>Ga0209988_10001757_pt1 | contig 14195 bp, 14 predicted proteins | sample N075metaG_FD_183115 | JGI IMG/M metagenome (GOLD analysis project Ga0209988, IMG submission 183115) | Deep subsurface microbial communities from Kermadec Trench to uncover new lineages of life (NeLLi) - N075 metaG (SPAdes) (version 2) | ecosystem: Environmental > Aquatic > Marine > Ocean trench... | reverse complement strand
TGCCATGACCCGAAGAAAACGCTACAGCGCCGAGTTTAAGCGCGAGACCATACGACGTGCAAACGAAGAAGGCGTAACCGATGTGCTAGTGGCTGAGGAACTGGGTATTAATGCCCGGCAACTGCGATTTGTTCTTTTTTGCTTGAGGAAAAGTAACCCCAAACAAAAGCGGACATCCTGTTTGTCCGATCAGCGCCATCGGCTATTGCATTTCTTCGAAGTCGGGGAATGTCCAGGACTTGTCGAAGAATCCCTCCGCCGGGCTGTTGCTGCCTGGTCTGTTGCGTATTCGGGCGAGCTAAATGGCTTTCGAAAACTTCTGCGTGTCCCGGCTGAGGTAATCGTCGAACGTCATACAGATATTCCGGATTAAGAACCGCCCTTGATCGGTGACCTTGATCCGATTTGTTTCCAGTTCCAGTAAACCCTCATTCTCAAACTGTGTTAAGCGCGGCCATCGGTCTCTGAAATAGTCGCGGAAGTTAAGCCCGGTTCTTCTTTCGAATGCTGGCGTGTCGACCTCAAACTTGCACATAAGATCCTGAATAACCTGACTAATGACAACGTCTCGATCATCCGATGCGAATCCACGCGCAATAGCCAGCTCGCCAGCGTCGATTGGCCGATAGTACTCGTGCAAAGTCTTGCTATTTTGCACATAGACGCGCCCAACATTGCCAATCGAACTGACACCAAGGCCTATCAGCTCGCAATGGCCATGGGTGGTGTAACCTTGAAAATTGCGGTGAAGGGTGCCGTGTTTTTGCGCCAGTATCAAAGAATCGGACGATTTTGCGAAGTGGTCCATGCCAACGTACTCGTAACCAGCATCGGCCAGCATATTGACGGCCATCCCGAGCAATTTCAATTTCGTTTCCGCATCGGGAAGATCATCTGAATTGATTTGTCTTTGCGTCTTGAATCGATGCGGCAAGTGAGCGTAGCTATAGAGCGACAAACGATCCGGCTGCAGCTCAATCACCTGTTCGAGCGTGCGGGTAAATCCCTCGACTGTTTGTTTTGGCAATCCATTAATCAGATCGATATTGATAGATCGAATATCGTTATCCCGGGCGGCATCGACAATAGCCCGTGTTTCTTCCACGGATTGAATGCGATTGACGGCGACCTGGACTACCGGATCGAAATCCTGGACGCCAATACTCACACGGTTGATGCCAAGCTTCGCAAGATTTTCTATACGTGTCGTGGGCAGTTTGCGTGGGTCTATCTCGATCGAGAAATCCTGCCTGCCGTCCTCCGCGAGGTTGAAGTAAGTGTGCAGCGCCGCAAAGATCCGATCGAACTGATCGTCATTGAGAAACGTTGGCGTGCCTCCACCGAAGTGTAGCTGCTCAACGGTGTGCGGACTATCGATCAGGCTACTGTGCAATGCCAACTCTTGCACCAGGCGTTGCACATAAGAGTCCGCGCGTTTCAGGTTCGCTGTATTGATTTTGTTACAGGCGCAGTAATAACAAATCGTTGAGCAAAACGGTATGTGCATATACAACGACAGGGCGCGAATGTCTGTCGTGGCTATTGACTGCTTATAGGCCTCTGTCCATCCGCCGTCACGAAACTGGTCTGCCGTTGGATAGGACGTATATCGTGGTCCATTAACGTTATGCAGACGTATCAGATCAGGATCAAATTGGGCAATTGTCATGACTGGTAGCCGAAATTCATGTAGTTCGAACAGAGTGTTAATCTGTACTAACGCGGCTTACACTGATATTGGGGGTTATACTTAGTGGGCATCAATGCTTTGAATTTTAAGATAAAATGACTTTCTACTACCTGCTCAAGCTGGGCCACGTTGCCTGTGTTGTGATCTCCGGATCACTGTTTATTTTCAGGTACGCGAGACTAAGCATGCGCCCCGACCAGCCTCTGCCCAAAACACTCAAAGTGCTACCGCATATCAATGACACGGTGCTGCTGTCCTGCGCGATCGGCATGTTGATCCTGATTGGTCTGAACCCGTTCACAACACCGTGGCTACTTGCAAAAATCGTGGCTCTGCTCGTGTATATCGTGCTGGGGGCAATCTGTATGCGCTCGCTGCCCGGCTCAAGGCGCCAGACTGTCACCTTTGTCGCAGCGATAAGCGTGTTTGCCTATATCCTGTTAGTTGGTCTAAGCAAGCAGGTAATGCCGCTTTGAGTCAACGAAGGCTCTTCTTTATCGCTTCCACAAACGCCTCATCGGGGCGGCCCAACTTCTCTGTGCTGGCAATCTGTGTTCCGTCACGGTCAAGCAGGATTATCCTCGTCGTGTGATTAAACTCACCGTCCGGAAGTTGCTTGTAACGGACGCCAAATACGCCCGCTATCGTACGCAGGTCGGCGGGTTCCGGCCTCACCATCGACCATCGACTGTCATCGACATGGTGGCGCTGCATTGTTTCAAGCAGCTTCTCAGGTGTATCGCGTTCCGGGTCGATACTAATCGTCAGTACGCGGAGGTCGGCACGCTCTTCGGCCGAAAGTTTGGACTCCGTTAGCTTGATTGTGCTGATGAGCATCGGGCACACGTGCGGGCAGCTAGCGTAAAACATTGTAATTAGAACAGGTTTTCCCCTGTACCGATTCAGCCCTGTGATCTCTCCGAGTTGGTCTTCGACAGGAACCTGCAAGTGGTATACAGAATTCGGCGGCAGTGGATTTCCGTCTGACGATTGGGCGATCGGCATCATTACCAATGGCACGCTCAGCGTTACAATCAACGCAACTCTTGCAATCCAAGACCTGTAATTCACTGCCTGATCTCGATCTGTCGCGCGCAGCGAAAACCCAGGTTGCGTGTCGTGTACTGCGCTTCGAGTGCGCTGAGCATCGCAACGCGCATCAAGATCGCATAATTTTCCTTCTGCTCCATGCTTATGGCCCCAGCGCCGCAAAACTGTAGTTGATCCGCACCGCCTTGCTCGCGGTTATCCCCACTCACGAGGAATGCGTTGAAATCATCGACCCATTCCCACACCAGCTTGTGAGTATCGAATACCTGGTAGTAATTCGCAGGTCTGCTGCGAACGTCAGCAATCTGATCGCCGCCGGTCTGCGAGTACCATGACAAGATATTCTGTCGCCACTCGGGTAGATCTCTGGCATCGGCTATACTTTCATTGGCAGCGGCAACGTATTCCCACTCGTACCAGCTTGGCAGACGCGCACTCAGTGACTCGCAATACGCATTAGCTGCGAACCAGCTCACTTGAATCACAGGCTGTTGTGGACCCGACTCCGGCCCCAAAGAGATCGGGCCGGCCCATGTTGAGAGATACTGATCATCGACGAACAGCGACACTGCGCCGCCGCGCTGCCATTCGGGGCGATACATAACAAAACGCAGAAACTCTGCGTTAGTTACGGGCGCAACGTGTAGCAGAAAACCGTCAACAGCAACAAGATTGTCACCTGCGGCTTCCGGAATGACCGACCTGAACTCGCCTCCCGGAATGTGCACGAATTCACTGGCCTGTGAATTCTGTGCAATCCCGGCAAGCAAAGCCACGACAGCAATTGAGTGAATAAAATTACGCATCGTCTTTAGTGAGCAGCCCCTTTCGGCCGTTCCGTCGCCGCACGAACCGCCGCGACATCGTCGGAACTGATCTCGCCATCTTCGTTCCCCCAGCTATTGAGCGCAAAGGTCAGGATGTTGGCTATCTCATCGTCATTCAACTGGCTCATGGGCGGCATGACAGAATTGAAGTCGCTGCCATTGACCGTAACCGGACCCGTCAGGCCATTCAGCACCACCTCGATCGCGCGGCGCGTGTCCGCCATAAGGTAGTCGGAATTTGCAAGCGGTGGAAATACGCCGGCAAGTCCCTCACCGTCTTGTTGGTGACAGACCGAGCACGTTCCCTTATACAGGACACCGCCTGCACTAATTCTTTGTTCCTTCGTCGCCAACCCGACCAACTCTGCCTGCGTGACATCGCTGACGAGCGACAATTCTTCGGCTATGACTTTGTCGCCGAGATAGACGCTGTCGACCTCCTTACCTGAGTAAACTGCCAGGTTGTCGTCACCATCCACTTTGAGCATGCCAAGGGCACCTTTGTTGAAAGCCCTGAATATTGAATGGTCGACAATGATCAGTGTGCCCGGAACTTCCACACGGAACTCTGTCATCGCAGATCCGCCGGCGGGAACCAGCGTCGTCTGCACGTTCTCCTGGTATCGCGTTCCACCTTCGTAAAACACCTTGTCGAATATTTCCCCGATGACGTGAAAACTCGACACCAGGTTCGGGCCGCCGTTGCCGACAAACAGGCGAACGGTGTCACCGACACTGGCTTTGATAGCATTCTCGCCGACCAGGGCGCCCTCTGAGCCGTTAAACAGGACGTAGGTCGCGTTCTCCTCGATGGCTTTTTGCATGTCGAAAGGCTGATGACCTTTTTCACGGTACTTGCCGACGGTGTAGAACTCGCCTTGCATGACGTAAAACTCCTTGTCGACCGGTGGTAAACCCTCCGGCGGCTCGACGAGGATCAGTCCGTACATTCCATTCGCGATATGCATGCCGACCGGGGCCGTCGCACAGTGATAAACGAACAGACCCTGGTTCAGGGCCTTGAAGCTGAATACAGATTCGTGACCTGGCGCCGTGAAACTAGACGTTGCACCACCGCCGGGTCCGGTTACTGCATGCAGATCAATATTATGCGGCATCTTTGAATCGGGATGGTTTTTTAGGTGGAACTCAACGGTATCGCCCTGCCGTATACGAATAAAGTTGCCTGGCACCGATCCGCCGAATGTCCAGAATGTATAGGTGACGCCTTCGGAGATTTCCAAATCCAGTTCGCGGACTTCCATATCGACGATGACCTTCGCCGGGTAGTCACGATTTACAGGGGGTGGAACATCCGGCGCGGACGTAAGGACAGCCATTATGGGCTCACCCTGCGGCGGCCCGAAGTCACCGCCCGCAGATCCGCCTGTGTCTGCCTGCATTGCTTTACCGGACGCTATCTCGGCTGGTTGCGGCTGGCACGCCGCTAAGGCCATCGCTAGCGTAATTACTACTAATGTTGTCCAACGCATGACTATTTCCTCATGATGCATACGGATACCAAATCCTGTTTTATGTAGCCAATTTTAATATCGAAGAAATCGATAATGAATACGTAGAAATTGACATGCGTACGTATATCTACAGTTACAATATAGTCAGTTACCAAAATTCGCGGTAAGCATGACCCAGGCCTTCTCTGTGTCTGTCCCAAAACTACGGGCGTCGTAATTGGCGTACTTCAAAACAAGCGCGTAACGCTTTGCGAACGGCTTTTTTATTATCACGTCCCATTCATTGCCGTAATCCGGCCCGCCTGCTTCAGGACTGAATCGATGATACACGAGTGAAATATTCGCTCCGCGAATCTTCGATCCTATTGAAAAGTAAAGATCCTCAATGCCGTCGGAAGGCGTTGCGAGAAATTTGTCTGCCCAGCCCTGAAAAGCATGCAGCGTACCAAGGGGCGTCTGAAATGCCTGGACGGAATCGCCTTCCAGTACTTCGTAGCCCAGTGCCCCGGTGATAGCGCCGGCAATTAGAGCGCCTTCCAGCAGGATATAGTCGACGCTGTAGTTGTCGGGATTGTCGCCGTAGTTGTTTTGATGCGCGTATTCCATCGTATAGCCGATAGAAATCCGGTCGCTGACAGCTTTACTTCCGTTTATGCGAATCCCGAAAGTTTTATTCGACAACAATGGCGCGTTCTCGAAATCGAGGAGATAGGCGTATGCCGTAGCATGCCAGTCAGGCGACAACTCATATTTTGCATTCAGAATGTGAGAGTCGCTTTGGAAATCTGCCGGTGGCGTACCGCTGTCCGGTCCGAAAATCCGGTTTACCTTGTCGATGTATGAATACTCAATCGTTGTTTCCGGCAACGACGTGTTGGTGAGCGACAAGCCGTCGTAAGTCTGGTCATTTTGCCGCCAGCCGACATCTCCTATGAATCTGTGATTATCGAACGTGATACGTCGACGGCCTGCACGGATAAGCGTATTTTCAATTCCTCTATACAGAATCAGTGCCTGGTTTATTTGAGTGCCTTTGGGATCTGCCACGACCGGCCGGTTTGTATTGCCATTGCGGGTGCTGTTGTAGAGGTCGTTGCCTATTGGCCGTATATCATCGAATTCGATCAGGAATCCAAAGTTGGAGAAGTCCGCGCTTCGATACCCCAACCGCGTTCGCAGAGTCGATGCGTGAGCGTCCTTCACGAAACTATCCTGATCGACGAATTCATAGCGGTAGCGGAGGTCCAGATTGAGTTTTGATTGTTGCTCGCCGGCAGCCAGTGCTCGATGTGCCGGTACGAATATCGTCATCGCAAATGCGATCAACGACAACAGAGTCCACGGTGAATTGTCCATCAGCTCATATGATTCCTTAAACCGTTTGATACAGAGTTATACCGCTGCAAACTGACAATCGGAATTCGGTGTTATGCGTAGCTGCATTCGGGATCGTACTTATGCCCGGTCGCTCTGAACGGCCGGTGGCAGACAACCAGTCGCAAGCAGCACCCGATGATGAAGCGTTGACAGGCGTCTCAGGCGCGAACAATTGTCCATACACCCAAAAGAATAAACGCGACACCGGCGATACGGGTCAACAATTCTTCATCAAGCCAGTTGCTCAGGCCCATCCCGGCAAGTACCGCAACCCCAGATGCGAGCATGAGTGCTAGGGATGAGCCGATGAACACACTCAATTTACTGTGTTGTGCATTTGACGCATATAACAGCGTGACCATTTGGGACTTGTCCGCCATTTCCGCGATAATAATGGTCACAAATACCGTTGCTGTTAATTTCAGATCCACTTACGAAAAATCCTGTCTATAATGAGGCCCATTCGATCATTCACGCCAGATCGCGCATTCGCGAACAAAGAGTTCTGTTTCGGCATAAAGTTTTTGCTAAAATGCAGCGTTGCACGAGAATTTCTACCTGGTCGGCCGATCCGCCTCTAGCCTCGAATCTGGCCGGATGAATCCGCGAACCGAGCACCTGTCTGGTGCAGCTGTATACGTCTCAGAAGCGCAAGGTGAAAAGGGACGGTGATCGGGGGGTCTCGTCAAGGTTCATGCGACGCCACCACCGACGGCTAATGGCACCCGCCACTAATCGTTTTTTGCACTCCGGATTCTGTTTATCCTGCCGCGAACAAATCTCTCGAATCTTGGTGATTCCCTGTTCGCAAACCTGTCCCTGACTGCAGTCTTCCGTCAGCTTCTTTAGCTCTTCGAAGTCCGGCATTACGACCGGTGTGCGCTCATATTGTACCGCTTCGTTCATCATCACTCACTCCTGGTTTCAGATTGCAATATACGGTTGAACGTATACGTTTCAAATTAGTAATTCCCACAATCGACGGGTGGACAGCACTTATAGGGGTACAGCCCAGGAGTTCGGATAACGTATATGTCAACTAAGGCAAATTGGCACAGGAAACTTTATTGCGGATAGGTCTGGGCTGGAGCGCAGCCAACCTGGCTTGGCCTATACCTAATATTAATGCCTATCCTTTAGTAAACCCGATGGAAACGGACCATCGTGCTGTTATTCGTGCGCGATGGTCTTGTCCGTGAAGAGATAATCTTTCAGCTCTTTCTCGACAGTGGAATCCGTTCGCCGCAGCCATTCGAGAATCATCGCGGCATGTTCTTTTTCCTCATCGCGATTGTGGGCGAGAATTGCTGTAAGGGCTGGGTCTTTGCACAGGTCAGCACGTTGGTTGTACCAATCCACCGCTTCCAGTTCTTCCTTTAGCGATTCAAGCGCGCGATGCGTATCGCGTACTTGGTCTGATAGTTCATTTTCTGGTTCTTGATAAGGCACGAGCCTCTCCTTTATATTTTGATTAACGCCTAGTAGCCGCAGTGATCATACTGACAAGCAATCGCCAGTAGTCCGCTGGTGCTGCTGGGAATCGCCAGCGGACTATGTGTGACCTGTTCTTGCCTATGCGGCTTTCTCATTGGACATCTCGACCGGCGTATGGAACCAATCCGGCTTGACGATCAAGAGGTCGCAGGGCAGATGCTCAAGGACTCGTTCAGCCGTTGCGCCGATGAATATCCGCTTCCAGCGGTTTCTCGCCACGGCGCCCATCACGATAACGTCAGCGTCAAATTTATTCGCCATGAGCGGTAACTCTTCGTGGGCTAGTCCGGAAACGAGATGTGCCCTCTTGCCGTCGAGGCCATAAAATTCCGTTATCTCATTGAATCGTTCCTCGTGTTCCTCGCGCATTTGCCCATCAATCTCGTCCAACGGCAGAGAAACGGGAATATAGGTATGGGCGGCGCCAGTCGCGAGGATGATCCGTGGATTGTAGGAGTGAAACGCGTGCAACTCGCCGTTGGATTTCTCGGCCAGCATTTTCGAGAGGACGAGAATTTCGTCATCGAGTGCAGCCGGTTTATCGTGTTCATTCATGGGGTCGATTGCAGCCATGAATACCGGCTGATCGGAAAACTCCTGCGGCTTAACGAGCCACAGCGGCACGGGACACGTACGAAGAAGATTCCAGTCGGTATTCGTAAACAGTGTGCGCATCAACGCAGAATGATGATGTGTATCTTTGAATACGATATCGGCGCCGACGGCTATTGCGTGCCGAACGATACCCTCATAAAGCGGGTGGTCCCAGGTCGCCGCAGTGCGCACGATCAGGCCGGAGCTTCGTAACGGCTCAGCAAGTTCTTCAAGATGTTTTTCGTGGCCAGCGATGGCTTCACGCCGGGCCTTTTCCAGGTAGGGAGAATCAAAGAATTGGTCGCCACTCAGGTACTGATTGTAGTAACAAACGAATAGTTCCAGTTCTGCGCTGACATTGTTGGCAAGCCATGCAGCGCGACGCATTGCGGGCTGCTCGGTGCTCGTCGGATCAATGACGCACATTATTCGGGAAATTTCATACATGGTTGCACCTCTGGAAGTCGCGCATTAACGATGTCGTGTGGTTACTGCGACTAGCGTATTACCATGTCGGCCCAATGTTAATAAGGTCTACCGCTTAGGCAGTGCGGGCAAGTACGTAACTGTATTTGAGGATCGGCAGGGCGGTGCTGACCGACGCTGCGCACGCTGGCACTGTTTCCAAAGCGGCCCACTTGAGCAATACGCTTCGACAGATGTTCGGTTTCACGCGTTCCGCACTCTTCGCCATTCGTTCCGAAGGACGACCATGTCCTCTATTAACGGTAATCGTTCACTACAAATCCAACAGCAGCGACGTTTACAGTTCGACGCTAAATTTTCTTAGCCGCAGTGCATTGCCGATCACGGACACTGAACTAAACGACATGGCCGCCGCCGCAATCATCGGACTAAGTAGCAGTCCGAACACCGGGTACAAAAGACCCGCCGCAACCGGAATTCCCAACGCGTTGTATGCAAACGCAAAAAAGAGGTTTTGGCGAATGTTTTTCATGGTCGCGCGACTCAGCGCCCGTGCGCTCGCGATACCACGCAAGTCACCTTTTACCAACGTCACACTGGCGCTTTGCATCGCCACGTCGGTGCCCGTCCCCATCGCAATACCTATCTGTGCCTGAGCCAATGCCGGGGCGTCATTTACTCCGTCGCCCGCCATGGCGACAATGCGGCCCTCCGCCTGCAGGCTTTTTATGACCTCCATCTTTTGATCAGGCAAGACATCTGCGATTACGCGCTCCAGTCCCAGGTGGCTGGCGACTGCCTGCGCTGTTTTGGCATTGTCTCCCGTCAACATGATGATCGATACCTTGTCATCCTGAAGTCGTCGAATCGCGTCATGCGTTGATTCCTTGATAGGGTCCGCGACGGCGATGACGCCTGCGATCTTGTCATCGACCACGACGAACATGGCAGTCTCGCCCTGTGCCCGGCGCTCATCCGCCCGCTCCGCCAGGTCGCCGGAATCTATATTGCCATCGTTTAGCAATGCCGCATTGCCGATTGCCGTAAGTCGTCCGTCCACAGTGCCGGTTACCCCTTTGCCCGTGATGGACTCAAAGTCCTGCGCACTCGATAGCTCAATACCCTGTTTCTCAGCATAGCCAACGATAGCTTCAGACAACGGGTGCTCGCTACCGCGCTCAAGACTGGCAGCAAATCTCACGACGGTTGATTCGTCCCATCCTGCCGCACAAAAAATCGCCGAAACTTCGGGTTTGCCTACCGTCATCGTGCCGGTTTTGTCGACCACGAGGGTATCAACTTTGCGCATGAGTTCGACCGCTTCAGCGTTTTTGAACAGCACGCCCATGCTTGCACCGCGACCGGTCGCCACCATGATGGAGATCGGTGTCGCCAGGCCAAGCGCACAGGGACAGGCGATTATCAGCACGGCGATCGCATTGATTAATGCATAGCTCATGCTCGGATCCGGGCCCCAAACAGCCCACACTATGAAGGTGAGAATCGAGGAGATAACAACGGCTGGCACGAAATAGCCGGCGACAGTGTCCGCCAACTTCTGAATCGGCGCGCGGCTGCGCTGCGCCTCCGCCACCATCTGCACGATCCGCGACAACAGCGTTTCAGCGCCAACCTTTTCCGCTTGCATGACCAGTGCGCCCGTACCGTTGACCGTGCCACCAACGACCTGATCGTTGGCCTGCTTTTCGACCGGTAGCGGCTCGCCCGTAACCATGGACTCATCGACCGAGCTATGGCCCTCAATGACACGGCCGTCGACCGGTATTTTTTCACCGGGACGAATGCGCAATTGGTCACCCGCCTGAATCAATTCTATGGGAACGTCTTCCTCTTCACCGGTTGCAGATATTCGTCTTGCGGTCTTCGGCGTCAGGCCGAGTAGCGCCTTTATCGCAGCACCGGTCTGACTGCGCGCACGAAGTTCCAGTACCTGGCCAAGCAAGACCAGCGTCACGATAACCGCTGCTGCCTCGAAATAAACCGCGACATGGCCATTCACGTCGCGGAACGCAGCCGGGAACAGATCCGGTAACAGCACAGCAATAACGCTATAACCGTAGGCAACGGCAACACCCAGGGCAATCAGGGTGAACATATTGAGGTGACGCGTAACAATGGAGCGCCAGCCGCGAACGAAAAACGGCCACGCGCCCCACAATACAACGGGGCTGGCCAGCAACAGCTCGAGCCATGGGCGAATCGCGCTGGGTAACACCGCGCTCACCGGTTGGCCCGGCAGCAAGTCACCCATGGCGATGAGAAATACCGGGACGGAAAATATCAAGCTGATCCAGAAGCGCCGCGTCATGTCGATTAACTCGTGATTTTCCTCCTCCTCTTCGGTAACAAGCACAGGCTCGAGCGCCATGCCGCAGATCGGACAGTCACCAGGTTCGTCTCGAATAATTTCCGGATGCATGGGACAGGTGTACTGGCGAGCCGGTACAGCCACGACTATTCGCTCGAGCGACATACCGCAGCTTGGACAATTGCCCGCTTGGTCCGACTCGACCTCGGGATGCATCGGGCATGACCACTTAGTACTCATGACCGACTCCCTGAAAATTCACAATGACCGGACAGTCCGGACGCGAACTACCGTCGTAGCGTGCGACCAATTCCTCTAAAGTGTCGATCATGGATTGGAGTTCCGCGATTTTCCTGCGCAGCACATCTAATACAGCGTAAGAAATGAGTGTCTCCCCCCGTTGTTCTTGGCATTGCCGTCGGATATGGCAGCGAATAGCACTAGCGCCTTCCCTGTGGCCAAGTAAGAACTCCGTGTCCAATGCGGCAGCGCACTCGGGCCGGTCAGCAACCCGTGCAAAAAACCCCTCGCATGTAAGTTCTCCGCTCACGGTGTTATTGCTACTTTCAAGACGCCGTCACGCTGGTTCGCGAAGAGATCATACGCCTCCTCAATCTGATCCAAGCTGAATCGGTGAGTGACCAAGGGTTCCAAATTCACTCTCCCCGATGCCACAACGTTCATGAGTCGGCGCATCCGCTCCTTGCCACCGGGACACAGGGTTGTTACGACTTTGTGGTCACCGAGACCCGCCGCAATAGCGTCCAACGGTAGGGTTAGCTTCCCTGAATAAACGCCCAAGCTCGATAATACACCGGCCGGCTTCAGTACCCGCAGGCAGCTTTCAAACGTTTCCTGCGTGCCCAGCGCCTCGATAGCGACATCAACACCGCGTCCCTCGGTGATGCGCATGATCTCCGCGACAGGATCAACCGACTTGTAGTCAATCACCGTATCGGCACCCAGCCGTTGGGCTACCTCCAATCGCGCCCGCACGGTATCGACCACAATAATCCGCGTCGCACCCTTGAGCTTAGCTCCCGCGGTGGCGCACAGGCCGATCGGCCCCTGTGCGAAAATGGCAACGGTGTCACCAATCTTGATGTGGCCGGATTCAGCGCCGCCAAATCCAGTACTCATGATATCGGGGCACATCAGCACCTGTTCGTCAGTCAAACCATCGGGAATCAACGACAAGTTTGCTTGCGCATTTGGAACCAATAGGTATTCGGCTTGACAGCCGTCAATTGAATTGCCGAAGCGCCACCCGCCAATTGGTTTGCCACCACATTGCGCCTGGTGGCCATCCAGACAGTGATAGCACTGCCCGCAAGGCGTTATGGCACCGACGATGACTCGCTGACCAAGCTCATAGCCGGTCACGCCTTCACCGATTTCCTCAATAACGCCAACCGGCTCATGGCCGACAATCAAGCCGGGCTTGACCGGATACTCTCCCTTGAGGATGTGGATATCGGTACCGCAAATCGTCGTCGTCGTGATGCGGATCAACGCATCCCCGGGCCCGACGGTCGGTATTGGCTTTTCCTCAAGTACAATACTGCCCGGTTTAACAAACACGGCAGCTTTCATCATTCTCATTGATTTCTCTCCTAACCTCGCCGCATTATTGGGGTTGGGCGTTACACGCTCACCGGACTTGCGAAACCAAACGGTTTGATCGCTAACACAGAACAATCAATTTGGTTCAAGATGCTCTCGGCGGTGTTGCCCATAAAAAACCCGGGAATTCCGGTGCGAGCGACGGTTCCCATAACAATGAGATCCACATCTAACTCTTGCACTTTTATCGGTACGACGTGCCGCGCCTCGCCCTTTATTAGATGCAGCTGTGGCATCAGGTAGCTCATAGCCTCCATGCCCACTGCCACACCTTGCTCATCCACTAGTTGTTCCAGCCACTGTCGCCGCGTGTTCTCTTCTTCTTCGACCATCGCACCCACCTCGGTTTTTGTGTAGTGCGTATGCGGCGACCGGATAAAACTCTCGGCGTAAAAACTCCAGGCATGGACGATGTGCAGTTCGCTCGATTCTGCCAAAGCCAGTGAGGTGGCCAGTTCAAGGATCGGCTGATTCAGTGTATCTCTCTGCACGTCCTCTGGATCCCGGTCGACGGCAGCGAGGACGCGACGGTAGTGGTCATGATCCGAGGGCTTGACTATCCAGACAGGGCAAGGACATTTGCGCAGGAGATGCATGTCCGTGCTCCCATAAAGCACATCCTTGAGACTCGTCGAGGGTTCGACACATTTGATGACCAGGTCATGCTTGTTCCGCAGCACCTGCCGAATAATTTCAAGAAACGGCTTGCCAACAAGAACGTGTGCCTTAAAGTCTATTCCTCTCTTCGCTGCGGCCTTGACGACCCCCTCCAACTGCTCCTGCTTCTCTGACACCACGATGTCACACAGTTCCTTGGGAGTAAGCGCGGTGATGGCCATCTGCAGATCGCTGGGAATCTCATCAACAATGTCGATGAGTGTCAGCGAGGCTTGATTGTTGATCGCCAATGCTATTGCGCGTTTTAATGCTACGGAGTCCTCCATAGCCGCATCAGCTATCAGCAAAATGTTGGAAAATCTCTCCATTGTATTCTCTCGTTTGCTTCAGCCTGTGCCGTCTAACATCGTTTAATTACAGCGCGTCGACCACACGGCGCAACACAGTTCTGACGTCCCCTGCTATCTCGCCCAATTCGTCATTTTCAATTGCCTGCATGGATGCGGCAGGATCCACGGCGGCAACTTCGATTTGCCCACCATCAGTTTCCCGTACGATCACATTGCACGGCAACATGGTGCCGATTTTGTCTTCCGTTTGTAATGCCTTAAGAGCGAAATGCGGATTGCATACTCCCAGGATTGTGTATTTGGGAAATTCAACATCCAGTTTCTTTTTAAGAATTTTCTGAA
>Ga0209988_10001754_pt1 | contig 14202 bp, 10 predicted proteins | sample N075metaG_FD_183115 | JGI IMG/M metagenome (GOLD analysis project Ga0209988, IMG submission 183115) | Deep subsurface microbial communities from Kermadec Trench to uncover new lineages of life (NeLLi) - N075 metaG (SPAdes) (version 2) | ecosystem: Environmental > Aquatic > Marine > Ocean trench... | reverse complement strand
AAGCGTTTAAATCAATAGAAATAAGATATTTCCCAAGTAATGAACAGTGACCGACGAAGAACTGATAAAAAAAACACTCAAGCTGGCGGAAAGAGGGCGCGGCAAGGTTAGCCCGAACCCGTTGGTCGGTGCGGTCGTTACAAAAAATAATGAGATAATTGCCGAGGGTTTTCACCGGGAGTTCGGGGGCGTTCATGCCGAAGTGGCAGCGCTTGATTCCGCCAGGGAGGATGTCAGCGGCGGAACTTTGTATGTTAATTTAGAACCCTGCAGCCACACCGGCAAGCAGCCGCCCTGTGTTGACCGAATCAAAAAGTCCGGGATAAAAAGAGTCGTCATTGGGACGTTTGATCCGAATCCTCTCGTGAATGGCAAAGGTTTCTCATTTCTTCGCCGAGGTTTGGAGGTTCGAGCTGGGGTTTTAGAAGCAGCCTGTCAGAACTTGAATGAAGGCTTTTTTAAGCATGTCACAACGGGGCGTCCGTTGGTTACGGTGAAAATTGCCCAGACGCTTGACGGCAAAATTGCTAGAGCAGACGGCAGTTCTAAATGGATAACCTCCGAAAAATCGCGGCGGCTGGTTCACAGAATGCGCAGCCAAAATGATGCGGTTCTGGTGGGTATTGGCACTGTTTTGAAAGATAGCCCAAGATTAAATGTACGACTGGTGAGAGGTCAGGATCCCAAACGAATTGTTCTCGATAGCACCTTGAAAATTCCACTAAACTCAAACTTTTTGACTAAACCTTTAGTTGAGAAAACAATCATTGCAACCACTTCGGAGGCTTCAAAAGAAAAAATTCGCAGTATTAAAGAGTTGGGTGCAGATGTTTGGACAATTAAAAAGGATTCCAAATCCCGGGTTGATTTATCAGAGTTGTGCAAAAAAATGGGCAGCGAGGGGATAACCAGCGTTTTGGTAGAAGGAGGGAGTCAGATATTTTCAGCTTTCCTGCAAGAGAATTTAGCTGACAAAATTGCGATTTTCATCGCTCCGAAAATATTTGGCGAGGGTTTAAGTGCGGTTCATTTTAACGGGATTCATTCTTTGCATGCGAGTATTAAGCTGCATGAGTTTGATAAACGAAAAGTCGGCGATGATGTGTTGTTGACCGGGCGAGTTAATTAAAAAAAACTAAAATGTTCACCGGACTCATAGAAGAAATCGGCGCAGTTGAGCAAATTCAAAAACATCGAGGAACGCTTCGATTTACTATTTCTGCAAAGGAAGTTGTTAAGGAGTTGGCCATCGATGACAGCGTCGCCTTAAACGGGGTTTGCCTCACAGTTGTTGAATTCTCGAAGTCAAACTTTCAGGTCGAAGCCGTTGAGGAAACGCTAAATAAGACAACACTCAGTTCCCTGAAAAATGGGAATCAGATTAATTTAGAACGCTCTCTGAGATTTTCTGATCGCATGGGCGGCCATTTCGTACAAGGACATGTGGATGCAGTCGGCGAAGTCACCGCGGTGCAGAAACAGGAGGGAGGGATTCTGCTTTCGTTAAAATTGCCTTCGCATTTGTTGAAATATGTAATCTCCGAAGGTTCGATTGCAATCGATGGCGTAAGCTTGACGATCGCACGCCTGAAAGAAAATGAGATCACGATTTCTCTCATTCCGCATACCCTTGAAAAAACGACGCTGGCGAATTTAAAAGTAGAGGACAACGTTAACATCGAAGTGGACTTAATTGGCAAGTATGTTGAAAGAATCTTAACCAGGCCGAATCAGAGTAAGATTTCTGAGGAATGGCTGCAAGAAATGGGTTATTCATGACGCGGCAAAGCCGCACGGGCAAACGCAAGATGGAACTTGAAAGGAGAACTCTATAAACATCTTTCAACCTATCAGCTTTCAGCGGTCAGCATTTAGTCTTTTGAAGCTGATAGCTGACTGCTGAGAGCTTGTGACATTATATTTGCCTGGAGAAATTCTTTGCACAAAAATGCGAAACTTTATTGGTAATAATAAATATGTTTGACAGCATCAAAGACGCTATAGAAGAATATAAACAGGGCAATATTTTAATCGTTGTTGATGATGAAGACCGAGAGAACGAAGGCGACTTTATCTTGGCTGCGGAGAAAGTTACCCCCGAAAAAATCAATTTTCTGGCTAAACACGGTCGGGGTCTGGTTTGTGTACCCATGACCGGCGAGCGCATCGACGAGCTCGATTTACATCCCATGGTTCCTAATAACACAGAAAGAATGCGAACGTACTTTACTGTCTCAGTCGATGCTAAGAAAAATACCACGACCGGTATTTCAGCTTTTGACCGCACAGAAACAGTTAGGGTCTTAATCGACCCGAAAACCAAACCTGACGAGCTGATGCGGCCGGGTCATGTTTTCCCTTTAAGAGCACGGGATGGCGGCGTTTTGGTTCGCGCCGGTCACACGGAAGCCACAGTTGATTTTGCGAAACTAGCCGGACTGAATCCCGCAGGAGTACTTTGCGAGATTCTTGATGACGACGGCAGCATGGCCCGGGTTCCAAGATTAATGGAACTTGCGCAGAATTTCAAATTGAAAATTATTACCATTAAAGACTTAATTGAATACCGCCGCCAAACTGAAAAATTGGTCACCCGAATTGTCACAACAGAATTACCCACCGAATTTGGAAAATTCAAATTACATCTTTACAGCAGTGAAATTGACGAACAACACCATCTGGCAATTGTAAAAGGCGACGTGGACTCAGGGAAGCCAACTCTTGTTCGCGTGCACTCGCAATGTCTGACCGGTGATATTCTTGGGTCACTGCGTTGTGACTGTGGGGAGCAATTGCGTCAGGCCCTTAAAGTAGTTGAAAAAGAAGGGAGTGGCGTGGTTTTGTATATGCGCCAGGAGGGGCGCGGCATCGGGCTGGAAAACAAACTCAGGGCTTATGAATTACAAGATAAAGGCAAGGACACGGTTGAAGCGAACGAAGCGCTGGGGTTTAAGGCGGATTTAAGACACTACGGTGTCGGCGCGCAGATATTGTATGATCTTGGAATCAGGAAAATTCGTCTCTTGACCAATAATCCGAAGAAAATAATCGGCCTGTCTGGTTATGGGCTTGAAGTCGTTGAAAGAGTAAAAATCGAAATACCCCCCAACAAAGTTAATAAAAAATATCTTGCCACTAAACGCGACAAACTTGGGCACCTTTTGACGTTAATCGATGATGAAGCCGAGCCGGAAAAGCAGGAACTTTTAATCACTAATGTGGAATCGAAAGCATGAAAATTTATGAAGGCCAGTTATCCGCTAAAGGCAAACGGTTTGCAATTGTAGTTGCCAGATTCAACAGTCTAATTACTAAGCAATTACTCGAAGGAGCACTTGATTGTCTGAAAAGACACGGTGCTGTTGAAAAAGATATTGAAGTCGCCTGGGTGCCCGGTTCATTTGAAATACCGGCAATGGCGCAGGCCATGGCCAAATCCAAAAAATTTAGTAGTGTTATTTGTCTTGGAGCGCTTGTTCGCGGGGCAACGCCTCATTTCGACCACATCGCCGCTGCAGCTACAAAGGGGATCTCACAGGTCGCGCTTGAAACCGGCGTTCCTACAGCCTACGGTGTGATTACCGCCGATACTTTGGAACAAGCTATTGAGCGCGCAGGTACAAAAGCCGGGAACAAAGGCCGGGACGCTGCCCTTTCTGCCATTGAAATGGCCGACCTCTTTGATCAACTGATTTGATATCAAACGGGATGTTCAGACGTTTTCTTTTCTTACTAACTTTTTCACTAATATTTTCGAAGCTTGGTTATGGGCAAGTTCTTGGCTGGCAGAGTTTCACCAGCGTTGGAACCATTGGCGACATTGCGATTGGCGCGGGCTCGGTCTGGGGCGGCTCAAACGGCGGCGGGTTGCTGCAATTCGATTTAACTACCGAGATGATTTCAAAATTAACAAACACAGACGGGTTGAGCTCTAACGAAATTGTGGCCGTTGAAATTGATAAACATGGGACAGTTTGGATAGGATTTTTCGATGGTTTGCTGAACCGCTATTCGCCCGAAAGCCAAAACTTCGAAATAATAGATGACTACCAGAATCAATCCATTTCGGATATCGTTGCTTTTGGAGATTCTTTATATATTGGATTGGATATCGGTGTAAGTTTATATACAATTGATCGGCGCGAAGTTAAGGAAACCTACGTTAACCTGGGTCTTTCGTCCGGCGGGAATATCGAGAAAATAGGAGCGAATTCAGTTACTATAAATGCACTGGATATCTGGGTGTCTACCGATAAAGGAATCGCCCGGTCATCATTGGATTTACCAAACTTGCAAGCCCCTTCTAGTTGGACTCAGTTTACGATGAGTTCAGGCCTACCTTCAGACCGTATTAACGAATTGGTTGTGTTAGATGGCACTCCGTACGCGGCCACAATTTCCGGAGTTTCACGCTTAATCGACGGCCGGTGGATGGATGCAGGTTTATCAGGAACGAATGTGCTCGCGATCGCGATTTTTGAAAATACAGTTGCCTCAATCACCAAAACCGGCGTTTTTTTGTTGGCTCCTGCAAGCGACCAGTGGCAGCGAGTGGGCGCTTACGGCGACGTTACCGCTTTCGATACGGACGGTCAGGGTAATATATGGATTGGTCGGAAAGATTTAGGACTGGCTCGGTACAACGTGGACGATGGTTGGCGACTGGAGACAATTAACAGCCCGGCCAGCAATAATTTCAGCAGTCTGGCTTTGGACTCAAAGGGGAGGCTTTGGTGCGCTTCCCAGGTCGGTGGGGTTCACATGCTTAATGAACAGGGTGATTGGCTCAATTTCTCTATAGAGTCCGGCTTAACAAAAAATGACCATCGGGTCGTGATTGTTGATTCGCAGGATCGTGCCTGGGCAGGCAGTTGGGGCGGCGGCATCACAATTTTTGAAGTGACGGAAACGGACACTTTGTTAACCAAGATAGATGCGAGTCAGGAAATTCTCGCCGGAGTCAGTATTGATCCGAACTTTGTTTTGGTGACGGATATGACTCAGGATGAATTCGGCAACATTTGGATTGTCAATCGCGAAGCCGCTAACGGTCAGGTGATTCCTGTGCGGTCCGAGGAAGGAGATTTCTTTTATTTTTTATCAACCGTTGATGAAATTGGTACTCGTTTCGTCAAACTCCTGGAAATAGATCGAATTAATCGCCTTTGGATTGGAACGGAAGACAGGGGCATCAAAGTGATCGATTACATGGGTACTCTATCTAATAAAGTTGATGATAGATTTGACCAGGGGTTGGATAACACAGAGGGATTGCTTTCCAACAAGATAACCGCGCTTGCCGAAGATAAAGACGGCATTATGTGGATTGGTACCGAAGCCGGTCTTAACTTTTGGCAAGGCCAGGTAGGGAGGCGAACGGGACTCATTAACAGCTTCGTGAATACGATCGGAATCGATGGCATTAATAATAAGTGGATCGGCACCGCAAACGGCATTACTGTGCTTAGCAATGACGGAAGAACTCAGACTGATTATACCACCGGTAACAGCCCGCTGGTGAGCAACAACATTCAGTCGTTTGCATTTAACGAGGAAACCGGAGAGGTTTGGATTGGCACGACCAATGGCTTGTCACGATTTCAGACCCCATTCACCGCACCCAAAGAAAATTTGAACCAGTTGACCGGATTTCCAAATCCCTTTATTTTAGATGGTTTTGGTGATCATTTTACCATTACAAATCTGGCGGCGAATACAAGCGTTAATATTTACTCAATTTCCGGCATCAAGGTCAAAACTTTTAAGTTGGATGATGTGCAGGGAAAAGGACAGATTGTCTGGGACGGTAAAGATGACGACGGCAATTTTGTAGCAAGCGGTATTTATGTGTATTTAGCATTTACGAATAATGATATTTCCGCAACGGGTAAGGTTGCGTTGGTTAGAAGATAGTAGTTCTAAGCTTATCATCAAAAGAACATGTTAAAAACCCTCTTAATTAAAAATTATGCTTTACTTGTAGACGAAGAAATTCAGTTCGGCGATAAACTGAATATATTGACCGGCGAAACCGGCGCCGGCAAGACTATCATTCTAAATGCGTTGGGAACGATTTTGGGAGATCGCGTCAATAACTCTTTTGTCCGTGAAGGTGCTTCAAAAGCGATCATTGAAGGGATTTTTCGAATAGAAGAAAACGTCCTATTGTTGAATTGTCTCGAGAAAAATGACCTGGCGCTCGATGACGAACAGATGATCTTGAGACGAGAAATTTTTGACAACAATCGTTCAAGGGCATTTGTTAATGACACACCGGTGCAATTATCAACCTTGCAGGAAATTGGCGAGCTCGTGGTTGATTTGCATGGACAACACGATCACCAGTCTTTGTTAAAAATCAAAAACCATTTAACATTCTTGGACGAGTTCGGTTCGCTTGAACCTGAAGTTCAAGAGGTTGCCGAGTCGTATCAAAAACTTCAAAAACTGATGGCCGAATTGAACGAGTTAGAAAATAAGCAGGAATCCGTAAAGGAAAAAAGAGAGCATTATACTTTTCAAATAAATGAAATTAATAAAGTCGACCCTTCGCCGGACGAGGAAAAAGACCTCCTCAAAGAAGAAAATGTCATTCAAAATAGGGAGCGCCTTTTCAATTTAACAAATGAGTTTTTTGGTATATTATACGAAGGGGATAATTCTGTACTCGAGCAACTTGGCCGGGTTACCAAAGGTCTTCGAGAACTTCAAGAAATTGATGAGGAGTTTCGAGTCATTCAGAGTGATTGTGAATCAGCCAAGCTGACTGTTGAGGAAATTTCCAAGTTTCTGCAGAGTTATAAATCAAATATTGATTTTAATCCGCAACGAGTAGAGGAATTGCAAAATAGAATTGCCGCTTTAGCCGGATTAAAGAAAAAGTTTGGCGGTAGTCTTCAGGAAGCTGTCAATGCTCGGGATAAAATGCAGGCAGAGTTGGCGAGTTTAGAGAATCTGGATTCGCAAATCACATCTTTAAACAAAAGGTCTGCATCTGAAAAGGCAACACTTTCAGCGCTTTGCTTTGAGTTAAGTAAAAAAAGAAAGAATGTTGCAATGCAGCTAGATCAACTTGTTCCGGACATCTTGTCTTATTTGGGGATGCCTTCAGTTCGTTTCAAGGTGACCCTGAAGTATCAGGATGATCCAATCGGGGTCATCAGCGTTCAAGGCCAACACTATCGTGCAACCGCTGCTGGCATGGATTTTGTAGAGTTTTTCATTTCAACGAACAAAGGGGAAGAATTGCGGCCTCTTGCTAAGGTTGCTTCAGGTGGTGAAATCTCTCGCGTCATGCTCGCCTTAAAATCACTCCTGGCAAAAAAAGGCCGGATTCCTGTTCTGGTTTTTGATGAAATTGATAGCGGTGTTTCAGGCGCTATTGCGCAATCCGTTGGCCGTAAATTGAAAGAGCTATCAGAATTTCATCAAGTGATTTGCATTACTCATCTGCCGCAAATTGCGAGTATCGGTGATTTCCACTTGTTGGTAGAAAAAGTCGAGAAAATGGGCAGAGTTGAAACAAATATCCGCAAACTGACTTCCGGAGAACGAACCGAAGCAATTGCGAAATTGCTGGCGGGTGAAAAGATTTCCGAAACGCACTTGGAGAGTGCACGCGAGCTTCTTCAAGACGCAACCCTGAATTAAAGCTTTGAAAGATTCATTTGGATAAAATTGTTATAAACGGTGGGACAAGACTAAAAGGTCAGGTTAAGATCAGCGGCGCCAAGAATGCCGCCTTGCCAATTATGGCCGCAACCCTTTTGGCCTCGGGCAATTTTGAGATTCATAATGTTCCTGACTTACGCGACGTCAAAACAATGGCGCATCTGCTGCGCATTATAGGCGCGCAGGTAGATTTCGCAAATAATTCGCTTCGTATCGATACCTGCAAGTGCAATTTCTACGAGGCGCCATACGAGCTTGTCAAAACCATGCGCGCTTCCATTTATGTCCTTGCCCCTTTGCTGGCGCGTTTTTTAGAAGCAAAAGTGTCTTTGCCCGGCGGGTGTGCGCTTGGTTCCAGGCCGGTCGATCTGCATCTCAAAGGATTGGAAAAACTTGGCGCGAAAATTCATCTCAAGAAAGGGTACATTTTTGCAAGTGCAAAAAGACTGACAGGTGCTTCTATCAGCTTTGCTATTTCGAGCGTCGGCGCAACCGGGAATATTTTGATGGCCGCTGTGTTGGCACAAGGACGCACCGTGATTGAGAATGCTTCCTATGAACCCGAAATAACGGCATTAGCTGAATTTCTGGTTAAAATGGGCGCTAACATAGAAGGCATTGGAACGGGAAGGTTGACTATTCGTGGCGTTGACCATCTTAATCCGGTTGAATACACAGTGATTCCAGATAGAATTGAAACCGGAACATATCTGATGGCGGCTGCGATTACCGGTGGAGAAGTTGAACTTACGGATACGGATCCGAAAATTGTTACGAGTTTAGTTTCCAAATTGCGGGATTGTGATGTACTTATAGAAGAAGCAGATTCGAAAATTTATTGTAAGGCTCCGAATCAAATCAAACCGGTGGGTATTACGACAGCGCCTTATCCCGGTTTTCCGACGGATCTGCAAGCTCAATGGATGACTTTAATGTGCGTTGCTAATGGCAGCAGCATTATTACGGATACGATATTCGTTGATAGATTTACTCATGTAGCTGAACTAAGACGCCTCGGTGCAGAGATCAAGCGTGATAAAAGTAGCGCAGTTGTGGCTGGAACCGATAATCTTAACGGTGCCCCTGTGATGTCAACGGACTTGCGCGCTGGCGCTTCCCTCGTTCTGGCCGGACTGAAAGCACAGGGGAGAACCGATGTTCTGAGAGTTTATCACATCGATAGAGGTTATGAGAAAATCGAAGAGAAATTGAAATTGTTGGGAGCTGATATCTGGCGCGAAGAAGGCGAGTTATAATAAGTATTGACTTAAGTAATTGAAATTTTATATTATAATAGTTATTGTTTTACAACTGAAGGAGTACACATCATGTCTGAAGTAAAAAGAATTTTAAGCACCTCATTTATTTCACTGCTCTTAGTGATTTGGGGATTATTTATGGTGTGTAGCGGACGCGTACCAACTGTCGCTTATGATGACGACTTTGGCGACTCTGAAAATGGTTATAGCGACTCTGAAAACTCAGATCTAATGGCGCAATTGGCGGTTTTAGATGTAGAGGCTACAAAATTAGAAGATTTTCAAAGACGGGAAATATTGGAAGCACTCGGCATTGATCCCTCCGGCGGCGATATGAACGGCGGCGAGCAAGATTTTCTGAGCGAAGAACTCTTTTTGGACTTGGAAGTGGAAATAGCTGAGTTAGAAAAGCTTGCAGGCTCTAAAACTTCAATGCTCGATAGTTTGCGCCTGGAAATGCAGGAAGCCGATCATCAACTCGTGGCGCTGAGTAACCTTGTTGACGTACCTAAAAGAAGCAACTTTACGCTCGCTTCCACAAATCAAACGGCTTCTGGTCTGCAAAGCAATTCCGAATATGCGCAATATTACCAGGATGCGCTTGATGACGTTTACGGCAAGAACTTTGTTCAGGCAATTGCAAAATTTCAGGATTTACTACGCCAGAGCGACCCGGATAATTTGGCTGACAACGCTCAATACTGGATTGCCGAGTGCAATTATGCTTTAGGAAACTACCAACTGGCCATTGCTGAGTTCGAGAGAGTTTTCGCTTTTGAAAACAATAATAAGGTCGATGACGCGCAATTTATGATAGGGATAACTTATATTAGAGCCGGGGATCCTCTCCTGGCACAACTTGAGTTGAGTAACTTGCTGGCTTTTTATCAAGATAGTGAATATATTGTGAGAGCCGAGCGTGAGTTTCTGGGTCTGAATATTTAGAGTATTCCGTGTTAGGGTATTAGAGTAAACGATACACAATGTTCTTAAAAGGGAAGTCATCGACTTAAATCGAGATGACTTCCTTTTATTTATTTCTTCCCTCAAGCTAAAATTTAAAACCCAATAGCGGTATTTCTTAAAACTAAAGCATTTAGTTGGTAATTTGCTATGCCTGGATATGTTCATCTTCACAACCATTCACATTTTAGTTTGCTGGATGGAGCTTGCAAGATTGATGCGCTCACGACCGCTGCTGTAGAAAATAATATGTCCGCATTGGCGCTGACGGATCATGGCAATATGTTCGGTGCCGTTCAATTTTACCAAGCAGCACGTAAAAAAGATCTAAAGCCGATCATCGGCGTCGAAGCTTATGTTGCGCCGGGTAGCCGCAAAGAGCGAAAATCAGATAAAAAGATATCCGACACATCGTATCATTTGGTGCTTTTGGCAAAAAACATAACCGGCTATCGAAACCTGATGTGCCTTGTTTCAATCGGGTATCTTGAAGGTTTTTATTATCGCCCGCGAGTCGATAAGGAAGTGCTGGAAAAATACAGTGAAGGGATTATTGCCCTCTCGGCCTGCATGAAGGGGGAAGTTCCTTATTACTTATTAAAACGGGGATATGATGCAGCAAAGCAATCGGCTCTTGATTACCGGGAAATTTTCAAAGATGACTATTACCTTGAAATTCATAATCATGGAATCGAAGAGGAAGATCAGATTCGTGAAGGGTTGCGGGAGTTAAGCAATGAATTGAGCATTCCATTGGTTGCTACAAACGATACTCATTATTTAAAGCGGGAACACTACTTACCTCACGATGTTTTAATTTGCCTGCAGACCGGAAAGGATCGCGATGATCCAAAGCGCCTCCGCTATACAACTGATCAAATTTACTTCAAGAGCCAGGCCGAAATGGCGAAAATATTTTCCGAGTTTCAAAGCGCTTTAGATATCACCTCGGAGATTGCGGAAAAATGTAACCTGGAATTGGATTTTGGCACCACTTACCTGCCGAAGTTTGAAATTCCTGCAGATGAAGGCATTGACTCGCTCGCCGATTATTTGAAGAAACTAACTTACGTGGGTGCAAAAAATCGGTTCGGAGAGATTACGCAGGAAGTTGACGAGCGACTGAAGCATGAACTGAATATCATCAATCAAATGGGTTACCCCGGCTACTTTTTGATTGTAATGGATTTCATTCGTTATGCAAAAAGTAAGGGGATTCCAGTCGGTCCCGGGCGGGGGTCTGCAGCGGGCAGCCTGGTTTCCTACTGCCTGGAAATCACAAACATAAATCCGTTGCAATACAATTTGATTTTTGAGCGATTCCTCAATCCGGAACGAGTTACCATGCCGGACATTGATATTGACTTTTGTTATGAGAGACGAGAGGAAATCATTGAATATGTGAAGGATAAGTATGGCGAGGAAAACGTAACCCAAATTATCACATTTGGGACGATGGCTGCCAGGGCTGTTATTCGCGACGTTGGGCGCGTTCTCAAGATCAGCTATGGGGATGTGGATCGAATTGCCAAAATGATTCCGCCGACTCCAAACATGACCCTCGATAAAGCTCTTGAAGCCGTCCCTGATTTAAAGAGACTCGCTGAACAGGATGAATATAGTCAGCTTATCGATTATTCAAAGACGCTGGAAGGCCTCGCGCGTCACGCTTCCACCCATGCCGCAGGTGTTGTTATCACTCCAGATGCATTGACCAACTATACACCACTTTACAAATCTTCACAGGGTGATGTAACCACGCAATATGATATGAAAGTCCTTGAAGATATCGGTGTTCTAAAAATGGATTTTCTGGGGCTGAGAACTTTAACCGTTCTCGATAAAACAATCAAAACTTTATCGAAAAAAGGTATCAAGATCGAGTTGGATAAAATTCCTTTGGAAGATAAAGAAACTTACGAAATGTTCGCTAAAGGTGAAACGGTTGGGATTTTTCAATTTGAAAGTTCCGGAATGCGCGACTATTTGAGAAAGCTTAAGCCGCAGGTTTTTGAAGATCTTATTGCTATGAACGCGCTTTACCGGCCGGGACCAATGGAATGGATAGATGATTTTATTAAACGCCGCCGCGGCAAAAAGAAGATAGAATATCTGCATCCTTTAATGGAGTCGGTTCTTAAAGAGACTTACGGAATTATTGTCTACCAGGAACAGGTCATGCGAATTGCCAGTGAATTGGCCGGGTTTAGCATGGGGAACGCGGATTTGTTGCGCCGGGCAATGGGTAAGAAAAAAGTCGAATTGATGGCGGAACAACGCTCTTTGTTTTTAGAGGGTTGCGCAAAAAAGAACATCGAGAAAAAGTTAGCGAATGAAATATTTGATTTGATGGACAAATTTTCCGGGTACGGTTTTGTTAAACCGCATTCAACCTGCTATGCTTTGATCGCCTTTCAAACGGCGTACCTTAAGAAATATTATCCCGCAGAATTCATGGCCGCGACCCTGTCCAGCGAGATGGGCAGTACAAATCGCGTGGTTATTCTGATCGATGAATGTAAACGAATGGGTACCCCGGTAGAGCCCCCGGATGTTAACGAAAGTTACTTTGATTTTATTGTTAAAGGCAATGGGATTCGGTTTGGTCTTGGCGCTGTCAAAAATGTTGGCGAGAATACAATTAAATCTATTGTTACTGAACGGGGGAAAAATGGCAGGTACAAAAATATTTTTGAGTTTTGTGAAAGAAATGATTCGCGGCTGGTCAATAAAAAAGTCCTGGAAAGTTTAATTCAAGGCGGGGCAATGGATTCTTTAGAGGGACATCGGGCACAAAAATTACAGGCCGTGGAAATTGCAGTTAGCTTTGCTCAATCTTCACATGCAGAGAAACTGAAAGGCCAGACAAGTTTGTTTGAAGGTGAAGGAGATGATTCCATCCCGTATCCGGATCTTCCGTTACTTTCCCCATGGAAAGATTCGGTCGCCCTGGCATATGAAAAAGAGATTCTAGGATTTTATGTTTCAGGACACCCCTTGAGAAAATTTGAGGAAGAAGTAAAAGCTTTCTCCTCTACCAGCTTAGATGCATTAGAAAATCTTAAAGATGGGACGCCGGTCAAAGTTTGTGGTATTGTAAATGAAAGTAAAAATATTTTAGATCGCAAAAATAAATCAATGGCGTTTATCACTTTGGAAGATTTCCTGGGGTCCGCCGAGGTCATTGTATTTTCAAGTGTCTATGAAAAATATCGGGAATTTCTGGAAAATGATTCGATGATTCTGATTACCGGCAGAGTGAGTTCTCGCGAAGAAGAAAACCCCAAAATCATCTGTGAAGAAATTGTACCCTTAGAGAGAGTCTGGGAACATTGCGGCAAGAATTTACATCTTTCAGTCGAGCAAATCGGGGTAGATGATCCGGTGCTAAATAAAATCAACATTTTGTTGAAGCAAAACCCCGGAAATTGTAGCCTATTCATCAATGTAAAAACTGATGAAAACTCAAAAGAGACGATCAAATCCAAGAATGTTAAAGTCAACCCGTCACCGGAAGTTATTACGCAATTACGCACGCTTTTGGGACAGAATAATGTTTGGATGGAAGCAGAAAATTGTAACCAATAACTAAATTCTAACTCTTAAGGAAAGGAGTGAGGTATGGAAAAAATTATTAAAGAAGTTTTCGAACGTGCTAAAAAGATTTTTCTTTCTCCACAGGCAGCATTAACGGAAGTAAAATCGGAAGAGATGAATATCGCAGACACCATGAAAAATTATGTTGCTATAATTGCTGCAATACCTGCCGCGGCGCTCATCATTGGTTCTTTCGGAAGAGCGGATTTTTTTAACAATCTGGTATTTGCTATTTTGGTGTACGTCATGAGCTTAGGCGGTGTCATCTTGTTAGGTAAGATAGTTAACGCTTTAGCCGAAAAATTTGGTGCTGCAAAGGACGAAGCCAACGCATTTAAACTGGCAGTATACTGTACAACACCCATGTTCATATATCGCATTCTCAATATAAATCCAAAACTTTCTCTTTTTGCATTATTGGTGGGGATCTTACATGGTATTTATATAATTTATGTCGGTCTTCCTATCTTGATGGATACTTCAGAGGAAAAGAATATTCCTTTTATAGCTGCTAGTGTCGGTATAACAGTGGCTCTTATCTTTTTTATTGGGTTTATTGCCATGAGAGTGTTATAAGTTTGCGTCAATAAGTACTTCCTTTATCCCCTAAGAGAATACACTGTGAGATGTCTTCTCTAATATCTTGTAAATAATGAATATCGGCTATACTTGCTTTGCTCAAGTCAATCTTTTTGAAAACACCACTAACCCC
>Ga0209988_10001753_pt1 | contig 14213 bp, 22 predicted proteins | sample N075metaG_FD_183115 | JGI IMG/M metagenome (GOLD analysis project Ga0209988, IMG submission 183115) | Deep subsurface microbial communities from Kermadec Trench to uncover new lineages of life (NeLLi) - N075 metaG (SPAdes) (version 2) | ecosystem: Environmental > Aquatic > Marine > Ocean trench... | reverse complement strand
TCGCCGAGATCCTTGTAAGGAAATCGGCCTAATCGGCATTTTTTCTAACTTTCAATTGTATTTTTTTGTATAGGTGTAGAGACTAGTTATGATTCAAAGCTATTCTTATCTTGATGTCGCTGATAATTCTGGTGCCAAGAGTGTACGTTGTTTTCATGTTTTGGGCGGGACAAGACGTCGGTACGCTTCATTGGGTGATCTGATTGTTGTCTCCGTTCGGGAAGCTATTCCAAAGGCTTCGGTGAAAAAAGGCGATGTCATGAGGGCTGTTATTGTTAGAACGAAAAAAGGGTTACGTCGCGATGATGGGTCTCATATTAAGTTTGACAGAAATGCGTGTGTGTTAGTGAATGCCCAGGGGGATCCAGTTGGCACGCGAATATTTGGCCCAGTGGCCAGAGAGCTTCGGAGGAAGAAGTATATGAAGATTATTTCACTGGCACCAGAGGTTATTTAGGGGATGGCAATGGCAGGGAAGTCTAGGATAAAAAAAGGCGATCTCGTAATGGTTATCGCTGGCAAAGAAAGAGGGAAGACCGGGAAAGTCTTAGATGTTCTGGTTAAGGGTGGCCGACTGACTATTGAAAATCTCAATATGATTAAGCGTCATACAAAGCCTAATGCTAAGAATAAGCAAGGTGGTATCCTTGAAAGGGAAGGGACTATTGCTGTTTCGAATGTCATGGCTTATTGCGAATCTATTCAAAAGCCATCTCGTATAATGATGAAGACCTTAGAGGATGGTAGGAAGGTTAGGGTCTACCAAAAAGTGCCTACTGAGGTATTGGATAAAATATAATGAAATCAGAAACATCAGTACATAAATCGAATAAACAAAAAGAGGAAAAAGCGCCAAGTATTCCGCTTGCGCCATCAAATTATGTTCCACGCTTAAAAGATCTTTTCCGCAAAGAAGTTTTGCCTGTCATGATGAAGGAATTTGGCTATAAAAATCCTATGCAAGTTCCCCGAGTTGAGCGAATTGTTTTGAATGTTGGTATGGGTGAAGCTGTTCAAAATGTGAAACTGTTAGAAAGTGCGGCACTGGAATTGGAGCAGATTACAGGGCAGAAGCCTGTCCTTACAAGGGCAAAAAAAGCCATTGCTGGATTTAAGTTGCGTGAAGGCGTGCCTATTGGTGTGAAGGTTACATTAAGGGGGGCGCTGATGCATGAGTTTATGGATAGATTGGTGTCGGTTGCACTGCCGCGTATTCGTGATTTTCGTGGTATCTCTCCAAAGGCCTTTGATGGTCGAGGTAATTATACTTTGGGCTTGAAGGAGCAATTGACGTTTCCTGAAATAAAATATGATGACATTGCGTCCATTCATGGGATGGACATTACTTTTGTAACGACGGCTACGCGAAACGACGAAGCTAAAGCTTTGTTGGCTCATTTGGGGATGCCATTTAGGGCTTCCTGAGGAGGGAAAGGAAGGTCGGTGGCAAGGCTAGCACTTAAAATTAAGGCAAAAAAAGAGCCTAAGTTTCCCTGTCAGAAATATAACCGGTGTCCACTTTGTGGGAGGGTTAGGGGTTTCTTGCGACGGTTCCGCATGTGTCGGATTTGTTTTCGTTTGCTTAGTTTGCGTGGGGATATCCCAGGAGTGACAAAGTCGAGTTGGTAGTTATCATGATGATGTTCATGGATGTTTTTGTATGAAGCTATTTTAATGAAGAGGTTTTGAAGCATGTCGATGACTGACCCGATTGCTGATTTGTTTGTACGGATTCAAAATGCTGGAAAGCGTGGACATGAATTGGTGCATATTCCTGCGTCACGAGTTAAGCTTGAAATCCTTCGTATCTTTAAAGAAGAAGGGTTTATTCGAAGTTACCAGTCTGTCAGTACTGAAAGACACCCTACGCTAGAGGTTGCATTGCGATATTTTCCTGGCCGCCAAAAAAAATCTTTTATTACGGGTATTAAGAGAATCAGCAAGCCAGGGTGTCGCGTGTATATTGGTAAAGATAATATGCCAAGGGTGATGAGAGGTCTAGGTGTGTCCATTATGACCACGGACAGAGGACTTTTGACAGATGAGCAATGTCGAGCGATGAATGTTGGTGGGGAGGTTTTGTGCCATATCTGGTAGGTCTTTTTAATATGATCAATTGGTATTCATTGAAAGTGATTGGGTAATCATGTCAAGGATTGGACGTAAACCAATATCTATTCCCTCAGGTGTTGATGTGAGGGTAGATGGTGGAAGTGTGTTAGTTAACGGTCCTTTAGGGAAGATGGAATGGTCACTCTTTCCTGGAATTCATGCTGAAGTTGATAATGGTTTTGTTAATCTTACTCGAAAAAATAATTCTCCTAAATTAAGGGCTATGCATGGGTTGACAAGAGTAGAGATTGCCAATCAAATTATTGGCGTGAAGGATGGGTATCAGAGGAATCTGGAAGTAATGGGAGTCGGATATCGGGCTCAAATTCAAGGAAGTTCACTTAGTTTTACAGTTGGATATGCTCATCCAGTTTCGTTGGAATTGCCATCAGGTGTGGAGGCTACTGTTGATAAGCAGACAATGATTGCCATAAAGGGTATCGATAAGCGTGTGGTTTCACAAGTTGCTGCACGGATAAGAGAGTTAAAGATCCCTGATGTGTATAAAAATAAAGGTATTAAGTATGTTGGTGAGGTTTTGCGTAAAAAAGCCGGCAAGTCAGGGAAAAAATAAGGTGCACTCGTGAATATTATTGAAAAACGAAAAAGAAATGCAAAGCGTAGTCGCAGGGTTCGACTTCGAATCGTTGGTTTATCTTCTCGCCCAAGGCTGAGTGTTTTTAGAAGTAATTCTCATATTTACGCTCAAATCATTGATGATGTTGATGGGCGAACCATTGTTTCTGCATCTTCCTGTGACCCTGGGATAAAGTGTCGCATCAAGTCTGGTGGAAACGTAGAGGCCGCGACAATAGTTGGACAGGTTATTGCCGAGCGGGCGAAGGCAATACCAATTGAATTGGTAGTGTTTGACCGTGGTGGAAGATTGTATCACGGTCGGGTGCGGGCCTTGGCGGACGCGGCGCGTTCGGCTGGGCTTAAATTCTAATTGTATCAATTCCAGAGTTTTGAGAAATGGAAGGATTGAGGCCAGTGAGGGTTAAAGTTGAAGAGCTAAATTTAAAAGACAAACCAGTGGCGATAAATCGTGTGGCCAAGGTGGTGAAAGGTGGTAAGCGATTTTCTTTTTCTGCTCTTGTTGTAGTAGGTGATGGTGAAGGGTGGGTAGGTGTTGGGAAAGGAAAGGCAGCTGAAGTTCCTTCAGCTATCGCTAAAGCTGTGGAACATGCAAAGAAAAATCTCATTAAGATACCTTTGAAATCAAATTCCATCCCTCATGAGGTTCATGGACGTTTTGGTGGAGAGCATATTCTGTTGAAACCTGCAAAGCAGGGCACAGGAATAATCGCGGGTGGGGCTGTTCGAATACTATTAGAAGTGGCTGGTGCTCAGAATGTTGTAGCGAAAACTTTAGGTCGCGGAAATCCTTTTAATGCAGTCCGGGCTACAATTCATGGTCTCAGTCAGCTTCGTGATCCTCAGGAAGTGCGAGCAATGAGGCGAGCTCCCGTCAGTCAAGAAGAGTAACTTTATTGTTGGAAACATCGTGAGGGTAAGCAAGATACTATGGATACGGCATCTCAATTATCGATAATTTTAAAGCGAAGCCCCATTGGCCACCCAAGCAAAATCAGACTTGTTCTCCTAGGATTAGGATTGAGGAAGATTGGACAAACTGTTTCACGGCCAGATACTGCACAAGTTCGTGGATTAGTAAATAAGGTTCGTCATCTCATTGAGGTGTCCAGTCTATGAAACTCCATGACTTACATCCATCACCTGGTTCAAGGACCAAAAGGAAGCGTCTTGGGCGTGGTCCTGGTTCTGGCCTTGGTAAAACGTCAGGAAAGGGCCATAAGGGTTTGCTGGCTCGGTCTGGTCGCGCAAATATGCCCGGTTTTGAAGGTGGCCAAATGCCATTGGCTAGACGATTGCCAAAACGTGGATTCACCAATATTTTTCGGATTGAGTATACCATAATTAATATTCAATCTCTGGTCGCTCAAGAAAACCATTCAGATTTTTCTATTTCTGTTTTAAGGGAACTTGGTTTCTTGAAGGGCCGAAAGCCACGAGTGAAAATTCTTGGTGAAGGCGATATTGTTCGCCCAATTTCTGTTGAAGCTCATAAGTTTAGTGATTCCGCTAAGAAGAAAATTGAAGATGCAGGTGGTCAGGTAAAGGTGATTGTTCGTGCTTGAACGGCTCATTACGAGTCTGCAAAATATTTTCAAAATTCCTGAGTTACGTAGCCGGGTGTTATTTACCTTGGCTATGTTGGCTGTTTATAGGATTGGGGCTCATATACCCACTCCTGGGATTAATAATGAAGAACTCTTTAAGTTTCTTACAGAACGTGGGGGAGCCCTTATGGGGTTCCTTGACATTTTTTCTGGAGGTGCATTATCGAGGTTGACAATTTTTGCCTTGGGCATCATGCCTTACATCAGTGCCTCGATAATTTTACAACTTCTGACAGTTGTTGTTCCGCACCTATCGAAGCTGTCGAAGGAGGGTGAACGGGGCAGGAAAACGATAATTCAATATACCAGGTATGGAACAATCGGGATTGCCTTAATTCAAGGGTTCGGAATTGCCCTTGGACTTGAAGGCATGAATGACGGGGCATTTGTTTTGGATCCTGGTTGGGATTTTCGATTCATGACTGTGATTACTTTGGTTTCAGGCACGGCTTTTCTTATGTGGCTGGGCGAGCAAATCACGGAACGCGGCGTTGGAAATGGTATATCACTCATAATTTTTTCAGGTATCGTAGCCAGCCTTCCTGGTGCCATTGTCCAAACTTTTGAATTATACACAATCGGGCAAATTAGTCTCCTCCTATTGCTCATTCTTGGTGTGGTCATGGTAGCTGTCATGACGGCAATTGTATTTTTAGAAAGTGGCCGACGGAAAATAGCTGTTCAATATGCTAAGCGTGTGGTTGGACGTCGTGTCTATGGAGGCCAAAATACTCATATTCCTTTGAAAATTAATACCGCTGGAGTGATCCCGCCTATTTTTGCGTCCTCCATAATTGCCTTTCCTGCCACGATTACAAGTTTTATACAAGTACCATGGGTGCAGTCCTTTGGGGCACAACTCGCGCCAGGCTCTTTGTTGTATACCATGATGTATGTTGGGCTTATTATATTCTTTTGCTTCTTTTATACTGCGGTTGTTTTAAATCCTGTGGATATGGCGGATAATATGAAGAAGTACGGGGGGTTTATTCCTGGAATTCGCCCAGGTCAAAAAACTGCTGATTTTATCTATAAAGTGTTAACGAGAATTACCTTTGCCGGAGCTATTTATCTTGCAATTGTCTGTGTTATCCCTGAATTGCTCATTTATGAATTAAATATGCCATTTTACTTTGGCGGAACTTCTTTGCTAATTGTTATTGGGGTTGGTCTTGATACTGCTCAGCAGATTGAAAATCATATGCTCATGCGCAATTACGACGGGTTTCTTGGGAAGACCCCACTAAAAGGAAGAAGCGGTTAGCAATATGAGAATCATCTTTCTTGGCCCACCTGGTGGCGGTAAAGGCACCCAAGCAGACTTCATAGCCGAGAAATATGATATACCCAAATTGTCAACGGGTGATTTGCTTCGAGAGAGTGTAGCGAATAAAACGTCATTGGGTAATGAAGCGAAAGGTTATATGAACCGGGGAGAATTAGTGCCTGATGCGGTTGTAATTGCACTGGTTGAGGAAAAGTTGGCTTCTCCTGAATGCCAGAAAGGATTTATCCTTGATGGATTTCCTCGTACTGTGGCACAAGCTGATCAATTGGCCAATTTCATGGTATCCACGGGCAAGGAAGTGGATCATGTGGTGTATTTTTCCATATCTAAAGATGAAATTATAAAAAGAATTAGTGGAAGACGTAGCTGTCAAGAATGTAAGGCCGTCTATCATCTCGAATACGTCCCTCCTAAAGAACAAGGAATGTGTGATGTTTGTGGGAATAAACTCATTCAACGAAATGATGATGAACCGAAAACAATTGAGTCACGCTTGAGTGTGTACCAGGAACAAACAGCTCCCTTAATTGAGTATTACAAAATGAAAAACATTCTTGGTGAGTTGGATGGTTCAGGGTTGGTGCCTGAGGTGCAAGATCGGTTATTGGATCTTTTGTCTTACCAAAAAATCAAATGATTATTCTTAAAACTCCAGAAGAGCTTGAATTAATATCACGGGCTGGTCAAATTGTCGCTGAATGTCAAAAGATTTTAATTCGAGAAATTAAACCAGGCATGACGACTCTTGAATTAGATTCGTTAACCGAAACTTGCATTCGTGATCTTGGTGGAATTCCGGCGTTCAAAGGCTATAGAAATTATCCTAAGAGTCTATGTGCCTCGATTAATGAAGAAGTTGTTCATGGGATCCCGTCCCAACGGGTAATCAGAGATGGCGATATTATTGGTTTAGATGTTGGAGCCATCGTAAATGGATTTTATGGAGATGGGGCGGTTACCGTTTCAGTAGGTGAAGTGGAAGCCCCAATCCGTAAGTTGATCCAGGTTACCAAGGAAGCTTTGTCAAAAGGAATAGAGCAAGCCATTGTGGGGAAACGGTTATCAGATATTTCTTCAGCCATTCAAGTATATGTGGAACAACATGGCTATTCTGTTGTTCGTGATTTTGTTGGGCATGGCATTGGTCGTCAACTACATGAAGAACCGCAGGTTCCTAATTATGGGAAGTCTGGACAAGGGCCTAGATTAAAACCAGGAATGGTCCTCGCAATTGAACCGATGGTGAACATGGGGGGACCTGGCGTGAAGGTCTTGGATGATAGATGGACTGCAGTAACGCGTGATAAATCGCTTTCTGCTCACTTTGAACATACAATCTCGATTGAGCTAACAGGACCCCCACGTGTCCTAACAGCTTGTGCCTAGAGAGGGTACTTGGTACATTCCTAATGGGAAAAGAAGATGTTATAGAGGTCCAAGGAGCAGTAACCGAAACTCTGCCAAATGCGATGTTTCGTGTGAGGCTCGAGAATGGACATAAAATTTTGGCGCATATTTCTGGAAAAATGCGTATGCATTTTATTCGGATTTTGCCAGGCGATAAGGTCACGGTGGAATTGTCTCCTTACGATCTGACGCGTGGGCGGATTACTTATAGATTTAAATAGAGGGTGAAAGCGTGAAAGTAAAATCATCGGTAAAGCCTATTTGTGTCAAGTGTAAAGTGATTCGTCGAAAAGGTGTTGTTCGTGTGTTGTGTGATAACCCTCGACATAAGCAACGTCAGGGTTAATCATAGTTGGATGGGTAAGAATTAAAAAGGAAGTCTTTTTAACGAAGGAACAGAAGCAATGGCTCGAATTGCAGGTGTCGAACTTCCAGTTGGAAAACGCGTTGATGTCGGCCTGAGATATATTTTCGGCATTGGCCCAGCCCGTGCGCGGAATATTTTACGAAAAGTAGGGGTAGCATTCGACACGAGGATAAAAGATTTACAAGAAGATGAATTGGTTAAATTGCGTGAAGCGATTGACCAGGACTATGCCGTCGAAGGTGATCTTCGTAAAGAAAATTCCTTAAATGTGAAACGATTGATGGATATTGGCACGTATCGGGGGCTTCGACATCGGAAGGGGCTTCCTGTCAGAGGGCAACGGACTAAAACAAATGCCAGGACACGAAAAGGTCGTCGACGCGCCACAGGTGGCAAATCTAAACGTTAATCCTGGCGAAAGGACTGTTCATGAGTGTAAAGAAGGGGAAAAAAAAAGAACGGAAAGTTGTACAAGTTGGAATTGTCCATATCCAAGCTTCTTTTAATAATACCATTGTGACTATTACTGATATGTCTGGTGGGACTGTTTCTTGGGCCAGTGCCGGGAGTCAGGGGTTTAAGGGGTCAAGGAAAAGTACCCCTTTCGCGGCAACTCGTGCTGGGGAGGTTGCCGCAAAGAAAGCCATGGAATTCGGGCTTCGCCAAGTTGATGTGTACGTGAATGGGCCTGGCTCTGGACGTGAGGCAGCTGTTCGTGCTATGCAATCTGTTGGGTTGCGGGTCACCTTGATTCGTGATGTCACGCCAATTCCTCATAATGGGTGTCGTCCTCCTAAGCGACGACGAGTATAAAATTTCAAGTTGTTTTGTTATAGAGAACGTTCTTTAGTTTACGATATTGATATAGGGGGAGAACAGCTATGGCCAAATATACAGGGCCTGTCTGTCGACTGTGTCGGCGCGAAGGTGTAAAACTTTTTCTCAAAGGCACCAGGTGCATGACGGAGAAATGTGCAATCGAACGTCGAAGTTATCCTCCAGGACAACATGGGCAGTCTCGGAGAACTCGAGCGACAGAGTATGGTACTCAGTTAAGGGAGAAGCAAAAACTTCGGCGTGTGTATGGTATGCAAGAACGCCAATTTCTTAAAACGTATCATACGGCTGTTCGTCGAAAAGGAATTACTGGAGAACATTTGTTGAGCCTTTTAGAACGCCGTCTGGATAACGTGGTATATCGGCTTGGGTTTGCTGCATCACGTGGGCAGGCCAGACAATTGGTCAATCATGGCCATTTGTTGGTAAATGGGAGGAAAGTCGATATTCCATCAATGACAATGAATGTGGGAGATTCCGTAGAAATAAAAGAAAAAAGCCGCCAACTTGTTCCAGTCCAAGCGGCTCTTGAGGTGGCTGAGGGCCGTGGTGTCCCTGACTGGTTAGATATGGAACGTAGTGCTTTAAAAGGGACGATACAAGCCCTTCCTACAAAAAAAGATATCGATGTGTTGGTTAATGAGCAAGTTGTGGTGGAATTGTATTCACGGTAAATAGCCAGGAACGTTCATGATCCGCCGAAGCAATAAATGGGACATGAAGTAAGTAATGGGATGGCCTGGGATCAAGAAAGGGAGACGCGGTCCTTATGATTGAAAGCATGAAGGATTTCCAATTGCCCACGAAGCTAGAAATAGAGAAAGATACTGCTTCTGCTACGTATGGCAAGTTTATTGGTGAACCCTTTGAGCGAGGGTTTGGTACTACGATGGGGAATGCTCTCCGGCGGGTGTTACTCTCATCGCTTCCAGGAGCAGCGGTAACCTCAGTAAAAATTGAGGGTGTTTTTCATGAGTTTTCTACCATTCCTGGTGTCACTGAAGATGTCACCATTCTGATCTTAAATATTAAAGAGGTGCGTTTGCGGTTATACTCAGAGAAGGCAAAGGCCATTCGTTTGAAAAAGAAAGGGCCGGGGGAAGTAACGGCTGGCGATCTTGCTGTAGATTCTGAAGTCACTATTTTGAATCCTGATTTGCATATTGCCACATTAGATAAAAATGCTGTTCTCGATATGGAGCTTATTGTAAAACCTGGTCGCGGTTATGTTCCAGCTGAACGAAACAAAGAAGAAGGTCTTCCTATTGGTGTTATTCCGATCGATTCGATTTTTTCTCCCATCAAACGAGTGAATTTCAATGTTGAAAGTGCGCGTGTGGGACGAATTACTGACTATGATAAATTACTGCTTGATGTTTGGACGGATGGAAGTATTACTCCGCAAGAAGCGGTGACAGCGGCTGGAAGTATTTTGCGAGACCATCTAGATATTTGTCTTCCCTCAGTCGAGACGAGTAAACCCGCGCTGGAAGATAGTAGCGATGAGGCTATGTCTCAAGTCAATCAGCACTTGCTTCGAAGCGTGAATGAATTAGAACTCTCGGTACGTGCGGCAAACTGTCTGAAAAATGCCAATATCAAAAGCATTGGCGAACTGGTCCAACGAAGCGAAAATGAGATGCTGAAAACAAAGAATTTCGGAAAGAAATCTTTGAATGAAATTAAAGAGGTCTTATCAGAAATGGGGTTGGAATTGGGATCAAAAGTGAGTGAAGTCACGGAGTCTCATTCCTGAACTTTTTAAAAGGACGGTGTTGTTGTGCGTCATAGAAAACGAGGTAGACAATTAGGGCGAAATACTAAGCATCGGTTGGCCCTATTTAGAAATTTGGCCACATCTTTAATGGAGCATGAGCGAATTGAAACCACGGAGGCAAAGGCCAAGGAGTTGCGTGGGATTACGGATAGGCTGATTACTCTTGGCAAAGAAGGCACACTCCATGCTAGACGTGGGGCCTTACGTGTGTTACGCACAAAACAGGCAGTTTCTAAACTTTTTGATGATGTTGCCAAGCGGTTTTCTGACCGTCATGGTGGCTATACGCGAATAATTAAAACCAGACAACGTCCAGGTGATGGCGCACACTTAGTAGCCATTGAATTAGTCGAAGGTGCTACAGGTACTCAGGTGACGGTTACGGATAAAAATTCTGAAAAACAGGAAAGTTAGAGATATCGATCTCCTATATTACCTGTTTTTTACTTCTCTATTCTCCACAGGCAGCCCATGTCACAATCGTTAGGTCTTTAACGATTTGTTTTACTTGCCATATTCTCTATGGTATCATTTTTACAGGGTTTTTGGTTCTCTGGCCTTTTCACCTCCTCAATGTTTAGAGTGCCATGAAAATCTATATTTTTAGGAGTGTACTCACGATTATCATCATCGTGATGGCGGTGTTTATTGCGCATGGCGTGGGCACGTTCATGCAAGCAAAAAGCCAAGCAACGGCTACTGTCTCAATACAGGAGCAGCAAGGTGCTGATGCTTGGATTCAAGGGTTTTCCTATCATCAAACGAGATCGGGTTTAACAAAATGGGTGGTGACGGCTGACCAGGCTCAAGTTTTTGATGATGAGCATGTTGCAAAATTAGAAAATGTAAAAGTTAGGTTATTTGACCAGACGTTTCAAAAAGAGCAAATGCTTATTACATCAGAAAAAGGTGTCATGAATACCTCAAGTAATGATTTTGAGTTAATCAGTCACCATAAAAAAACCGTGATGACATTTGAGGATGGATACCAAGTGTTCACGAACAATCTGATTTGGAAGGAAGATGTTGGTAAAATTTACGCAGATGATTTTGTGGTCATTCAAGGTGATGGGCTGGTGATTACGGGAGTAGGCTTAGTTGGTGATGTTGAAAAGAATGAATTTCGGTTGCTCAATAACGTTCGAGCAGAGGTGTCGTCGTCATAAGACCTTTGCCATTGGCCTACAGTTATTGTCTGGTGGTGGTAGTGGGGATTTTCCTGTTTCCTGTTCTTGGACGGGGGGAGGGGAAGAAATCCATAACCGTGATTACATCAAAGACGATGACGGCAAGTAGTCAGAAAAACACGGCTATTTTTCGTGAAAATGTGAAAATGGTTCAAGAAGATCTGGTGGTACATTCCGATATGATGACCATCTATTTCCAGGAAACAATCTCTGAGACCTCTTCTCCGGTTGGGAAGACCCCGTCACCGAAAACAGGAAAGAAAATCAGGTTTATTGAAGCAAAAGGACATGTCAGAATTAGAAGTGGTGAAAGTCGAGCGATAGCTCAGCATGCTCTTTATGATAAGCAGGCAGAAAAGATTATTCTTCGAGGATCTCCAGTGGTTTGGCAAGCAGGAACTCGGATCAGTGGGCTGAAAATGACGATGTTTTTAAAAGAAAACCGGAGTATTGTCGAAGGAAATACCAGGGTGATCATTGAAGAGGTGGAGGAGACTGAGTGATGGCTCCTCCAATAAGCATTGATCAGTGGATGAGTGTCAAGGATTGTTTCCGAAAACTTCTCTGTGCGCAGCTTGAGTCTAATCTGGCCTATGAGTGAAGGTCATGCGAATGTTTCTCATGAAATTTCTGCCAAGAATCTCCACAAAAGCTTTAAGGGGCGAAGTGTTGTCCGTGGAGTCAGTGTGGAATTGTTGGGGGGGGAAGTCGTGGGCTTGCTCGGTCCGAACGGTGCAGGGAAGACCACAATTTTCGATATGGTTGTGGGTTTATGTCAGCCAGATCAGGGAAGCATTTTTCTTGATCAAGAGGAAATCACTCACCTTCCAATGTATAAACGTGCGAGACGGGGAATTGGGTATTTACCACAAGAATCCTCAATCTTTCGAGGGCTATCGGTTGAGGACAATATCCTGGCGGTCTTAGAAACTCTCAACCTATCGAAGGCGGAACGAAAAACGCGGTTAGATGAATTACTTGAAGAACTCAACCTTTCCCGGCTTCGAACGCATGGCTCCTATACGTTGTCAGGGGGAGAGCGGCGACGGTTGGAAATTACTCGAGCGTTAGCGACGAATCCAAAATTTCTCTTATTAGATGAACCATTTGCAGGAATTGATCCTATCGCTGTTGGTGATATTCAAGATATTCTTACCAACTTAAAACAGAAAAAAATTGGTATTTTGATCACCGATCATAATGTACAAGATACGCTTTCCATTACTGATCGAGCCTATATAATAAGTGAAGGCACAATATTGGAGAGTGGTCCTCCAGATGTGATCGTGAATAGCGCAAAGGCGCGAGCTGTGTATCTGGGTGAGCGCTTTAAAATGTCCCGATAACCGGAAATACGTTTTCTCTTATGGAACTACGATTAGATCTTCGTCTCTCACAAAAGTTGGTGATGACCCCCCAGCTGCAGCAAGCCATTAAGTTGTTGCAGTTATCGCGGTTAGAGCTACAACAAAATTTAGCCCAACAATTGGTCGAAAATCCGCTCTTGGAAGATCTGGCTCTTGAGTCTCAGGAAGAAGAAACGGTGAATGCAGAAGAGGGAGGAGAGCAAGTTAAGGAGCGAGAGTCCGAAGTGGAGGGGGCGGGGGATTCGGAGGAAGTCCAGCCAGCCCTCAAGGAAAGCGAACCCCTGACCTCTGAAGAATGGGATAATATTTTAGGGAATGATTGGCGTCCGACACAGCGTGATCAAATCGTGGGAGGAGATGATGATTTTCCTTCGTACGATCAAACCTTAACCAAACCCCCCTCGCTCGAAGAACATTTAGAATGGCAGCTTCGGCTTTCTTCATTGGAAGGCGTGGATCGAGATATCGGGCGGATGATTATCGGGAATCTTGATGAAGATGGATATTTGCGTATGCCGTTGTGTGAACTCCAAGAGGATGCACATTGTTCTCTTGAATATCTTGAGCAAGTCCTTCGTCAGGTTCAGGCATTTGACCCCCCAGGAGTCGGTGCGAAAAATTTGGCAGAATGTTTACTGATTCAATTAGGGCATTTTCAACATGATGAGATAGTGAACACCCATCCTCTTTATGACACGGTATCTAGGAACCTTGTTTCCGCTATCATCAAAAATCATCTGACAGATTTACAGAAAAAGCGGTATCACGTAGTGGCGAAAACCTTAGGCGTGACATTGGATGAGGTCTATGAAGCTGTCCATGTTATTGAGGGGTTGGAGCCTAAGCCCGGTCGTCCATTTTCAATGGACAGCAACTCCATCATTATTCCTGACGTCTATGTGGTCAAATATGAAGGAGAATGGGTGGTGTTGTTAAATGAAGATGGACTTCCACGGTTGAGGGTGAGTCCCTACTACCGCCGTCTGTTGTCGCATTCCGGCGAAGATGCCAGGAAAACCAAAACCTATTTAGAGGAAAAACTCAAGGGTGCGCAATGGATTATCCGTAGTATTGATCAACGAAATAAAACCATCGTGAAAGTTGTGACCAGTCTGGTCAAATTCCAGGAAGCCTTTTTAGAAAAAGGAGTTCAGTATCTTCGCCCGTTGGTTTTGAAGCAAGTTGCGGATGATGTCGGGATGCATGAGTCGACAATTAGTCGTGTGACGACGAATAAATATGTCCATTGCCCTCAAGGAATTCTAGAACTCAAATACTTTTTCAATGCGGGAATCCAGCGGGCAGATAATCGTGGAGAGGATATGTCCTCTGTCACTGTGCGAGAGATGATCAAGGAAATGGTGGCACAAGAAAACCAGTTCAGCCCATTGAAAGATCAAGAAATCGTGGCTAGACTTAAACGAAAAAACATTTTGATTGCCCGTCGAACGGTAGCCAAATACCGCGCCGAACTTCATATTCCCTCTGCAAGCCAACGAAAACGTATTCCCATGTAAGGGCTCGCGAAAGAATAACTTCCCAGAATTCGAACCAAGATTTGGGCCAGATTGAGCCGATCTGATGGAGCAAAACAGCAGGCGTAGCCAAAGCCCACGTTGAGGATTTTGCGAGTGAAGATCGGCTCAAGGTGGCCTGAAGATTCTTCA
>Ga0209988_10001752_pt1 | contig 14216 bp, 14 predicted proteins | sample N075metaG_FD_183115 | JGI IMG/M metagenome (GOLD analysis project Ga0209988, IMG submission 183115) | Deep subsurface microbial communities from Kermadec Trench to uncover new lineages of life (NeLLi) - N075 metaG (SPAdes) (version 2) | ecosystem: Environmental > Aquatic > Marine > Ocean trench... | reverse complement strand
CAAATAATTTTGAAAATAAGTTAGTTTAACGGTCTATTGGAACTAAAACCACTCCACATGGAGCTGATGGTTGCTCTATTACTGTGCCATCAAGATTACTATACCTCAAAGAACAGTCCCCTGTTTTCTCTACAAGATCAACACTGTTAACGTTCATTTCAAGTTGCCATGTATTGCCATTGCTGTCCTTTGCATCACCTTGAATAGATATTACATTCCCAAGTTCATCGTATTGGTATGAAAGCGATTTGCTTCTAAGTTCCAATTCAAAATCCCAACCATCTGTACTGCTCATGGTAGTCTTTATCTTACCAATACCTGTAGAAGAATCACCATTTGTTTCTTGTTCAAGTAGACGTACCTTACTCTTTAGCAGACCTGTACCGCAATCACCACCAGTTGATGTTTGACATGTTGCATCACCATTACTTTTAATTTTAATTCCTTCTTTAATCCCTGCACTACTTGCATCAATTATAATCCCTGTGCCTGTCGCATCAATTACAATTCCATTTTCATTTACTAGTCGTATGGTAAAGTCAATTTTGGCCTTGTCATTTTTGGGTGCTGAAATATCGCCAATCGCATCAAAAGAATAACCAAGACTATTTTCATCTACAAGATTTCCAGTCATTGTTAGGATTCTTGTTCCAGTATGGTAATCATATGATAGAGGACCATCATTTCTTAGTTCAGTTTTGGTGCTGCTGGAAGTTTCAGATATCAACCACCCCCAGCCACTACCTTGAATAACTCCTTTGGCATTACCTGTGATAACATTTCCCTCAATTCCCGTTGAAATTAGATGTAGTTTTGCACGCAGTTTTCCTTCCCCGCAGAATCCATCTTGATCAGTACATGTTACAGTGCTTTGTTTTATTTTGAGTGTGGATTCGTCGGTTAGAATATGGGTTGATTTTTTTGCCTCCACATCATTAAATGTTGTAGTTAATATCAAACCAGTTACCAATACTGTAATTATTGCCATCATCAAAAGTTTATTTTTAAAAATTGTTCTAATCACTAAAGTATGAAGTTATCATGCTAATTAAAGATAATCTTGAAATTCAATGGAAGGTCAAAATGGAGACGTACCATTTGAACGTTCTGTGTGGTTCTCTCCAATTATAGATCAGTTCGATAAGATCAGACTAGAGGACTAACATTATCCCAGACCATTCTAGACGATAAAAGATATGGAAAAATGTTTCCTGCTAATGAAAAATATTTCATCTATGCAGAAAAACTAAAACTCCGCTAACCTGGATAACAAACGCAAGCTGCACAAGCATGATCAAGATGAGGACAGGACGTTAATTCTTGATGTAATCAACACTAACTAGTCGGGAAAGTAAACAGCGTCTCCCTGATTAATAGAGCAACCGACTTTATATGGTAAATTTACTTCTATGATAAAAATTAGTAAATCATTTAGGAATCAAAACGGAGAATATACGGTAATTGCACAGCAAGGTGTCGATTCAAAATATACAGACTCTGAAAAAATTTACATACATAATGGAGTTATAGTTGATAGTGCTTCCAGCATCTCTGTTTCAACAGATCATTCATCATATGATTCAGGGAAGATGCTAATTGTTACAGGCGAAGTTATCAATGGAAAAGGCAATAACATTACACTTAGAGTGACTTCCCCCAGTAGAGAGTCCGTTGTTGCAATAGGACAAATTTCGCTTGGCAGTAATGGGAAATTTAGTGCAACACTTTTTCCAGGACCAACCTGGACTGAAGATGGATTCTATTCAGTTACCGCAATAGTCGGAGCCAATCAATTGGTAATGACAGATGCTAATTTTTCATATTCAACCACAAGGGAAGAATCAAAACTCTCAGGAATTGAAAACATTCCAACTGGATTAGTAAATACTAAACAAAATGAACAAGTAATTTCAGAACCTGATCCAAAACCAACATGCGGTGCTGGAACAGAACTGGTTAATGGTAATTGTCAGGTAATTGTAGATTCAGAATCTAAACCAAATTCTAATGAAAAATTTTGCTTTTTGTTTTGGTGTTGGTAATCTATACAGGATTATGTTCGTAATCTGTAGTTAGATTACGTAATCGTTAGGAGGGTTATGCGGATTATTATTTATTCATGATTTGTTCTTGGAAAAATTTAACGACGATCCCATTCAACTATATTTTGGCTAGCTTGCTCAATTCTATCTGATTTCAACCACTGTTCTGCTTTGGGCTCACCGCGAAGAAATGCATCAAGAAAAGCAACACTAGAAGAAGATAACCAATCTACAAAAAGATTACACTTGTCAACAGGAGATACAGTTTCACATTTTTCTGTATTAAGAATAAAAATATTGTGAGCGGCGCTAGAATCATTAATGTAAAACAAGAACTTGTTTCCGTTGTCTGGCATTCGTTGATGTGAAATTTTTCTGGTGTACGGAGTTTCACCTGTCAAACAAACCTTGATCGGAGAAGCGCAACTACTGTCACCATCTCCAGTTGCAGTTAGAACTGGCCTTGAAATATTACTCCATGATGATTCGGGTTGATTAAACCCAGAATCAAAGAACCCTGGTTTGAGTGGGCCGTGAGAAGAAAAGGCCAGAAATACTTTAGGTCTAGGATCTGAGAAATCTTCAGGGCCAATTATTGTTGTTATATCAGGACCAGATGGCACTAGTGGATAGTAAACTCTTTGTGCACCTGCAATTACCAAAGCTGCTCCTGCACCATTTGAGTGACCACCAACTGCAATGTTGTCCAAATCAAGCATAGTATCCCAAGGAGTAGGTAATTGTTCCAAATAATCAATCACAGCAGACAAATCATGTGGCCTATCCCAAGCAAGATGTTGAAATGCTTCACAGTCAACTGGATCATTTAAAACTTGAAGATAATTACACAGACCTTCCTGTTCCATCAATGATCTTACTGGATGTGCAATACTTACTGATACATAACCTGCTTTGGCAGTCATCACATTGAGATTTTTTAAGCTGCTTACAGGAGTAGTGCTACCTTCTGTGCCCCCATGCATCCATATTACAACAGGTTGAGGGCCATCTGCCCCTATTGGAGTTCTAATTGCAATATTAATATCACGAGTTTGTCCTGATTCATCAGTATAGCTCACCGTCCGTGAAACAATCATAAATTGAAATTGATTTTTTGGCGTATAGAGTTTATTTTTCATAGCATAAGCATTTTGCTCAAAACTTGAAAAAGATTCAGTTGAATCCTTTGCTAAATTTGTTTCATTTTTTTCAAGATAATCAAAAACAGCAACACCTGATATGAACAAAACAATTACACTGCAAATCAGATAATATTGAATTTTGTTTATCAATTATCAACTAGATATTGTACTTGCTAATAAGAAATATCATATAATATGATGATATGTTTATTTTCTATTTTCTCCAATAAGCAAGTAATACACTACCAATAACAGGAATTATCAATCTAGTTTACCTTCTCTTCAGATAATCAGACATTATCTTGTATGCCATCTCTGTTACTTCCATATCTTTTCGTATAGCCAGACTGTGTAGTTTTCTTGCATTCCCCTTTGTCAATTCAATTGTAACTTTTTGTTGGAGTAATCCTGCCTTTGCCTTTTTGAGCAGTTTGGGATAAGATGACTTTGGACTCCTTGCCAGAGTACGTAGATACTGCTTGCGAAGCTTCTGGTCAAGCGAAATTATTTTTTCTACAATTCGTACTGCCTTTGAAATGTTTGGAATGATTTGATATAGTCTGGTAGCGTCATCTCGTGAGAGTTCTTTTGGAACATACTGCTTTAATCTGTCTGGTACTGCTGCAAATCCAAGATATTTTTTGAGGGTTTGAGAAGATATTCCAAGGGATTGAGCTGCCTTTGCCTTTCCAACTGATTCAGTCAAAAACACACATGCTGCTGTCATATCTTTTACGTTCAACTTGTTTCTGTGTAGGTTCTCAACTACTGATGCTGCCTTTGCATCCTCTAAATCATACCTTGTACTTTGAGTAAGTAACAATACGGGTATCTTTTTTGCATGCAATCTTTTGAGTGCTGCAAGCCTTCTCTGACCAGACATCAAAAGATACGAGTTTTTTGATTCCTTTTGGACCATTGGTGGGTTTTGTAGTCCCTCGTTTTTGATGGAGCGTGCAAGCTCTGCAATTCCTTCTCTGTCAAGTTTTCTTGCTTGTGCATCCTTCCATATTTTGATCTGTTTTATTGGGATTTCTCGCAAGCGATAAGTGATAGGGGACTGATAGCGCTTTGCCAATACTTTCAGAAGGGTTGATTTTTGTTAAAAGAATCTGGTGTTTTATAGTTGACAAAAAAAGAAAAAATAAGCAAGTTTCTAAAACTCGATTACAACTTCCCCTGTAATTATTAGTGAATTTTTCTTTATCCTAACCATAGAAAAACAAGTATGTTACAGTATTTTTCAATGGTAAAAAGAACAAAAGCTCAACGTAGTGCTTCAGCAAAAAAGGCTGCTCTCACTAGAAAAAGAAACGCAGCTGCAAAAAAAGGTTCTAAAAGTAAAAAGAAACGTTAGAATCTATTTTCCTTTTTTATTCAAATTAATATTTGATACAAACTGTTAATCATAAATGAAGTACAAAATTTAGACAATATTTTCTGACTAATCTTTGGTTTTCATTATACTGATCGAGATCGCAGAAAAAATAAGCTCGTAAACCCTAATCATTTAACTCAAAATGAGGGTATCTAACTTTTTGTTCAACACCGCAAATGGGGTTTAGAGATTTGAACCTCATAATCTTGTATAGGATTATGAAAAGAGGATTGAAGTAATTTTAAAAAGCCCTCGAGGTGACTATCAATTTAGTTCAAGATCATTCAATTTTTAGTTTAATTTATGCCTGCTTTTTTGAGATAAGACTTTCTCTCAGAGTAAAACAATTCTATTAAAAAATACCTAAAAAGCATTTTAAAAAGTTAGATATATTTGAAATAATTGAAAGTTCAACCAATAAGTAAAAATCAAATGATTAGAGAGTTAGAACAGATAAAACTTCTTCTTGAAAATATTAATGGGAATTTAGTAGGTAAAACATCCAAGAAACACAACTTTCAAAGAAAGACACCAAGTCTAAACCATTCTAAAAAGGAAATAGAGCAAGAAAATAATCTTTTGAAATATATTAGCAATCATCTAACCCCTGAAACAAAAATAGTGAAAGAAACTACTGATCTGCAAAAAAAATCAAAGAGTTTGACTCAATCTCTAAAAGAAATAGAACAAGAAAAACTCATTCTAAATACTATTAACAATCAACTCATGACAGATGATTCCAAATACAAAGACATTCTTGATACGCTTACCACAGAATTTAAGACACCGTTAATTCCAATTAGGATATACTCAAAGAGTCTTTTGGAAGGAGAATTTGGAAATTTAAACAAAATACAAAAAGAAAAACTGAAAAAGATTACTAAAAATACGGATTCGTTACTAGATATGATTTCTGAACTATTAGTTGCAAAAAATATTAGCAAAGTAAAAACAATGTTTTCACCTGAAAAATTTCATAGATCACTTGAGAACATAGCAACAAAAAATGAACAAATCAAAGAAGAAGATAATATTTTACACTTTTCTGAACAAATCAAGCAATCTGTTGTTGGTATAATTGACATAGTAGGTTCCACAAATATTGCTGTTAGCTTACCTGAAAAAAAGATAGGAGATTTTTATGGCATATTCATTAATGATGTAAGTAATATTATCAAAAAATTTGAAGGAATTGTAGTCAAAAATATAGGAGATTCTTTGTTATTTTATTTTTCAGAAACTTTAGAAGAATCACACAAAAATGCAAATCAGAAATCAGTTGAGAATGCCATAAAGTGTGGATTTGCAATAATCAATTATCACAGTATAATTAATAAAAAAATGTCCAAACTAGGATTGCCTAAACTTGATTACAAAATTAGTTTTTCATTTGGAAGAGTAAGAATTGCAAAGATTTCTACTTCTACAGTAGATGATATTTTTGGTCCTGCAGTAAATATTTGTGCCAAAGTTAATTCACTATGTCCACCAAATAGCATTGTTATAACTCAAAAACTTCATGATGAACTAGTTTCTTTTGATTGGCAACAATCTGAAAAACTCTGTGAGTATAACTTAACTAATTCAAAAATGCAAATATATCGGATTAAAGAAACAGTATAACTTGAACCTAGAATACAAAACCAATACATATTATGTTTGGTATGTGAAAATGTTTGTCAAATAGCGATACAAGTACTGAAAAATTAAAAGAAGAATTCCTTGACTTAATTACACATGAATTCCAAACACCTCTTGTTCCAATCATAGGATTTTCTCAAGCACTTCAGAATCCTGATATATTTGACAAGCTTACTGAAAAACAATTAGATGCAATTAAGATAATTTTTAGAAATTCTAACCATTTACAAAATATGATCACTAATGTTCTAGATGTAATGAAGTTAGGAACTGATAAAATGACGTTCTATCATAAAGAATTTGATATCAATGATTTGGTGACTGAAGTTCTTGATGAATGTAATTATAAAACAAATGAGAAGAAAATTCAAGTAACCAAAAAAATTGATGAAGATTTGATCATCAATAGTGATAGACTTAGGATAAAACAGGTTTTGATTAATTTGTTAGATAATGCAATTTCTTTTGTTCCAAAGGACAATGGAAAAATTGAGATTGGTTTCTCAGAAAGAGAAAAACATGTTCTCTTTTATGTAAAGGATAATGGTCAAGGAATGGGAAAAAATGAACAGTTTGATCTTTTTAAGATGTTTAATCAAGTTCTGCAAGGAAAGAAAAGAAAACATGGCGGTCTTGGATTAGGTTTAGTGATTTGCAGAATGATAGTAGAAAATTTAGGCGGGGACATCTGGGTTGAAAGTGAATTGGGTAAAGGAAGTATTTTTTATTGTACTGTTTCTAAAGGAAGTAGAAAATGAACATTTTAGGAATCGACGATAATGAAGACATTCTCAAGTTATTAGACACCGTCATTACCAGTAAGGGTCATGATTTTGTGCAGGCACTGAATGGTAAGGATGGATTAAAGTTAATCGAACAACAAGATTTTGATGCTATTTTATTAGATTTGGCAATGCCAGAATTTTCAGGCCTAGATGTTATTGAAAGTCTCAAAAAAAGTAACAAGCTAAAGGATCAAAAAATAATTCTATTTACAGCATCTTCTGCAACAGATAAAGAGATTGATAGATTATTACAATATGATGGTATTATGTCATGTATTAGAAAACCTGTAGACATTAATATTCTCATAAAGAAAATAGAAGAAGTAGCAAAATCTTAGTAAAACACTTACTTTGATTTATCCATTTGTTCTGGTTGTTGTGCAATTGTAAAGTAAAAAGTTGCTCCTTTGCCTAATTGACTTTCAACCCATATTTTGCCACCTAATTTTGTTACAAGTGCTTTACATATTGCAAGACCTAAACCAGCTCCGCCATGTTTTCTAGTTAGAGCTGTGTCTATTTGAGAAAATGAATCAAAAACACGATCAATTTCTTCTGGTGGAATACCAGTACCATTATCTTGTATGGTAAATAGAACATTATCTTTTTGCAATTTAGCCTTAACAAAAATTTTACCAGTATCTGTTGCGACAAAATCAATTGAATTGACTAAGATATTTGTTAAAACTTGTTCAACTCTCTGCTTATCTGTAGTTAGTAATATTGGTGATTTTGCATCAACAGTAACTTGAATTTTCTTTGATTCAATTTCTTTTTCATAATTATTTATTACAGAATTAATTAACTCAACGACATTGACTTCATTAAAATTAAACTTGATTTTGTGAAAATCAAGTCTATGCGAATCAAGCAGATCTCCAATTATAGATTGTAGTCTGTTTGCATTTTTTGAAATAATTTCAACAGCATCTTTTTGTTTAGGTGTTAAAGTTCCCAGGATTTCTGGATTACCTAGAGCCTGACAAAATCCAATAATAGGCGTCAGCGGTGTCTTTAATTCGTGCGTAATCATTGAGATAAATTCTTCTTTTTGTATTTTAGCTTTCTTTAATTTAGTTCCCATATCTTTCATATTCTTAATTAGTTCAGTAATCTCACCTCTACCTTTGATTGTTATTTCTGCGTCAAAGTTTTCTTTACCGATTTCCTTTGCCAAATAAGTTAATTTTATAATTGGATTAGAAATGTCTCTTGAAAAAATAATTCCTATTCCTAATGCTATTACAACAATAATGGCAGAAGTAATTATAATATTTTCTCGTAATGCAAGCATTCCTGACAAAATTCCAACTTCTCCAATGTCGTGTTTAATGACAACAATCCAGTCTTGTTCTCCAAGAACTTCAAGATTAGAAGGTCGGGTATACACAACAAGTTCTTTTTTAAATTTCTTATCATTGACAAAAAATCCTTGTTGTGGGCCACTTTGTAATTTGGTAAAAAAGCTTTGATCAGAAATGTTTTCATTAAATCTAAATGCCTTTGTTGAATAAACGAGGTGTCCATCTTCTGTAACTATGTTTACCTGAGTTGTGTCTTCGTATTGAGTAGAAATTTCAGCCTCTCTAATAATGGATCTAACAGAAAGTGCTGCTTTCAAAACACCAACAAAGTTACCATCTTCATCTGTAATTTTTATTCCAATAGAAATAACATCTGTTTTGGTGGATTCATCATATTCAGTTTTGCTAATACTAATTCCATTTGCTTTTGCTTTTTGCCACCAATCTTCATCATCTTGTCTATAATCTGTTGTTTTTCCAGATTGTGCAACATTTGCACCATATTCATTTGTTAAAAACAATTCAGCAAAAACACTTTGACTTGTTTTTGGATTAATTTTTTCTACGAAATTTTTCCTTATGTCTTCTGCTAGATCATTTGAAATTAGTGATTGCATGAATGGTGTTATTATTTCATCTGGAGTAGATGTCCATGTAGATTCTTGTAGATCAATATAGCCTTGTATATCCTCAAATTTACCAAACTCTCGATTAGATTCCAGAAGTGCTTTTTGTACAATATCGGTTTTTGAATAATCAGTCAGGTCATTAATTTTAATATAAACACCAGATTCTATGAATTTGGCCATGTCTTCTGCCAATAGCAGTGAGCTTTGACCCACTGATTGTTGTATGAAATCTTGGCCTACTGTAACTGAATACATGGCCTGAACTATAAACAAACTAGTAATGAGAAGAAAAATTGAAATTACTATTATTCTTATACCTATCAACTCTATCTCCTAAATTCTATTTCTCCATTGACAATATGTGAGGGGAAAAGTAAGAAGCCCATATCATGTTCTCCTGGCAAAATATCAACGCTACCAAATACTCCCGAATAACTAAAACCCATATCTAGAATATTTTTTACATTTTCTCTAGTAAGTTCTTCATTTTCTAACAATCCATCTAAAATTCTAATAAAATCATAACCGTTCCCTGCATTATGATCAAATTGCTTATTGTATTTTGATTCAAAAACTTTCGACACCTTACTGGCAAATAAGAAATTATAATCATAGATTGCCGGAGTAGCAAAGTACATTCCATTTGCTTCAGGCATATTGAAGATAAGAGGGGTTGCAGCATCACTTGAGCCAATAATATGTCCTTGATAATCAGTCTCGCGTATCTGTTTGAGAATTAACTCGACAATTTCTGGCCATGCTATTATAACAATTGCATCTACACTCTGTAGTTTTGTAATTTGTTCTTTGTAATCAATTGCATCTGGAGCAAAGAGTTCCTTTCTTATTGTTCTTTCAGCGTTTTCAAACTCTGTTTCAACTGCTACTAAAACTGATCTTCCAAACTCGTCGTTTTGATATAGAATACCTAGATTACTAACATTCAAATCTTTTAGAATTTGTATAATTGGTATTACTTCCTCGTCTGCAGTTGGAAAATATCTATACGTCCACTCTTTTTGTTTTGTGACACCTGGTGCCGTTGAAGATAATGCAATTAAAACAACTTCATTTTCTTCGGCTAATGGAGCAACAGCTGTAGATATAGAACTTAATGAAGAAATATACATTAATGGCGTATGAGTTTCTTCTATTTCAAGAAATTTGTTTTTTGCTTCATCTGGGCTTGATTGATTGTCTTTAATAATTAGCTCAATATGCCTTCCATCTATTCCACCACGAGAATTAATCTCGTCAACAGCCATTTGCATTCCATCTCGCGTTTGTTCTCCGATATAACTACCTGAACCAGTAATTGACAAGATCACGCCAATTTTAATGGACTCTGTACCAACTAATTCTTCAAAGAAAAAGAAAGACCCCAAACTAACAGCTATTACAATTATTCCAATAATCCAAAGAGTTGATTTACTCTTTTTTTCTAATTCCAATGTTACCTCATACAACAAATTCTACTTAAAAAGATAATTTGAAAAACTAACAATGGTTACTTGTTGTTTATGGAAATTAGGGTCTTCAAAGGGACTCGATTTTAGTTCAAGACTCAAAATTTTTTTCAAGAACAAATCATGATAGAACAATAATCCACATAATCCTCCTAACGATTATGAAATGCAAATTTGAATCAGATGATTTTCAGGAAAATTTAGATTTTATTTATAAACAAAATAGGTGGGCATCAAACTAATTTAACAAAACTCGCCCCCGGCATTACAGTTTTTGTTAATATTCTAAATCACACTATTTTTTGCAAATAATCAAATCTACTTTATAGTTCAAAGTAGCACGCGGATTTAGTTTTAAATTCCAAGGTATGTAAGATGGATTTTTTGTTTTAGATGAAATTTTGAATCCCAAATTCAACAAATTTGTACGTAATGTATCTTCATCAATTGGTTTTTTGACAGAATTTGCACCTCTATCAAAATCATATGGATCAGATATAACAAAATGTCCAGTTGAAATTTGTTTTGATATATGTTTTAGCAGATCAAGAGGTTCAATTAATTCTAAAATATTTAATGCAAGTATTAAATCAAATTGTAATTTTCCAAAAACAGGAGATAATGAATCTGCTATAATATAATCAAGATTATTTTTTGAAGATTTTTTTGCATATCTAAGTGCACTAAATGATCTATCAATTCCAAATACCATATCATGGCATTCAGCCAAAGAAGATGTAATGATTCCAATTGAACAACCATACTCCAAGACAAGTTTTGATTTTGCAATAAAATTAAGATTTTTTTTTATTATAGAATAGAATTTAGAACTTTTATTATTTTGATATATTTTAGACCATCTTTCCTCAAGTGCTGTTCTATCATTATTGATTAGTTTGATTTGAGATAACGAGAATTTTAAGAAACTTTTCATTTTTCCAGAATTAGCTAATCGATAGAGTTTACCACCCAAAACTTTACGAGAAGAGAGGTAGTTAGAAAAATCATCCCATAAAATTGGAATTTTCTCAATAATAGGAAATTCTAAATTGCATTTTACGCATTCCAAAATCCCTTCGTCAATTTCTTGATCAGATTTGAATACATCTAATTCTAGTTTAGAACCACATCTAACACATTTTAGGAATTTAGCACTAGATTCTAGCATTTCAGATAACAAATCAATTATTTGTAAACTAATAATTTTTTTGATACAAAAAACCAAGATAATGTTAAATGTAGTATTTTTTGATTTTATGCAAAATGGGAGAATTTGAAGAGTTTGCCGAAGCCCTATTTGGTCAATTATCAGTTGAAATTAATGAAGAAAAAGAGATTACAGAGTTAGCAATCAAGGCCAAAGAAAGTCTTGAAGATAAAGTACAATTCAAAGAATTAGAGGATATTTCAAAAGAAATTTTTCCAATTTTAAAAGATAAAGTAGAAGAGTATCTTGGTGTTAAAGTTCCAGATGATCTACAGCTAAAATTTCCAGAATTAGAAGATTTAAAAAAATTGAAAGGCAACAAAGTCTTTGCAGATAAAGATGCAAAAAAGTATGTTACAGAATTATTTAACGCAGTTGCAAAAGAAGATTCAAAAAGAATTGCAGAATTGATGAAACAAGATACTACAAAGTATTTAGTATATTCAACATATGCAATTCAATACATCTCTAAAATTACAACAACATATGGAGATTATCTTGATTCTGTAATTTATCTAAACAAATTCATTTTATCAAAATATCCACAGATAATTCTTCATAAACAAGGAGAGCCATACGAATCAAGATTTGAAAATGTAAATTCTGGGTATCGAGGCGCAGTAAAGATGACAGTGTTAGAAGAATTAATTCATTCTGCACAAGGAAATCTACAACAAGTAAATAAGGATGCAGCAATGCAAGTAAACAAAATTAACGAAGAACTAGCAAGTATAATTTTATCACTTGATACAGATATAGTTAACAAGCTTTCAGAATATTGTCAGCTACAAGCTGTGCCAGATAATTTTCCATTTGCAAAAAAAGCAAATCTATTTTTCTTTTTAAACCCAGATCATTTTCTAATCGAACAGATTGGACCAGATGTTATGACATTTACACATGTAGAGATAGATCCAAAAATTGGAGAATTAATTCCACAACTTTTAGATATTTACAAGAGATGGCTTGTTCCAATTCAACAACACCATGCAGCATTTACTGCTATGGAAGGAATGGCAAGTTTTGCAATTGAAAATATCTTAAAAGATGATAAAGACTTTCAAAACTATCTTACCACGTTTATGGGAACAGACTTTTCTTCATATCAAATAAGAAAGAGTATGGGAAAAGACTTTACCAAAATAGTATATGAAAAACTAGGTAAGGATACATTCAAAAAAATGATTGAAATTCCTCCAAACACTAGAGAGCTCAAAGAACCTCAATTATACCTCAAAAAGATGAGTTTGTAACAATTGAAAGAAGAGTTTGATCCATTTGTTGCAGAATGGCTTTCATTTGTTAAAAATACAAATTTCAACCTAGTGGAAAAATGTCTAAAATTTGCCCAGATTTTAGAATATCCTGATCTAGATGTAGAGGAATACATCCAAAAAATTAATCGAATAGGAATGTCTCTTAAAGAATCAATCAACGATATTAAAAATCCAACATATCTAATTTCAATGTTAAATGAACATTTCTTTGAAAATTTAGGATTTAGTGGAGATGATGATGATTACTTTAATCCAAAAAATAATTTTCTAAATGAAGTTATTGATAAAAAATTAGGTCTTCCAATTACCATCTCAATTCTTTATGTTGAAATTGCAAAGTTTATCGGATTAGATCTTAAAATTGTTGGATTTCCAAGTCACATTCTGGTAAAATATAATGAAGAAATGATTTTAGATCCATTTCATGATGGAGAACTAGTAGATGTAGATGACTTGCAAGAAATTCTAGATACTAATTTTAATGAACAGTTAAAGTTTCAACCAGAATTTCTTGATGAGATAAAACCTGAACAAATTCTTCTTAGAATGACTCGTAACTTGAAAAATTCATATATACAATCATTTGTTTATGACAAAGCACTTCAATGTATTAACATGGTTTTAGCAATGGAATCTGAATCTCCAGAAGATATTAGAGATAAGGGAATTCTAGAAGAACGATTACACAATTCTGAAACTGCATTGAAATATTTGAATAAATATTTAGAAATTAATCCAAACGCAGAAGATATAGATTTTATTTTAGAATTGATAAGAAGTATTAAGACTAGAGATTAGTCAATGATTGATGCTATTTCTCGTCCTTTCTTAATTAATGATATTTCATGACGAGCAATTTTATTTCTTATTGCTCCTTTTAGAATATCTACTTCACTTCTAAGTAATGCAATTTCATCTTCAAGTTTTGCAACTCTTTCATAGATGGTTTCAGCTTCTGTACTCATAATTATCTATCAATAAAAAATTGTCTTAAATAGTTATTGGTAAATATTTTGGTTTGTAGGCTCCTGCTTTTTGAATTATATTTCAAACTCTTGGCGACATTTCTCGCATTTACCTCGTTCTTTTCCAGGAGGACCAAGAAGGAATACTTTACCAATGGTATTACATGCAGGACACATTCCAGTTGTTGCATTTTTAGGACCAGTTCGAATAATTTTTTGAGTTTTTCTTCGTCCCATTGTAAAAACTTCCTTAATCGGTCTATTAAGTTTAATTTTTAATGGCGCGGGGAGGGGGATTCGAACCCCCGTGTCCTTGCGAACATGGAATTAGCAATCCCACGCCCTACCAGGCTAGGCGACCCCCGCACTAAGATGCATAG
>Ga0209988_10001746_pt1 | contig 14252 bp, 11 predicted proteins | sample N075metaG_FD_183115 | JGI IMG/M metagenome (GOLD analysis project Ga0209988, IMG submission 183115) | Deep subsurface microbial communities from Kermadec Trench to uncover new lineages of life (NeLLi) - N075 metaG (SPAdes) (version 2) | ecosystem: Environmental > Aquatic > Marine > Ocean trench... | reverse complement strand
GCACTCGGCTTCGAGCTGGGCGATCACCTCGACCTCGACTTGCTCGGCCAGGCCCGGCATGACCTCGCTGGTTTCGGGGCTGGATTCGGGCCTGGATTCGGGGCTGGATTCGGGCCTGGATTCGGGTTCGGCTTCGGGGGTCTCCGGCCCGGCTTCGGCCGCGGTTTTCCCGACATCCGCCTTGTTGGCGTTCTTGTCCGACATCATTCGCCTCTTTTGTCCTTGCCCTGCCGGTCGCTTCCCCGGCGGGTGCCGCCATGGCCGGCCAGCATGCTGCCGACCAGCCGCGCCGTGTAATCGACAATCGGCACGATGCGGCCGTAGTTCAGCCGGGTCGGCCCGATCACTCCGATCGCACCGATGATGCGGTGGCGCGAATCCGTATAGGGCGAAATAACCAATGACGAGCCCGAGAGCGAGAAGAGTTTGTTCTCCGACCCGATGAACACCCGCACCCCCTCAGCCTCCTCGGCAAGGTCCAGCAGTTGGGCAATGTCGCGCTTGGTTTCAAGATCGTCGAAGAGCAGGCGCATGCGGTCCAGTTCCTCGGCGCCCTGCCCCTCCTCCAGCAGGTTGGCGCGGCCGCGCACGATGAGGCGCTCCACGGCGCCGGAGCCGCCTTCGCTCCACAGCGCGATGCCGCGCTCGACCAGCCCGGCGGCGAGCGTGTCGAGCTCGGCCCGGTAGGCTTCGATGTGGCGCGTGATGATGCCCTGCGCCTCGGAAATCGTCTGCCCGCGCAGATGGGCGTTGAGGAAATTCGCCGCCGCGCGCATCGCTGACGGGGTCAGGCCCGGGGGCGGGTCGAAGATGCGGTTCTCGACCGCACCGTCCTCGGTGACCAGCACCGCCAGCGCCCGGTCGGGGCTGAGCGAGATGAACTCGATATGGCGGATCGGCGCCTCGTGCTTGGGCGCGAAGACGAGACTGGCGCATTGCGACAGGCCCGACAGCATCGAGCCGGCCTCGTCGAGCATGGCGGAGAGGTCGTCCTCGTGGCCGGTGAGGGAGCGCTCGATCTGCTGGCGCTCCTCCTGCGAGATGGCGCCGATCTCCAGCACCCCGTCGACGAAAAGGCGCAGGCCCAGTTGCGTCGGCACCCGCCCGGCGGAGATATGGGAGCTGCCGAGCAGGCCCAGCTCTTCGAGATCCTGCATGACGTTGCGGATGGTGGCGGGCGACAGGCGGACCTCCATCGCGCGCGACAGGGTGCGCGAGCCGACCGGGTCGCCGGTGGCCAGATAGGTCTCGACCAGCCGGCCGAAGATCGCCCGGCTGCGCTCGTTCAGATCGTCAAGGCTGGGCGCGGATTCGGCCATTCGGCAATCGATCTCCCGTGCATGGTTGCCACAGGCTAGATCTAATCATGCATAAATGCCCGGTCAATTGCGGCGATCCGGGCGCTGGACGCCCGCGTGCCGGGCAGTTAAACCCCGGAGGGCTCAAAACTGGGCCGATCCGAACCCTACAGGGAGAGACACCATGCGCCCATCGGGCCGCCGCGCCGACGAGTTGCGCAACATCACCATCGAGACCGGCTTCACCCGCCATGCCGAGGGCTCGGTGCTGATCCGGTTTGGCGACACCCATGTGCTGTGCACCGCCTCGATCGAAGCCAAGCCGCCGCCTTGGCTGCGCAAATCGGGGCTGGGCTGGGTGACGGCGGAATACGGCATGCTGCCGCGCGCCACCAACACCCGCAACCGGCGCGAGGCGAAGAACGGCCAGACCGGGCGCACCACGGAGATCCAGCGCCTGATCGGCCGGGCGCTGCGCGCGGGCACCGACCGGGTGGTGCTGGGCGAGCGCCAGATCATCATCGACTGCGACGTGTTGCAGGCCGACGGCGGCACCCGGACCGCCGCGATCACCGGCGGCTGGGTGGCGCTGCGGCTGGCGGCACAAAAGCTGGTCGATGCCAAGGAGTGCATCGAGAACCCGATCAATCAGCACATCGCCGCGATCTCCTGCGGGGTGCACAACGGTCAGGTGGTGCTGGATCTGGACTATGCCGAGGACAGCGAGGCCGGGACGGATGCCAATTTCGTCATGACCGGTGATGGCGGAATGGTCGAGGTCCAGGCCTCGGCCGAGGGCGCGACCTTCTCGGAGGCCGAGTTCCACGACATGCTGGCGCTGGCCAAAAAGGGCGTCTCCGAGTTGGTGGCGGCACAGAAGGCGGCGCTCGGGTGACACGCATCTTCCGCGAGAGCAAGCTCGTCGTCGCCTCGCACAATGCCGGCAAGGTGCGTGAGATCGGCGAGCTGATTCGGCCGTTCGGGATCGAGACGGTCGCGGCTGCCGATCTGGGGCTGGCGGAGCCCGACGAGACCGAGACCACCTTCGAGGGCAATGCCCGGCTGAAGGCGCTGGCCGCCGTGCAAGCCTCGGGGCTGCCTGCACTGGCCGATGACAGCGGGCTGGCGGTGGCGGCGCTGGGCGGCGCGCCCGGCATCTACGCGGCGCGCTGGGCGGAAACGCCGCAGGGGCGCGATTTCGGGCATGCGATGAAGACGGTGTGGCAGAAGCTGGAGGCGATCGCCGCGCCGGAGCCGCGCCGGGCGGCCTTCCATTGCGCCCTGACGCTGGCCTGGCCGGACGGGCATGACGAGACCTTTCTCGGCACCTGTGCCGGGCGGCTGGTCTGGCCGCCGCGCGGCGACAGGGGGTTCGGCTACGATCCGGTCTTTGTGCCGGAGGGCCACGAGATTACCTTTGGCGAGATGGAGCCAGAGCACAAACACACCATCAGCCACCGGGCCGATGCCTTCCGCCAGCTCGTTGACGCCTGCATCGAGGGGTAAGCCGATGGAAAAGCCCGATCGCGACGAATATGCCCGCAAGAACGTTCTCTGGCTGAGTGCCGCCTTCGGTGGTGTGCTGGTGCTTGGCCTCCTGCAGGAGAAACCGATGGGGGTGATCGCGGGGTTGATCGGGCTCGGCTGGATCGGGCGCGCGTTCTGGCGGGCGAGATGAGCGCCCCCCCGGTCACGGTCGGGGCCGACTGGCAGGCGGGCGGGTTTGGTCTCTATATCCACTGGCCGTTCTGCCTGGCGAAATGCCCGTATTGCGACTTCAACTCCCATGTCTCACGCACGGTCGATCACGCTGCCTGGCGCAAGGCGTTGATAGCCGAGATGCGCCATATGCGCGAGCTGACCGGGCCGCGTGCGTTGGACACGGTGTTCTTCGGTGGCGGCACGCCGAGCCTGATGGAGCCGGCCACGGTGGCCGCCCTGATCGACGAGGCCGGGCGGCTGTGGGGGCTGGCCGGGGGCGCCGAGATCACGCTGGAGGCGAACCCGACCAGCGTCGAGGCGGGGAAGTTCGGAGATTACGCCGCGGCCGGGGTCAACCGGTTGTCGCTGGGGGTGCAGGCCTTGGACGACGCCGATCTGAAGGCGCTGGGGCGGATGCATTCGGTGGCCGAGGCGGAGGCGGCGTTCGACATTGCCCGCGCCGCCTTCACGAGGGTCAGCTTCGACCTGATCTATGCCCGCATGGGTCAGACGGTCGCCGCCTGGGAGGCCGAATTGGCCCGGGCGATGACGATGGCGGCGATGGGGGCGGTAGACCATTTCTCGCTCTACCAGCTCACCATCGAGCCGGGGACGCGGTTCGGGGAACTCTATGACCTTGGCAAGCTGAAGGTGCCGGAGGACGAGGTGGCTGCCGAGATGTACGAGCTGACCCAGACGATGACGGCGGCGGCCGGGCTGCCCGCCTATGAGGTCTCGAACCATGCCAGGCCGGGGGCGCAGAGCCGGCACAACCTGGTTTATTGGCGCTATGGCGATTATGCCGGCATCGGTCCGGGGGCGCATGGGCGGCTGACGCTGCCGAATGGGCAGCGGATGGCGACGGTCACCGCCCGTGCGCCAGGGGATTGGCTGGCGGCAGTGGGGAAAAAGGGTCACGCGGTGGTGGAGAAAACCCCCGTTGCCCCGGACGACCAGGCCACCGAATACATGCTGATGGCGATGCGCCTGGCCGAGGGGGCCGATCTGGCCCGCTACCGGCGGCTGGCGGGGGTGCCCGTCGATGCGGCGCGGATCGCCGGGCTGGCCGGCGACGGGCTGGTGCGGCTCACCGATGACCGGCTGGCGGCGACGGCGCGCGGAAGGATCGTGCTGAACCGGGTGCTGGCGGAGCTGCTGGCGTGAGGCGCATGCTCTGGAACATCGCCGGGCTGACGTTCTTCGCCATCGGCGTGGTCGGGGCCTTCCTGCCGCTCCTGCCGACCGTGGTGTTCATGCTGCTGGCGACCTGTTGCTTTGCCCGCGGGTCGCCGCGGCTGCACGGCTGGTTGATGAACCACCGACAGTTCGGCCCGGCAATCCATGACTGGCAGCGTCACGGCGCGATCCGGCGTTCGGCCAAGCGCATGGCGATGCTGGCGATTGCATTCAGTTTTGCGCTCTCCGTGGGGATCGGCATCGCCTACTGGGTGCTGGCGGTGCAGGCGATGGTGCTGGGGAGTGTGAGCGTGTTCATACTCACTCGGCCGGAGGGGCCGCGCAGTTGAAGGCCCCCCGGCCCGCCCGACCAACCCTGTCATCCCGGACGCGGTGCAACATGCAATGTTGCTCCGCAGAGCCGGGACCTCATGACGCCGGACGGACGTCGAGAGGTCCCGCATGAGCACAGCATCACTTCGTGCTGCAGCGCCTACGGGATGACAGGTGCGGCATTTTCGGGTTCACACCTTGCTAACCATGAATCACAATTTTTCGAATTCCTATGTTTTTCAACATGTTAACTAGGTGCACAAATCTGAACACCCGCCGCTGGCTCGATGCCCAGCCCCGCACCCTACTCCTCGCCGGGCAACATCCCCCGCAATTCATACAGCAGCTCCAGCGCCTCGCGCGGGGTCAGGTGGTCGGGGATGATGTCGCCGAGCCGCGCCTCGACATCCGATTTCCGCGCCGGCGGAGGGGCAACCGCGACCCTGGCCTGGAACAGCGGCAGGGCATCGACCAGGCCGGCGGTGCCGCCCTCGCGCTCGCTGGCCTCCAGCTTCTCCAGCACTTCGCGGGCGCGGGCGATGACGCTCTCGGGCAGGCCCGCCAGCCGCGCCACCTGGACCCCGTAGGAGCGGTCGGCGGCGCCGGGGCGGACCTCGTGCAGGAAGATCAACTCGCCCTCCCATTCGCGCACCGCGACGGTGGCGGTGTGGAGCTGGTCGAGCTTCTCGGCCAGCGCGGTCAGCTCGTGGTAGTGGGTGGCGAACAGGCTGCGGCAGCGGTTGACCTCGTGCAGGTGCTCCAGCGTCGCCCAGGCGATCGAGAGGCCATCATAGGTAGCGGTGCCGCGGCCGATCTCGTCGAGGATCACCAGCGCGCCCGGCCCGGCCTGGTTCAGGATCGCGGCGGTCTCGACCATCTCGACCATGAAGGTCGAACGGCCCCGGGCCAGGTCGTCGGCTGCCCCGACCCGGCTGAAAAGCTGGTCGACGACGCCGATCCGGGCGGCCCCGGCCGGGACGTAGCTGCCCGACTGGGCGAGGATGGCGATCAGCGCGTTCTGGCGCAGGAAGGTCGACTTGCCGGCCATGTTGGGGCCGGTCAGCAGCCAGACCGGGGCCGGACCCTCCGCCCCGGCGCTCAGGTCGCAGCCATTGGCGACGAAACTGCCGCCCTGGCGGCGCAGCGCCGCCTCGACCACCGGGTGGCGGCCGGCCGTGATCTCGAAGGCGCGGCCGGTCTCAACCACGGGCCGGGCCCAGCCCTCCTCGACCGCCAGCACCGCATTGGCGGCGGCGACGTCCAGCGCCGCCAGCGCCCGGGCGGTCTCGGCGATCTCGGCCTGGCGGGCCAGCACGGCGGCGCGGAGTTCCCCGAAGATGCGCTTCTCGATCTCCAGCGCCCGGCCCCCGGCATTGACGATGCGGCTTTCCAGTTCGCTGAGCGCCACGGTGGTGAAGCGCACCGCGTTGGCCAGCGTCTGGCGGTGGATGAAGCTCTGGCTCAGCGGCGGCGCCAGCATCCGCTCGGCGTGGCGCGCGGTGACCTCGATGAAATAGCCAAGCACGTTGTTGTGGCGGATCTTCAGCGCGTCGATGCCGGTCTCGGCGGCGTAGTCGGCCTGCATCCCGGCGATGACGCCACGACCCTCGTCGCGGAGCTTGCGCGCCTCGTCGAGGGGGGCGTCATATCCGGCGGCGACGAAGCCGCCGTCGCGGGCGAGGATCGGCGGTTCGGCCACAATGGCGGCGTCGAGCAGGCCGACCAGTTCGTCGTGGCCTTTCATCCGGGCGGCGGCGCCGGACAGGAGGTCGGGGAGATCCGGGTCCCCCTCCAACTCCCCCGCCAGTTCGCTCGCTTGCGCCAGCCCGGCGCGGATCGCGCCGAGGTCGCGCGGGCCGCCCCGGTCGAGCGCCAGCCGGGTCAGGGCGCGCTCAACCTCCGGCACTTGGCGCAGGCGCTCGCGCAGGGTGCCGGCCAGGCGGCGGTCCTCGACCAGATGCGCCACCGCGTCGAGACGCCGGGCAATTTCGGCCACCCCGGTCAGGGGCGCGGATATGCGGGTCTCCAGCAGCCGGGCGCCGGCGCCGGTCAGGGTGCGGTCGATGGCGGTCAGCAAGGCGCCGTCGCGTCCGCCCGACAGCGACCGGGTCAGTTCCAGGTTGCGCCGGGTCGCCGCGTCGATCCGCATCACCCCGCCCGGCGCCTCGCGCCGGGGCGGGCGGATCACGGCCAGGCGGCCCTTCTGGGTCAGCTCGATATAATCGGCCAGCGCGCCCAGCGCCGCCAGCTCGGCGCGCTCGAAGGCGCCGAAGCTGTCGAGTGCCGCGACCCGGAACAGCGCCTTCAGCCGGGCCTCGGCGGCGGCCGAATCGAAGCTGGCGGCGCCCAGCGGCGTGGCGACCGCACCCGCCTCCTCGATCTGGGCCATCAGCACCGGGTCCTCGAAGGCGCTCTCCAGCACCAGCACCTCGCGCGGCGCGATGCGGGCGAGCCCCGGTCCCAGCGCGGCGCGCGCCGTCGCCGCCACGGTGAGGTCGCCGGTCGAGACATCGACCCAGGCCAGCGCACCCTCGCCCCGGACCTCGGCCCAGGCGGCGAGGAAGTTGTGGCGCCGGGCATCCAGCAGGGTGTCCTCGGTCAGGGTGCCGGGGGTCACCAGGCGCACCACCTCGCGCTTGACCACCGCCTTGTAGCCGCGTTTCTTCGCCTCCGCCGGGTCTTCCATCTGCTCACAGACGGCGACCCGGAAGCCCTTGCGGATCAGGGTCAGGAGGTAACGCTCGGCGGCGTGGACCGGGACGCCGCACATCTGGATATCCTCGCCCAGATGCTTGCCGCGCTTGGTCAGCGCGATATCGAGGGCGGCGGCCGCCTGCACCGCGTCGTCGAAGAACATCTCGTAGAAATCGCCCATGCGGTAGAACAGCAGGGCTTCCGGCTGTGCTGCCTTGATCTTCAGGTATTGCGCCATCATCGGGGTGATGGCCCCCGGATCTCTGATGCCCAGCTTCTCGTTCATGCCTGCCGCCCGGATTCGCTTGGCTCCCTGCCGGCCGCCTCGATAGCACGGGCGCGGGGGATTGCGAAAATTTCCGTGGAGAGCAATTTCAAGCCAAATGGCTTCATTTGGCGACTCGGAAATTGCTCAAACCAAAGGAATAGAGCCTCCGGCCTGAGTCCATCAGGTCGGATAAGGCTCGACCGGAAATTTTCCCGGGCTTCGGGCCATGGAATTCCAGACAATCGGGTTGCGACTCTCTGGCCCATGGTGCATGGTATACCAAGAACATCGGCGCACGGCCCGGCGCGAGCCCGCAACCAAAGCGGGCCGGAAAATGCGAAACCGATGGGGAGGAAGCCTTGGGCAAGACGCTCGACCTGAAGCCGGTGGACGGCTCCTTCAGCCTGAAGGAGCACATCTATGATGTGCTCAAGACCAGCATCATGGATCTGGACATTTACGACCCCGACACCAACCTGCGCATGGACGAGCGCACGCTGGCCGACCGGCTGGGGATCAGCCGCACACCGATTCGCGAGGCGATCATGCGCCTCGAGCAGGAGGGTTTCGTCGAAATCGCACCGCGCCGGGGCGTCTATATCAAACGCAAGAGCCTGGACGAGATCCTGGAGATGATCACCGTCTGGGCGGCACTGGAGAGCATGGCGGCACGGCTGGCCTGCGAGCACGCCAGCGGCGCGGAAATCGCCCGGCTGCGCCAGATCGGCACCCAGTTCACCAAGGACAATGCCAAGGCGCGCCTGAGCGAGTATTCCGAGGCCAATATCGAGTTCCATCTCTGCGTGCTGGGCATGTCGAAATGCCAGATGCTGCAGGACATCGCCCAAGGCCTGTTCACCCATCTCAAGGCGGTGCGGCGCAAGGCGCTGCGCGACAGTTCGCGGGCCGACCGGTCGGTGGTCGATCACATGAACATCATCGAGGCGATCGAGGACCGCAACGCCGAGCTTGCCTGCGAGCTGGTGCGCGAGCACACGCTCAGGCTCCATGACTACATCCGCCGGAGCTGGAAATTCATCACCGGGCCGGTTCCTCCGGCCGAGGCCTGACCGGAAAACACGCGAATCCGAGGGAGAGAGCATATGGCTGTGGCATCGAGCACCACGCACGGCACGCAGGCCAGGAAGAGCAAGGATGCAATGGCAGTTGAAACCGACCCGCCGCAGGCGCTGACGGACGGCTTTCATCTTGTCATCGACGCACTCAAGCTCAACGACATCAACACGATCTATGGTGTGCCTGGCATCCCGATCACGGACTTCGGCCGAATGGCGCAGGCCGAAGGGATGCGCGTCATCTCGTTCCGCCATGAGCAGAATGCGGGCAATGCAGCGGCCATTGCGGGCTACCTGACGCAAAAGCCCGGTATCTGCCTGACGGTGTCGGCCCCCGGTTTCCTCAACGGCCTGACCGCGCTGGCGCATGCCACCACCAATTGCTGGCCGATGATCCTGATCTCTGGCTCGTCCGAGCGTGAAATTGTCGATCTTCAGCAGGGCGACTATGAGGAGATGGACCAACTGGCCATCGCCAAGCCCCTGTGCAAGGCGGCCTATCGCATCCTGCATGCGGAAGACATCGGTATTGGAATGGCGCGCGCCATTCGCGCGGCTGTGTCCGGCCGTCCGGGCGGCGTCTATCTTGATCTGCCCGCAAAACTGTTCGGGCAGGTTATGAATGCCGAGGCCGGCGCCAAGTCGCTCGTCAAGGTTATCGATCCGGCGCCTCGTCAGATTCCCGCTCCGGATTCTGTCGCGCGTGCGCTCGATGTGCTGAAAGGTGCCAAGCGCCCTTTGATTATCCTCGGCAAAGGGGCTGCATACGCGCAGGCCGATGCCGAAATCCGCGCTCTGATCGAGAAGAGCGGCATTCCTTATCTGCCGATGAGCATGGCCAAAGGCCTGCTTCCTGACGATCACCCGCAGTCCGCTGGCGCGGCGCGTTCGCTGGTGCTGAAAGAATCCGATGTGGTGATGATGATCGGCGCCCGCCTTAACTGGCTTCTGTCGCACGGCAAAGGCAAGCAGTGGGGAACCGAGCCGAAGAAATTCGTCCAGATCGACATCGAGCCGAGAGAGATGGACAGCAATGTCGAGATCGCGGCCCCGCTGGTCGGCGATATTGGCAGTTGTGTCGCGGCGCTGCTTGAGGGCATGGGCGCCGACTGGCAGGCCCCGTCGGCGGAATGGACGGGCGCGATCAGGGCCAAGGTCGAGACCAATGTCGCCAAGATGGCGCCGAAGCTGATGAACAACAATGCGCCGATGGATTTTCATGGTGCGCTGGGCGTGTTGAAGACCATCATCAAGCAGCGCCCCGATGCGATCCTGGTGAACGAGGGTGCCAATACGCTGGATTTCGCGCGCTCGATCATCGACATGTCCAAGCCGCGCAAACGGCTCGACGTTGGCACCTGGGGTGTCATGGGTATCGGCATGGGTAGCGCCATCGCGGCGGCAGTCGAGACCGGCCATCCCGTGCTCGCAATCGAGGGCGACAGCGCCTTCGGTTTCTCCGGCATGGAGGTGGAAACGATCTGCCGGTACAACCTGCCGATCTGCGTGGTCGTCTTCAACAACAACGGCATCTATCGTGGAACCGACGTCAATCCCACTGGCGGATCGGACGCGGCAACGACCGTCTTCGTCAAAAACTCCCGCTACGACAAGATGATGGAAGCGTTCGGCGGCGTCGGCGTCTATGCGACAACGCCCGATGATCTGAGCCGCGCCGTGAACGAGGCCATGGATTCCGGCAAGCCGACCCTCATCAATGCGGTGATCGACGAAAAGGCCGGCACCGAGAGCGGTCGCATTGGCAATCTCAACCCGCAAAGCGTGGTTTCCAAGAAATAATTCATCTCCATCGAACCAACTCCTCAACAACGGGAGCACGCAATGAAAGCACTCGAAGGCGTCAGGATCCTCGACTTCACCCATGTGCAGTCCGGGCCAACCTGTACCCAGCTCCTGGCCTGGTTCGGCGCCGACGTGATCAAGGTCGAGCGCCCCGGGGTCGGTGACGCGACCCACAATCAGCTGGTCGACGTGCCGGGCGCGGACAGCCTGTATTTCACCATGCTGAACCACAACAAGCGCTCGATCGAGCTGAACTCGAAGAACGAGACCGGCAAGCAGGTGCTGACCCGGCTGGTCGAGGAATGCGACGTGCTGGTCGAGAACTTCGCCCCCGGCGCGCTGGACCGCATGGGCTTCGGCTGGGAGGCGATCCAGAAGATCAACCCGCGCATGATCATGGCCTCGGTCAAGGGCTTCGGCCCCGGCAAGTACGAGGACTGCAAGGTCTACGAGAACGTCGCCCAATGCGCCGGCGGCGCAGCCTCGACCACCGGGTTCGTCGATGGCCCGCCGCTGGTGACCGGCGCCCAGATCGGCGATAGTGGCACCGGGCTGAACCTGGCGCTGGGCATCGTTACCGCCTTGTTCCAGCGGGAGAAAACCGGTCGTGGCCAGAAGGTAATGGCGGCGATGCAGGACGGGGTGCTGAACCTCTGCCGGGTCAAGCTGCGCGACCAGCAGCGGCTCAAGGCGGGGCCCTTGACCGAGTATTCACAGCATGGCGAGGGCATCCCCTTCGGCGAGGCGGTGCCCCGCGCCGGGAACGATTCGGGCGGCGGCCAGCCGGGCCGGATCCTGAAGTGCAAGGGCTGGGAGACCGATCCCGACGCCTATACCTATTTCATCACCCAGGCCGCGGCCTGGCCGAAGATCTGCGATCTGATCGGCAAGCCGGAGTGGAAGGAAGACCCGGGCTACGCCACCCCGCCGGCGCGGCTCGACAAGCTCAATGAGGTCTTCGGCGCGATCGAGCAGTGGACCATGACCAAGGGCAAGTTCGAGGTCATGGATCTGTGCAACCCGCTCGACATACCCGTAGGCCCGATCCTGAGCATGAAGGAGATCGCCGAGGACGAGGGGCTGCGGGCGACCGGAACCATCGTCGAGGTCGATCACCCGACCCGGGGCAAGTACCTGACGGTCGGCAACCCGATCAAGCTGTCCGACAGCCCCTCCGAGGTGACCCGCTCGCCGCTTCTGGGCGAGCATACCGAGGAGGTCCTGCGCGACGTGCTGGGCTATTCGGACGAGGAGATCCACCGCATCGCCGCCTCGGGCGCGGTCGGTGAGCTGCAAAAGGCGGCGGAGTGAATTGAGGGCGGGATTGCCCCCTCCCTGGCCCTCCCTCAAAAGGGGGCGGCGGCGGAGTGAGCTTCCATGCGACGACGGAACAAACGCCGGGACAACCCGGCGGCGACAGAAAGGAAGGGCGGTATGCGCCTGATCGTGAACGGACAGCAGGCCTTCGGGCGGGCGGCGCTGGAGGGTATCCTGGACGCCGGCAAGGACGAGGTCGTCGGGGTCTACACCGCGCCCGACAAGGAGGGCCGCCCGGCCGATCCGATCAAGGAGGCGGCGCTGGAGCATGGCTTGCCGCTGTTCCAGCCGGCCAACTACAAGGACAAGGACGTCCTCGACCAGATGCGCGCCCTGGACGCCGACCTGATGGTGATGGCCTACATGATCATCTTCATGCCGGAGGAGGCGCGCAACATCCCCAAGATGGGCTCGATCTGTTTCCACCCCTCGCTGCTGCCGCTGCATCGCGGCCCGTCCTCGATCAACTGGCCGATCATCTGGGGCTCGACCAAATCCGGCCTGAGCTGGTTCTACCCCGATGACGGACTCGACGAGGGCGACATCCTGTTGCAGCGCGAGATCGAGATCGGCCCCGACGAGACCCTGGGCGACATCTATTTCAAGAAGATCTTCCCGCTCGGCATCGCGACCACGCTGGAGGTCTGCGACCTGTTCCGCTCCGGCAACCCGCCGCGCACCGCCCAGGACGAGTCGAAGGCGACCTACGAGTCCTGGTGCCGCAAGAAGGATGTCCAGATCGATTGGGGCCGCCCGGTCGCGGACGTCTACAACATGATCCGGGGCGCGAATCCGCAGCCCGGCGCCTGGACCACGCTGGCCGGCGCCGAGGTGCAACTGTTCGATGCCCGCCGGGCTGATGGCGACGGGACAGCGGGCGAGGTCGTGTCCGTGTCCGAGGACGGCGTAACCGTGCAGTCGGCGGGTGGGCGAATCCTTCTAAAACGGGTGCGGCCCGCCGGCGGTGGCAAGGTTCCCGCCGCGGAATGGGCAGCGCAAACAGAAATCACGGTCGGAACGAAGCTCGGCTCCTGACCGGTTGGAAACTCAACTCTGGGAATGCACCAAATGTCGGATATCGAAATCGCCCGCAAGGCAAACAAGAAACCCATCCAGGAGATCGGCGCCAAGCTGGGCATCGCCAGCGAGCACCTGCTGCCCTTCGGCCATGACAAGGCCAAGGTGTCCGAGGAGTTCATCCGCTCGGTCCAGGGCAACAAGGACGGCCACCTGATCCTGGTCACCGCGATGACCCCGACGCCGGCGGGCGAGGGCAAGACCACCACCACCGTCGGCCTCGGCGACGGGCTGAACGCGATCGGCAAGAAGGCGGCGATCTGCATCCGGGAAGCCTCGCTCGGCCCCTGCTTCGGCATGAAGGGCGGGGCGGCCGGCGGCGGCTATGCCCAGGTCGTGCCGATGGAGGACATGAACCTCCACTTCACCGGCGACTTCCACGCCATCACCTCGGCGCACAACCTGCTGAGCGCGATGATCGACAACCACATCTACTGGGGCAACGCGCTGGAGATCGACACAAGGCGCGTCGTCTGGCGCCGGGTGATGGACATGAACGACCGGGCGCTGAGGGAGATCACCTGCTCGCTCGGCGGCGTCGCCAACGGCTTCCCGCGCGAGGGCGGGTTCGACATCACGGTGGCCTCGGAGGTGATGGCGATCCTTTGCCTCGCCACCGGTCTCGACGACCTGAAGCGCCGCCTCGGCGACATCATCGTCGCCTATCGCCGCGACCGCTCGGTGGTGACCTGCCGCGACATCAAGGCCGACGGCGCGATGACCGTGCTGCTGAAGGGCGCGATGCAGCCGAACCTGGTGCAGACGCTGGAGAACACCCCGGCCTTCGTGCATGGCGGCCCGTTCGCCAATATCGCCCATGGCTGCAACTCGGTGATGGCGACCACCACGGCGCTTAAGCTCGCCGACTACGTGATCACCGAGGCGGGCTTCGGCGCCGACCTCGGGGCCGAGAAGTTCTTCGACATCAAGTGCCGCAAGGCCGGGCTGACGCCGAAGGCGGTGGTCCTGGTCGCGACCGTCAGGGCGATGAAGATGCACGGCGGCGTCGCCAAGGCCGATCTCGGCAAGGAGAACGTCGAGGCGGTGAAGAAGGGTTGCGCCAACCTGGGCCGTCACATCGAGAACGTGAAGCAGTTCGGGGTGCCGGCGATCGTCGCGATCAACCATTTCGTCGCCGACACCGATGCCGAGTGCCAGGCGATCAAGGACTATGTCGCCACCCAGGGCTCCGAGGCGATCGTGTGCACGCACTGGGCGCATGGCTCGGAGGGCATCAAGGACCTCGCCCACAAGGTGGTCGAGATCATCGACGGCGCCACCGCCCAGTTCGCACCGCTCTATCCGGACGAAATGGGCCTGTTCGAGAAGATCGAAACCATCGCCAAGCGCATCTACCGCGCCGACGAGGTGCTGGCCGACAAGAAGATCCGCGACCAGCTCAAACAGTGGGAAGACGACGGTTTCGGCAACCTGCCGGTGTGCATGGCCAAGACCCAGTATTCCTTCACCACCGACCCGACCCGGCGCGGCGCGCCCACCGGCCATGGC
>Ga0209988_10001744_pt1 | contig 14252 bp, 12 predicted proteins | sample N075metaG_FD_183115 | JGI IMG/M metagenome (GOLD analysis project Ga0209988, IMG submission 183115) | Deep subsurface microbial communities from Kermadec Trench to uncover new lineages of life (NeLLi) - N075 metaG (SPAdes) (version 2) | ecosystem: Environmental > Aquatic > Marine > Ocean trench... | reverse complement strand
TTCAGCGCGGGAGTCTGCGATCAAAGAAGCCGTCTCGGGACTTTCGTGGATCATGAGAACGATGGCGAGCGGCGTATTGAGAAGAACCACTGCCCCACCGCCAGAGATGCAATTCGCTTGGGATGGCGCGCGGCTTCACCAGGGGTTCTCCAGCAAGAACGGGGGCTTTTCTCGAATCATCGAACTCGGTGGCGAATTGATAACCCGCAAGGATCAGCGCGGCGTCGATTTCGATTCCAGCTGGACCTGGACCGAAGCCGGTCTGCGGCTGCGTTGGGAGCAGCACCAAGCCGACGGCAACAATCTCTACCGGCTCGATGAGAATGCCGGCACCTTGACTGTCCAGCACATGATCCACATCACTGCGATTTCGAACGTCGACCCAATCCTTTTCGTGTCTCGATTCCTTCGCACCGACCGACCGGCCCGCGCGGCGGACGGTCTGGACGACGTGGCTCGAGTGAGCGTCGACTGAGCCTTCCGCTCGAACTCGAAACTGGGCAGAAAAAGCGCCATGTGATCCCGAAAGCCCCCTGCCCGGCCGATTCCTCGTGCTTTTTCGACCCAAACTCGAAATACACCCGCCCACCGGCCTCAGGGTACTGGCCTGGAGCGCGATGAACGGCTAAATGCCTCGGCGCTTCGTACGCCAAGTTTCCGGTTTTATCGATCGGCGCTCTGCGACGGGGCAAGGATCCGATGCGTTCCCCCCACGCGCTTTCGGATCCGAGGGACAGGCCGATCGCTCCGCCCGAGCGGTTCTGGAGGCCGCTGAGGCCGTGGAGAGAGACGAATGAGTCCGAGCATGAAGAAGTCCGCCAAATCCGCTGCAAAGAAGGCGGGGAAGAAGGGCGTGAAGAAAGCGGGTACGAAGGCGAAGACGGCCAAGCCCAAGCCCAAGAAGAAGGTTGCGGCCAAAAAGGCCAAGTCGGCCAAGGCCGCGCCAAAGAAGCCCTCCGCCAAGAAGGCGACGAAGGGCTCAGCGAAAAAGTCCACCACGGCTCCGGCCAAGAAGACGGCTCCGAAAAAGGTGGCGTCCAAGGCCGACGTCAAGAAGGCCGACGTCAAGGCGACTGCCAAATCCGCGGCCAAGTCCGCCACCAAGACGACCCCCAAATCCGCTGCGAAAACGAGTGCCAAGAAGGCGAGCAAGGCGGCCGTCCCGACGACGAACACATCCAAAATCAAGGGCAAGGCCGCCAAGGGATCGAGCAAACCGGCGAAGCGGTCGCGTCCGAGAAAACTCGTGACGCCGACTGGACCGCGTCACCCCAAGCTCGGCTACAAATGGATATGTTACGAGTGCGATGTCAAATTCTACGACCTTGGCAAAGAAGAACCGATCTGCCCGAAATGTGAAGCGGATCAGCGCGAGCGTCCGCCCGCCGACATGAAATCGGCACCGGAGACCCCGAAGCCGAAGGTCGTGCGACCGATGGCCCAGTTGCTCGACGACGAAGACCCCGCCGCGAATCGCGAAGAGGAGGTCCGTCCGAAGAATGCTGCGCCGACGGAGAAGGAGATGTTCGATGCCGCGGAGACGGACGACGGTCTCGACATCGACGATGCCGACGTCGTGAACGAGGGGCACGAGCCGCCGGAGATCGACGCGCTATAGCCTCCGATCGCCTCCGATTGCGTCCAATAGCTTCCGATCGGATCAGATCGCGATGAGGCGTTTCAAATGGCGAGCGAGACCCCGGCCGAAATGGGCGCGCAGGGCGAGTTCTCGATCGAGTTCTTCGATCTGATCCTGACGCTCGGAGACGGACGCTGCCGCAGAACGAATCGCGGTGCTCGAGCGGCTCGTCCTCTGGAATTGTTCGACATTGGCCGCGATCGACCCGATGTCCCCGACCGGACGCGTCCGGTTGCGTTTCGCCGAATCGAAATCGGCCTTCACGCCCGATAGGTCGACGGCGTAGGCTGCCCGAAGCGATTCGAGGTCGTCCACCGCATAGTTGCCGTAGGGCCGGCCGTCCTCGTTCGCCGATTCGGCCTTCCAATTTCGATGATAGTTCCAGCCGCCGGCGGCCAGGAAGAGCAGCACCAGGAATGCGATGAGACCCGCTGAGCCGCGTTTCCGATCTCGATCGGTCATTCATTGTCCTCCGAAGGCGGACCCGCAGGTCGGAAAGCCTCGGCGGACTCATCGACCAAACCGGCGCTGGGCTCAATGCCCGCCCGGGGCAGTCGATGCGACGGACCCGACGGACCTGCGGCGGACGCGGGCGACGATCGAGTCTGTGCCCGCAGGCGTGCCTGAACGGCGTCCCCGGGGAGCGATCCCCCAGGTGTCGGCGGGCGCGCAGGATTCAGTAGAGCAGCCGATAGGCCTGAAGGCTTCTCATGACGCGCTTCACATAGCTTCGCGTCTGGGAGTAGGGAATCGATTCGACCCATTCGTCGTCCGGTCTCGAATCGCCTTCGACCCAGTCTGCAACGACCTTGGGTCCGGCGTTGTAGCTCGCAATCGATGCGGAGATTCGCCGCGGAAAACGCCGGGACAATTCGGCCAGATAGAACGAGCCGAGTTCGATATTCATCGCCGGATCGAAGAGATCATCGACCTCGAAGTCATCGCGCCCCGCACGCCCCGCGAGCAGAGTGCCGGTCTCGCGCATGATCTGAAGCAATCCGCGCGCGCCGACGGGGGACACCACCTTGGGCCGGTAGCCGCTCTCTTCTCGCATGATCGAATAGACGAGCTCCGGATCCACATCGCCATCGCCCTGCGTCGCGGCAACGACGTGACCCGAAAAGGCCGAAGGCCACGCGTACCACCAGAGTTCCTCCTGTCCGGCGACGGGGCCGCGCGCGAGCGGCGTGGTGTAGGCGTCGACCACGACGCGCTGGGCGCGATTGTAATCGCCCGCCGAGGTCAGCAATCTCGCGAGGGCGACCCGGTCCTCCAGCCCCCTGGCGCGCCGGGTCAGCGCCGCGCTTTCCTTGGCGCCCTCCTCGACCAGCCCCGCGGACATCAGAATACGAACACGCGCGAGCTCACTCGGCCGGAGACCGCTTCGACCCGATTCGATTTTCGGCGGCGGGAGGCGCGTGGACTCGGTGGTCGTTGCATGATCCTGGGCTCGCCAGCCGTAATAGGAAAGCGGATAGCCGGCCGCCAGGGATCCGAAGAGGAGCGCCGCTGAATCCTTCTGACCGGCCGCATCGAGCGCTCGAGCCTGCCAATAGAGGGGCCTGAGCCGATCGATCTCGGAATCCGTCGCGGCCGCAAGCGCCTCGAACTGTTTCACGGCTTCTTCGAAGCGGCCCTGTCGAAAATCGCCCCATCCGAGATACCAGAGCGAGGCGCGGGCCAAACCCCCGCCGGCCGGATCCTGCGCGAGGAAGTCGAAATGGGCCCGCGCTTCTCGATTGCGATCCCGACCGTCGAGCAGCAGGCCCGCCAGATAGTGGGCCCGCAAACGAAGCGGCCCCGCACGGCCTGCCAGTTTCTCGAAGGCCGTGATCGCTTCGGGGACCCGCCCCGCTCGCGCCATCGAACGCGCCAACCAGATTGGCGTGTCATCGCTTTGCGGCAAGCTCTCGAACGCCTCGACCGCATCGGGATAGCGACGCATGCGAAACAACGTCTGCGCCTTTTGCTTCTGCGTGCGACGGCTTTCAGAGCGCGACAAGCCCATCGCCAGCGCTCGCTCGTAGGCCTCGAGTGCCTCGTCGTTCATTCGCAAACGGAAGAGTCGATCGCCTCGCCGCCGCCAATCGCTGGCGCGACGCAACGTCTCGCCCAGATAGGCCTCGATCACATCCAGCCGGTGGCTCGCCTGGTCAGCGGCCGCGCTGGCCGGATGCGCATACCAAATCAGACGCCAGGTCGTCGCGGCCGCCCGGTCCTCACCGGATCGTTCCTCGCTGCGTGCGACGCGGCGGAGCAGCGCGGCACGGCGGTCGTCCTCGGTCGTCTCCGCGAGCGCCGCCGCCCAGGCCTCCCGTGCCCCGACCTCATCGCGCTCCGCGATCAGCGCCTCACCCACGATCTCATACAGCTCGGCGCGCAGTGGCGACGACGGGTAGTCCTCGAGAACCCGGGCCGCAATCTGGCGCGCTTCGAGGGCACGACCCTTCGAGAGCTGCAGGCGTGCGCGGCGCAATCCCGCGTAATCCCCGACGATCGGATGTCGCTGCGCGATCTGGGCATAGAGCCAGTCGGCATGGGAATCATCCTGCTGCTCGATTCCCTTCGCGGCGGCTCGCAACAACGCCGCAGGGTCGTCGAGGATGGCTTCACTCTGCGCGCGCAGGATTCGATCCGCGGGCGGCGTCGGCATGCCACCGAGGATCGGCGCCGGCTCGGCCAGGCTTTCCTCGTGGGTTCTAGGCGATTGGGCGATTTGCTCCGTCGCACCGCTCACCGAGACGCAGAGCATCGCAGCCGCGCCGAGGACCAGAGTCGTCAGCCCGCGAAGGCGCCCATTGTGCTGCCAGTTGAATCGCTTCAAGAACATCTCCCACTGGTCTCCCACTCCTCAGAAGGGACTCGAAGAGCGGCCGACCTCCAAACTGATCGCGGGGTGGCGATCGGAGGTTAGCGTCCCCTATGGAGTGGCCTCCATTGAGAGGAAGGGCACGCGAAGTTACCGTGTGGGCGTTTTGCAATTACTCGAGAAACCTTCGAAGTTCACATGGCGGGCATTGGGCTTGGGGATCGTTCTTGCGGTCTGCTCGCTGGCTTGCTCCCCGGACGATTTCCCCGGAGGAAGTCGATTTCCGCAGGCCCAGACTGCTTCACCGGCCGAGTCTGAGGAAGTCGCCGTGGAAATCCCCGCGGCCCCGATGCGCCCGCCGGTTCGCGGACTGTGGATCCTTGCGGAAGGCAGCTACCGGGTCCTCGATGACGCGGCGCGGATTGGCCCCCTGCTCGACCGCGCCGAACGATTGGGAGCGACCGAACTCTTCGTCCAAGTCTACCGAGGCGGTCGCGTTTTCTACCCCGGCCCGGAATTCGCCGAGCGCGGGCTGCGAGTCGACGCGCTGCAGTCCGATGTGCTGGCCGAGCTTCTGCGCGCCGCACATGCTCGCGCAATGCGCGTCCACGCCTGGGTCAACGTGCTGTCGCTGTCGACGCGGCGCGACGCCGAGCTGATCCGGGAGCTTGGGCCGGGCATCATCCTGGTCGACCGCCAGGGTCGTTCGCTGCTCGACTACCCGGACTTCGATCTGCCCCAGCCGGATCGGCGTTTCTACCGGATGGGCACGCGGGGGCTCTATCTGGATCCCGCGCTGCCTCGGGTTCGCGAGCGGATCCTGGCCATCTTTCGAGACCTCGTGCTGCGCTATCCCGATCTCGACGGACTCCATCTGGATTATATCCGCCATCCGGGGGTGCTCCCGTTCAGCCCGGGCTCGCGTTTCGGCGTGGGTCTGGACTTCGGCTACGGCGAGCAGACCCGGGCGCTCTACCGCGCGGAGACCGGCAATGCCGACCCGATCGAAGGCACGACATCGGGGCTCGTTCGGCACGCCTCGGAATGGGATGCCTGGCGGCGCGATCAGGTGACGCGGCTCGTCGAAGAGATCGCGCAACAAACGCGAGCGCTCCGGCCCGACTTGGTGATTTCCGCCGCCGTCATCGGCTATGTGGATCGGGCCTACCTTTCGCTGGCACAGGATTGGCGCGGCTGGTTGGAATCTGGCGCTCTCGATCTCGCGATTCCCATGCTCTACACCCTTGATGATCGTTTGCTTCGATACCAACTCGAAACCTTCGCCGGTTGGCCGCAAGCGGATCGCATCTGGCCCGGCTTGGGGACGTGGCTCTTCGCGGGCAATCCGGCGCGCGCGCTGGCCCAACTCGAGTTGTTGCGTCGGCAGGGCTTTCGTGGGGAGATGCTCTTTTCCGACGATGCGATCGCCGAATCCGAAGCCCTGCTCGAGGCGCTCGCCCCGAACGCCTCGCCGCCATGACGCCTCGCACCCGGACGGAACGAATGGCCGCTCGAATCGTCGACTCCCCCGATCCGCTCGCGATCCTTGACGACTATGACTTCGTGTTGCCCGAAGCCAACATCGCCCAGCTTCCCTCGCCCGAACGCGAAGCGGCGCGACTGCTGGTTCTCGAGCGAGCGAGCGGCGAGATTCTGGCCTCGGACCCGGACCACCGGATCCGTGACCTGCCGAATTGGCTCGGTCCAGGGGATCTTCTCGTCGTCAATGCGACCCGCGTCTTGCCCGCGCGCCTCGTCGGCCGAAAGGCCAGCGGAGGAATGGCCGAGGCGCTCCTGCTGGGACCCGCGCAGCCTTCGCAAGGTCGAGCGGACGGCTCGGAATACCGAGCCCTGGTGAAATGTACGGGCCGACTTCGGACCGGTCTCGCTTTTTCATTCGGTCGAGACGCGGCACTCTCCGCAACGATCGTCGCCCTGCACGATCGCGGGGAAGTCACTCTGGCCTTCGAACCGGGCATCGACCCCTACGACCACGGCGAACCCCCGCTTCCGCCCTATATCCATCGCGACGCCGAGGAGTCGGGGATCGATGATCGAGATCGCTATCAGACCGTGTATGCGCGAGCCCCGGGAGCGATCGCAGCGCCCACCGCGGGATTGCATCTGACCCAGGCGCTCTTTGATCGTCTCCGCGCTCGCGGCGTCGGGTTCGCCGAAGTCGTGCTGCATGTCGGCGCGGGGACCTTCCGCCCACTCGATGCTCGCGCAATCGAAACGGGTCGGCTGCATTCTGAACGATTCGAGTTGTCCGCCGAAACGGTCTCCGCGATTGCCAAGACGCGGGCCTCGGGCGGGCGGGTGATCGCCGTGGGCACGACCACGGCTCGGGTGCTCGAGAGCCAGGCCGACGAGAGGGGTCGTCTGCAGGCCGGTGTGGGCACGACCGATCTTTTCATCCGCCCGGGCGGAACGCCATTTCGCATCGTGGATGGGCTACTCACCAATTTTCATCTGCCCCGATCGTCGCTGCTCTTGCTCGTCGCCGCGTTCGTGGGCCGTCGACCGCTTCTTTCGGCCTATCAACATGCGATTCGGACGGGCTTTCGCTTCTACTCCTATGGCGACGCCATGTTGATCGTGTCGCGCGACAAACCGCCTGAAGGGCCGCGCGAAGGGACTTCCGCCGTGGCGCTCGAAAAGGAATCTGGATGACCGCCCGGGGCTTTCGATTCGAAGTGCGCGCAACGGATGGACTCGCGCGAAGTGGGCGGATCTCGACGCCACACGGTGAGATCGAAACGCCGACTTTCATGCCGGTCGCGACCTTCGGGGCCGTGCGCGGAATCAGCCCGGATGAACTCGCGGCTGCGGGTGCACAGATCCTGCTTTCGAATACCTATCATTTGCATGAGCGGCCGGGCGAAGACACCATCGAGGCCCTTGGCGGACTGCATGGATTTACGGGCTGGTCCGGCCCCTGGCTGACGGACAGCGGCGGCTTTCAAGTCACTTCGCTCTCGGACCGGGCGCGGGTCGACGAGGACGGCGTGACGTTCCGATCGCCACTCGATGGCCGCCGCCGCACGCTGACACCCGAGACGGCCATCCAGATCCAGGAGGCGCTGGGCTCCGATATCGCGATGGTGCTCGACGAATGTATCCCGATCGCCGACCGATCCGCCGGCGCGCACGATGCGCAGGATGCGGCGGGCCGGACGGATCCCCGCGAACTCGAACGCGCGATGCAGCGCACGCTTCGATGGGCCGAGCGATCCCAGAAAGCGCGACGGCGCGAGTCCCAGGCCGTCTTTGCCATCGTCCAGGGCGGGGCCTCGGAAACGCTTCGAAGCTGGAGTGCGGAAGCGACGGCTGAACTCGACTTCGACGGCTATGCGCACGGCGGGCTGGGGCTCGGCGAGTCTCGCGAGGAGCGGCGCGCGGCGATCGAAATCGCGAACCAGGCGCTGCCGTCGAATCGCCCGCGATATCTGATGGGATTGGGTCGCCCGCTCGACCTGCTCGACGGCGTCGCGGCCGGCATCGACCTCTTCGATTGTGTCGTGCCCACACGCAACGGCCGACACGGTCTGCTCTTCACCTCGGCCGGGACCCTCCGGCTGCGCAATGCCGCCTTCAAACGCGACGAGGGGCCGATCGACCCGAAATGCGATTGCCCCGCGTGTCGCAACCACAGTCGGGGTTATTTGCATCACCTGATCCGGAGCGGGGAGAGCCTTGGGCGGCGCCTGACGGCCCTGCATAACCTCACGTATTACTTGAACCTTCTGACCCGGGCACGCTGTGCGATCGAAGTTGGGGGTTTGGCCACCCTCCACGCTGAGATCGAAGAAATCGCGGATCGGCGACTCTGACCACGAACTTCGAAACGAGGGCCTCAAGCCAACTGCGCATGGCTCCGATGCAACGACCGATGGCTGATCCGAAAAAGACCTCAGAACCGACTACAGAATCCGCGGACCGAGCGGGACGGGTCCCGGCCGGGAGTTTCGCCCCCTACCTCGCCCCGCTCCTCAGATATGGCTGCCTGGCCGCGATCGCGCCGGTATCGATTGCGCTGGGTCAATTTGGGATGCCGGTGGCCGTCGTGGGCGGACTGGCGCTGAGTGCGCTCTACGGCTGGCAGGTCCATCGAAGAATGGAGTCCCAGCGGCATCTGCTGAGCGAGATCCTCCGCTCGCTTCGCGAGATCGACCCGATTCCCCTCGACGTGCCCCACGCGAGCGATCTCGACTCGTTCGTCGACGAATGGAACCAGCGCTGGCCCGCACTTTGCGAATCGATCGGGGGCTTGTCCGGCGTTGCGGATCGCATGCGCACCCTGCCGGGTCGGCTCGAATCCGCCTTCGGATCGATCGAAGAGTCGACTCACAACCAGGAAGAAGCCGTCGAGGAAACCGCCTCCCTCGTGGCCAACATGAAACAATCGATGAAGACGATCGGCGATCGCGTCGATGTTCTCCTGCAATCCGCCGATGCTTCCGCCTCCTCCGTGCTCGAGATGAGTAGTTCGATCGATGAGGTCGCCGGCAACACGGCCACGCTGCACGAGGTCGTCGAGGCGTCGACGTCCGCGGTTCACGAGATGGGCGCTTCGATTCGTCAGGTCGCCGCGGGAGCCGAGAGCGTCCAGGAAATGGCGGAAACGACGGCCTCCTCCGTCATCGAAATGGACCGCAGTATCCAGGAGGTCTCCAGCAACGCGATCGAGGCCTCCACGCTCACCGAACGGGCCCACGCGGGCGCGACGGCGGGTGCGGAAGCGGTGGGCGCAACGATCAGCGACATCGAGCGCATCTCCGCGCTGACGAACGAAGCCAAGGATCGACTCGGTGGACTCGTTTCGCGAATCTCCAAGATCGGCAACATTCTGGCGGCGATCGACGCGATCAACGATGAGACCAAGCTGCTATCCCTGAACGCGGCAATCATCGCCGCCCAGGCGGGCGAGCAAGGCAAGGCCTTCCTCGTCGTCGCCAACCATGTCAAGACCTTGTCTCAGCGAACGGCCAGTTCGACCCACGATATCGAAGCCCTGATCGCGGATATCGAGACCGAGTCCTCGGGCGCTGTGCGTGCCATGGAGGCGGGAATCGAAGCCGTCGCACAGGGCGTCAAACGCTCGCGAGACGCCGGGGCCGCACTTATTTCGATTCAGGAGGCCTGTCGGGATGCCAGCGATCGGGTCGCAGAGATCGCGCGCGCAACCGCCGAACAATCACGAAGTTCCAAGGGCGTTGCCGAATCGACGCAAACCACTTCGGTCCAGATTCAACAGATCAGCCAGGCGATCAAAGAACAACGACGCGCCAGCGACGCGATGCTCGAAAGCGCCGAGCGGGCCCTCGAAACCTGTACCCAGGTCCATCGATCCACCGACGAACAACGCCGAACCAGCCGCCAGATCTCCAAGGCCATCTCGGAAATTGCCGACATGGTCCGGTCGATCGGCGAACAGACTACGGTTCATTCCCGTGCGAGTGAGTCGGTCAGCGAATCGGTCCTCCATCTGCTCGACAACGCCCGACAATCCGGATCGACCATCGAGCCGATTCGGCAGCTGGTGGCGAAACTCGCTCACGACGCAGAGTCGTCCATGGGCGTCCCGGACAACGCGACGGCGAGCCCGGCCCATTGAGGCAACGCCTGGCCGAGTGCGGCCGGAACGATCGATAGACGTTCCGCTTGATGCGGCCATAGCGCAGCGGCCACGCGAACTTCCAGCGGGTCGAAGCAAAGCGAACGACCCGCAGCCGTCGCGATGGTCCCGAGAATGATGCACTCGGGTTCAAAGGCCATCACCCAGGGCACGATGCCTCGCGCCAGATAATCGAGCCAGCGATCGAACTCTCGGCAGGCAAAGGCGTCGCCGCTACGCGCGGACGCAACGAGATGCTCGGGCAGAATCGCGCCGCGATCGCCTCCGGCACGCGAAAGGACGTCGCTTCCCTCCGGCACGATCTCGCGCAGACGCGAACGCCAGGCATGGCCCCCCACGTAGGCTTCGAGACATCCGTGCAGTCCACAACGACAAGCCGCGCCCGGAAACTCCACCGGAATATGACCCGCCTCTCCGGCCCCCCCGAAAGCCCCGGTCAACAGTTTCCCGTCGGCGATCACGCCCGCTCCGACGCCCGTGGACATCGTCAAGTAGAGCAGGTTCTCTACGCCCTGCCCGGCCCCGTGAGCGTGTTCGGCCAACGCGGCTGCATTCGCGTCGTTGTCGATGCGGACTTCGACTCCGAACGCCTCCTGAAGGGCGGCTCCGATCGCTGCATTGTGCCAGCTCGGCAGGTTGGGTGGATTCAATACTATCCCGCGCGCGGCATCCGCGGGTCCCGGAACCGAGGCCCCGACACGGGCGAGCACTTCTCCGGTCCTCGCCTCCCAATCGGCCAACAGGCTTCGGGCGTCCTCGATCAGACAGTCGAGATCCGCGCGCCAATCCCCGGAATCCTCCATCGGTCGACGGATGTGAACCAGCGGTTGGCCCGTGTGATCTCCGACCACCACAACACGCTTCGTCCCGCCGATATCAATTCCCAGGAACACCATCCGAGTCGCCCGCCCACGCGCCGTCGATGCGAAAACGCCCTTCGGGGGCGAACGCTATCACAAACAAACTGAAGAACTCGGGCGACCGGACCGATGAGATTGACACGCATGGGCGGGCATCTGCAGCGAAGTCTGCCGGTCCGGGCCTGTGCAACAAGGAGGACCTCATGCCGAGCTACGCCAGAGTCTTTTCGATCCGCAGCCTATTCGCCGCGCTCGTCCTTACGATCGTCGCAGGAGCGATGGGCTGCGCCGACGGTGAATTCCGTTTGGGCGACCCCTTCGATCGCCAATTGACCTTCACCGAATCCCAACATCGCTACACGACCTTCGTGCGTTGGGCCGAGTTCCAGAAGGCCAGAGCCTTCGTCGCAGACGACAATCGAGCCGCCTACATGGAGCAGATGAAATCCCTCAAACAGGCGCGTTTCATCGACTACGAAGCGGAACCGATCGAACTCGACACCGCCAGACAGAGCGCGACGATTCGAGTGACGTATACGCTCTACACGGCTTCGATCCCGTTTGAGTTCGAGATCGTCGAGCTCCAGGAATGGACCCGTGAGGGAATCTCGAACGACTGGCGGGTCTACTCCGTCTTCGAAGGTCTCGAACGGTTGGCCTCGAACTAGCTCCGCTGGAAGGGTGAAACCCATGCCGCAGCTGACGCGTATTCTATTGATCGACGATGTCCCGATGTTTCGGGATCTTGGCTCGATTTTCCTTTCGAGGAGTGGCCAGGTCGACCTTGCCGATTCGGCTTCCGCAGCTTTCCAATCCGCCGACGAGCGCAAGCCGACGATCGTGATCGCGGACATGCACCTCCCCGACATGGATGGCGCCACGCTCTGTCGGCGATTCAAGACCCATCCGACCTGGGGCAATCCACGCGTGGTTCTGCTCGCCCGTTCGAGTTCCTCCGACGATCATGCTGCCGCCGTGCGTGCGGGGGCGGACGAGGTTCTTTTCAAACCGCTCGAGCGCGACGCCCTCATCGCATGCGTCCGGCGGCTCACCGACTACGCGACGCCGCGCGGCCTACCCCGTGCCTGGATCAAACAACCCATCGAAATCACCGCACGTGGTCGGTCCTTCGAGGGCACCGTCCACAATGTCAGCCGCGGCGGCCTCTTCATGAACGCCCCGCTTCGCTTTGACCGGGCCGAAGAAGTCGGCCTGAGTTTCAACCTGGGAAACCAGGATCTCAGCGTCTCGCCGACGGCTCAGGTCGTCTGGTCCAGCCTCACACGAAACGGCCAGGACTGTGTGGGCATGCGCTTCCTGAAGATCGACGCGCGGACGGTCCTGAAACTCGACCACTACGTCAGCGAGCACTTTCCGCGAACCCATAGCCTCCCTGCCTGATTGGAGACTCGAACCCGATGACCCGGAACCTTGTTTCAATGCTCGCTTTGGCCCTCGCTTTGAGTGCGATCAGCCTGCCCCTGGCGCTACCGAACGCTGCCCGGGCGGACACCGATTTGGAGTCGCAGGACCCGAGGAAGGTGTGGCAGGACAGCTATCGCTTGCTGTTGCATGACGCCGCGATGCTCGAGCAGGACGCGAGGGTCTGGCGCGAGAACTATGCGCGTGCGAACCGACGCAACTATCCCCGCGGCGGTGCGCTTCGGCAATACATCCTGAATGCCGACTCGGCCGACAAGGAACTCGCAAAGGTGAAGCAGGAAATCGAGCGGGTCACGACCCAGGCTCGACGTGACGCGATCCCGCCGCATTGGATCTATGAAGTCGACGATGAGCCGATCGTGCTGTCTCCGCCCGCCAGCGCATCGGGCGAGGAAGAGGTCCCGGAATGGGATCGCGATGAGGACTCGGACTGGGAAGACGAGGATTTCGCCGCCGATGTCGAAGATCAGGAAGACGATCGCGAAGGTCGAAACCCGCTGTATTTTCGCGACTAGTCGCGCTCGCGATTCGAGGTGTCTCCCTTCGAGGCAGGCGACGTCCCGAGCAGGCGAAAACCCGCCCGGGACGTGCCCATCGATCCTATAGATCGAAGTCGCTCTCAGGCGTGCCGTCCAGCGGTTGCTGATTCAGCTCGCCCTTGATCACCGTCACGATTCGGTCACCTCTTTTGATGACCGTCCAGTGCCGACTGGCCAGGCTGTCGCTCGGTTTGACACGAATGCTTTCGATCGTGGTCGGTTCGAGATCGGCCGAAGCCAGATCCCCAATCGGCACTTGAATCGAAGCACCCCTGCGGCCGCCGGAGACGGGAATCGAATAAACGAGTCCCGGCGCGCGCGATTGCGTTGCGCCAATGACTGCACCCCGTGGTGCCGTCCTGGCCATCTCGCGAAGCTCCAAACGCCTGGCGCGGATTCTTTCCGCGTAAGGTGTCTTGGAATCGGAAGTGACTTCGGTAAAGCGCTCGTAACGAGTCAGCTTTCCCATCGTTCGCTTCCGTGCTTCTGCTCGATGCTTCGCCGGGATTCTCTTCGAATCATCCGTGAACGCGTAGGTACCATCTTCGGTTACCCACGAATACACGTTGCCGGCGAAGGCGGGCCCGGTCAGACCGGCGACCAGAAAGAACCCCAAAAGGAACTTCCCGACTCGCAACCCAGTCTTGACCTTCAGCATGAGCAATGCCTCCATGGTAGAGCGTGGGAATCGCTGCTCGGAAATGGCGCTTTTTCGCGCGCACCGTCCCACAATTGCCTGTGGCCTGCCGTTTCCGGATTGACAAATCCCCGTGGGCCAATACTATCCGGCTCCCAGAATTGTTGCGGGGTAGAGCAGTCAGGTAGCTCGTCGGGCTCATAACCCGGAGGTCGGGGGTTCGAATCCCTCCCCCGCTACCACATTTTTCGAATTCGAGACAGAGAACGCCCGGAGGCTTCGGCTTCCGGGCGTTTTCGCTTCGAGTGGGACTTGGTCCCTCGCTTCGTCTACGACGCGGGCGGGTTATGGTGGGCAGCGCTCTGGGATCACTGCGAGGCACTGGCCGCTGGCTAGCGCTCTGCGGGCCTAGTTCGACGATCCGGCCTACCAGGCCCTTTCAGTGCCTCGCCGAGCCGGGACGAAGCTGAAGTTCCTCACCATGGTTCATGGGCTGCCCCCCCTGCGCGTGAGTTTGGCTTCTGTGGCTGCGTCTCAGGACATGGCATCGCGAAGCTCGATCATTGCGCTCGCTGGCAGTCCGGCGTCGCGCGCGTGTCGAACCCAGGTCTCGAGCATGAGCCGCGTCTGTGGGCCGACCTTGGTGAAGTGGAATTCCAGATAGGCTTCGAGGTCGAAGGGCATGAC
>Ga0209988_10001742_pt1 | contig 14261 bp, 12 predicted proteins | sample N075metaG_FD_183115 | JGI IMG/M metagenome (GOLD analysis project Ga0209988, IMG submission 183115) | Deep subsurface microbial communities from Kermadec Trench to uncover new lineages of life (NeLLi) - N075 metaG (SPAdes) (version 2) | ecosystem: Environmental > Aquatic > Marine > Ocean trench... | reverse complement strand
GAAGATGATGAACAAAATAGCGACCAGATAAAAGCGCACGTCGAATTTCATGCGGGCATCGTCGAAGGCGTTGAAGCCGCATTCATAGGCCGACAGCTTTTCAACATCGGGCGCCTGATGGGCGACGATAAAAGGGGCAACCAGCAGCGCCAGGCCGATCACCAGTGCGATCGCCAAAAACACCATGATCGGCAGATAGCTCTGAACAAGTGCGTCCACGCCCGACTCCGGTTGCAGTGCAATATCCCAACCGCAATCTATCCCTCCCACGCCTGTCGTCAACATTGGGCGGTGCGGCGCGCAGACGCGGCAGGGTTTCTGGCAAACGGCCAGCGGAAAGGCTGCCCGCCTGTGGAGACAATGATTACAAAAATGGCGGGAGTGACGGGACTCGAACCCGCGACCTCCGGCGTGACAGGCCGGCACTCTAACCAACTGAGCTACACCCCCGCGGGCGCTGCGGCGATGTCTTGCCTGGCGCGCGGTGCGGCGGGGATAGGATAGGCACCAAGGGAAGTCAAGCGGCGTGAGGCAGCCGGCAAGATCAATTCGAACGGGGCGGGTTTGGTGGGCGGTGACTGGCCAGCCACCATTTCTCTAACGCCTTGATGTCACCTGCATTCTTCGGTGCGTGGTTGATTCGATATTGCACTTTATGTCTCACTTGAGGCGTTTTGGCGAGCGGCTATCAATTCCAGGGCAGGTCAGATGTGGGCCGTGTTTACCATCACCATCTGGCTCCGCTCCAACACCATCGTCACTCGCAGAACAATCATGCTGAGGCTCAGACTAATTTTGGATTGATGATGATTGTGGTGGCGATGATGATAATCGCCAAAGCATGGCTACCTCCTAATAATGCGCATTGATGGCCACCATAGGGATGATCACCCTCATCAACCTTTGCGGCGTGACGAGGGCTATGGCAAAATGACGGCAGCGTTCGCCTTCTCGATCTCCGCTGCGATGTCCTTCATTGGTTTGAAGAGAGTTAGCGGTTCGTCAGTCTGCGGCGAGGGTCTAAAGCCAAACTTTGCATAGAATGGCGCGATCTCCTCATTGAGTGCATGGACAACGAACGCCGTAACGCCAACTGTCTTGCTTATCTCAAATGCCTTGTCGAACGCGTCTAGAAGCAATCCCTTCGCAACGCTTTGGCCTTGCATGTCCCGCGACACCGCAAGACGCCCCATCACTAATACTGGCAGCGGATCGGGGTTGTTTCTTGCAAGGGGCTTTGGTGCTGCATCTCTCGATATCTGGCCCATTGAGAGCGCATAATATGCTTTGACGCATCCGCCCTCGTCGGCGAGCACAGTCACCCGCGTTCCGTCGTTGGCCTGCCATTTCAGGGCTGTACGTTTCAGCCAGTCATTCATGGAAACGACGCCGCAATCAAATCCCGCGACGTCGTGCTCTTTGGTCAGGAGGGTTGGTGGCTGTAATGCCATTACTCCCAAACGCGCTTCTGCTGCCGCGCCGCAACAATATAAGCGGATGGCTGTGCGGGAGCTTGGAGAGCGGCCTCAAATGCTTTGAAGGCGTCCTCGTTCCAAACGAGGTTGGTCCGGTCGAGCAGGGCTTCTTCAGCATACTTCGTTGCAGCTTCAACGACGACATCCGTGCGAGTTCGCCCCTCCATCTTCGCAACGCGGTCAATGAGCGCCAAGCTCCGCAAAGGTATGCGGAACTGTATCTGCTTTCTTTCTTCCGCGGCGAGCATAACTGGCTTCTCCAAGACACCTTAGATTCTGGCTGATTTCCATATACTCCCGCGCACGCTGACTGTCAATACAACGTATATCTTTGCCGCACCTCGCGCCCTAAACTCGCGACCCATTTTTTGAGCGGCTATCTATGATATCAGGCGCGAGAGTTTCCCCCATACCCTTGAGAAAACATGCGCAATCGTGTCCGCAACGAAACCTTGATGTCGGACGCCTTTCCCTGGCAATGAAGCGACGGTGGCAGCGGCAAGCGAAGGTAGTAGACGTTGTGACGCGATAGCGTCAGATACGTTGGAACTCCCATGAAAATGTCTCACTTGCATGTCTCACCGGAGAAATGCAGGCGTAAGGCATTGATCTTGATGGAAATGGTGGGCGGTGACAGGCTCGAACTGCCGACCCTCTCGGTGTAAACGAGATGCTCTACCAACTGAGCTAACCGCCCTGGCCGCTCTCCGTTTACCGCGCGTCCTAAGGGCCGACAAGGGCGACTTGCGCCGCTTGCGGCACGGCGCAGGAGCAGGCCTTGAGCGCGGGAACCGAACGCCGGGGAAAATGCCGAAGCCCCGCACCTGGCGGGGCTTCGTAATCAGAATGTGCCGGTCGCGAACCGGCCCGATAAGACGGTCTAACTGTTGACCGCTTCCTTGAGGTTCTTTCCTGCCTTGAACTTGGCCTGGTTCGACGCCTTGATCTGCATCGGCTGACCGGTTTGCGGATTGCGGCCCATGCTGGCTTTGCGATGGGTGACAACAAAATTGCCGAAGCCGAGAATGCGCACATCCCCGCCATTCCTGAGACTGTCGGTGATGGAATCGAAGACCGCATCGACGGCTTCGCCTGCCGCCGCCTTCGACATATCGGTCCGGGACGCGACAGCCGCCGCAAGATCGCCCTTATTCATTTTCGCTCTCCTTCTCGGTCAAAACCCCAGTGATTCGCTTTCAAAACATTAGCATTCTCTGACCATCGGGAAGTGCAAAATTGGGCAAAAGATACCGAGAATCACCGGTTTTCTGCGGTTTTCCATAAAAAAACGCCGCCGAAGTAGCCTCCGGCGACGTTAAATAACAATTTTGAAGCGCCTAATGGGCTACCACACCCGTCGCGCCATCGTCATCGGAAACGACGGGGTTTGCCGGTTTGTGTTCCGGCTCGGACCACTCGATTGGCTCGGGACGAGAGACCAGCACGTGCTTGAGAACCTCTTCCATGTACCCGACCGGAATGATCTCAAGCCCGCTTTTCACATTGTCCGGGATCTCCGCCAGATCCTTGGCGTTGTCCTCGGGAATGAGAACGGTCTTGATGCCGCCGCGCAAGGCGGCCAGAAGTTTCTCCTTCAGGCCGCCGATCGGCAGCACCCGGCCCCGCAAGGTGATCTCACCGGTCATGGCGACATCCTTGCGCACGGGAATGGCGGTCATGGTGGAAACAATCGCGGTCACCATGGCGATGCCGGCAGAAGGCCCTTCCTTAGGCGTCGCGCCCTCCGGCACGTGGACGTGGATATCGGTGCGGTCGAACAGCGGTGGCTCAATCCCGAAATCGACGGCGCGCGAGCGCACATACGACGCCGCCGCGGAAATCGATTCCTTCATCACGTCGCGCAGATTGCCGGTCACCGTCATCTTGCCCTTGCCGGGCATCATGACGCTTTCAATCGTCAGCAGTTCACCGCCCGCCTCGGTCCAGGCGAGACCGGTAACGACACCGATCTGATCCTCGGGCTCTGCCTCGCCGTAGCGATAGCGCGGCACGCCGAGGAAATCCTCCAGCACCTTGTCGGTGATCTTGATGCTCTTTTTGCTCGATGTCAGCAATTCCTTGATCGTCTTGCGGGCCAGTGTCGCCAGTTCCCGTTCAAGATTGCGCACGCCAGCCTCGCGGGTATAGCGGCGGATGATGGTCTTGAGCGCGTTGGCGGTGAGACTGAATTCTTTCGCCTTCAGCCCATGATTCTTCTCGATCTTGGGCAGAAGATGCCGCCGGGCGATCTCGATCTTCTCATCTTCCGTATAGCCGGCAATTCGAATGATCTCCATCCGGTCCATCAGCGGCGGCGGAATGTCGAGCGTGTTGGCGGTGGTGACAAACATGACGTTCGACAGATCGTATTCGACCTCCAGATAGTGATCCATGAAGGCGTGGTTCTGCTCTGAATCGAGGACCTCAAGCAGGGCCGAGGACGGATCGCCGCGGAAGTCCATGCCCATCTTGTCGATCTCGTCGAACAGGAACAGGGGATTGGTTTTCTTGGCCTTGCGCATGGACTGGATCACCTTGCCGGGCATGGAGCCGATATAGGTGCGCCGATGGCCCCGGATTTCGGCCTCGTCGCGGACGCCGCCCAGAGACATGCGAACGAATTCGCGGCCGGTGGCGCTGGCGATCGACTTGCCAAGGGAGGTCTTGCCGACGCCTGGCGGCCCGACAAGGCACAGGATCGGTCCCTTGAGCTTATTGGTGCGGCTCTGCACCGCCAGATATTCGATAATCCGCTCCTTGACCTTTTCAAGGCCGTAATGATCCGATTCCAGCACCGCTTCGGCGTTGGCGAGATCGTTCTTGATGCGCGTTTTCTTGCCCCAGGGGATGCCAAGCAGCCAGTCGAGGTAATTGCGCACGACCGTCGCTTCGGCCGACATCGGACTCATCTGGCGCAGTTTCTTGATTTCCGACTCGGCCTTTTCCTTGGCCTCCTTGGAGAGCTTGGTCTTGACGATCCGCTCCTCCAGTTCGCGCAGTTCGTCACGGCCCTCGTCGGTATCGCCGAGTTCCTTCTGGATCGCCTTCATCTGCTCGTTGAGATAATATTCGCGCTGGGTCTTCTCCATCTGGCGCTTGACGCGCGAGCGGATGCGCTTTTCCACCTGCAGGACGGAGATCTCGCTCTCCATCATGCCGAGTACCTTTTCCAGCCGCTCCGCGATGGAGGTGATGCCCAGCAGATCCTGCTTGTCGGCAATGCGCACGGCAAGATGGGAGGCGATGGTATCGGCCAGCTTGGAATAATCCTCGATATTGGCAACGGAGGACAGGACTTCCGGGCTGACCTTCTTGTTGAGCTTTACGTAGTTTTCGAACTCGGAGAGGACCGAGCGCGACAGGGCCTCGACCTCGATTTCCTCGCTCGGCGTTTCCGCCATAATCGCCACTTCCGCCTCAAAATAGTCGTCGCGGTCCAGGTAGCGGGTAACGCGGGCGCGTTCGCGACCCTCGACAAGGACCTTCACCGTGCCGTCCGGCAGCTTCAAAAGCTGCAAGACCGAGGCAAGCGTGCCAACCTCGTAGATGGCGTCGGGCGCCGGATCATCGTCGGCAGCATCCCTCTGGGTCGCCAACAGAATCTGTTTGTCGGTGGTCATGACCTCTTCCAGCGCGGCAATCGACTTCTCGCGGCCGACAAAAAGCGGCACGATCATGTGCGGGAAGACGACAATGTCGCGCAACGGCAGAACGGGAAACACGTTTTCCCCGGACGCAATACCGATGGGATCTGGGGTGTCGGTCATCGCATTTCCTTCATCGCTCGCCAGCCACCTGCCGCGGCCAGCGATTCTCATTGTAATGGGCGCTCGCGGTCGAGAATACTGTTTCTTGCCGGCAAAGCGCTATTTGCACGGGGAAAACGGTCAAAACGCGAACTGCTGCGTTGCCAACTAGGTGGAAATTGGACACGACCAATTCAAGGGCAGGCCAAAACCGGTCAGAACAAGTCCTGTTCGCCAAATTTTCTAACGCACAGCATCGACGAAACCGGCTTTCCGGCGACGCCGCCAATTGCCCCATAGCGAGGACACGGCGGCCCCATAGCGAGAACACGGCCGGCTCGCTCAGGCGCTGGCGTTTTGTTTCTCTTCGGCGGCCCGTTCGCTATAGATATAGAGAGGCCGGGCGTTGCCGCTGACAACATCGGCGGAAATCACAACCTCCTCAACACCATCGAGACCGGGCAGATCGAACATCGTCTCAAGCAGGATCGATTCCATGATGGAACGCAGGCCGCGCGCGCCGGTCTTGCGTTCAATCGCCCTGACGGCGATGGTCGACAGCGCATCCTCGTGGAAATTGAGCGAGACATTTTCCATCTCGAACAGAAGCTGATACTGTTTGACTAGGGCGTTCTTCGGCTCCGTCAAAATCTTGATCAGCGAGTCCTGGTCCAGATCCTCCAGCGTCGCGACGACGGGCAGACGGCCGACGAATTCCGGGATCAGGCCGAACTTCAACAGATCTTCCGGCTCCACATTACGGAACAATTCGCCGATCTTGCGGTCCTCGGCAGCCAAAACCTTGGCGCCGAAACCAATTGACGTGGCGCGGCCGCGATCGGAAATGATCTTGTCGAGGCCGTTAAAGGCGCCGCCGCAGATGAACAGAATATTGGTCGTGTCGACTTGCAGGAATTCCTGCTGGGGATGCTTGCGGCCGCCTTGCGGGGGTACGCTGGCGACCGTCCCTTCCATGATCTTCAAAAGCGCCTGCTGGACACCCTCGCCCGATACGTCGCGGGTGATGGAGGGATTGTCGGATTTGCGCGAAATCTTGTCGACTTCGTCGATATAGACGATGCCGCGCTGCGCCCGTTCGACATTATAATCGGCCGATTGCAAGAGCTTGAGGATGATGTTTTCCACATCCTCGCCGACATAGCCGGCCTCCGTCAGCGTCGTCGCATCGGCCATGGTGAAGGGCACATCGAGAATGCGGGCCAGCGTCTGGGCCAAAAGCGTCTTGCCGCAGCCGGTCGGCCCGATCAGCAAAATATTGGACTTGGACAGTTCCACATCGTTGCTGCGGGCGGCGTGGTTTAAGCGCTTGTAGTGGTTGTGAACGGCGACGGCGAGCACCTTCTTGGCGTGCACCTGGCCGATCACGTAATCGCTGAGAACCCCGTCGATTTCATGCGGCGTGGGCACACCGTCGCCGGATTTCACCAACGAGGTCTTGTTCTCCTCGCGGATGATATCCATGCACAATTCAACGCACTCATCGCAGATGAACACGGTCGGTCCGGCGATGAGTTTGCGAACCTCATGCTGGCTTTTGCCGCAGAAGGAGCAATACAGCGTGTTCTTGCTGTCGCCGCTGCCGCTGCCGCTGCCGCTGCCACTGTTTCCGCTTATCTTGCTCATCCTCGAACTTCTCCGGTGGCCCTGGCTTCATTGGCCCTGGCGATGGCGCTATGGCCGCACCTGGGGCCACACCTGGACAGGCACATTCTTATTGTCCTTGGCGTCGCATTTCCAATCATTCTTGGACATAACCTTTCAAGATAAACTTAATGCAAAATGTCGGCGATGGGAAAATTACGCTTTGGTGTCGCCCGAGGCGTCCTCAAGCGCGGCCCTGCTGGTGATCACCTGATCGATCAGCCCGAAGTCGCGCGCCTGCTCCGCCGTCATGAAATAGTCGCGGTCAAGCGTGGTTTCGATCACATCATACTCCTGGCCGGTATGTTTCACGTAAACCTCGTTCAGGCGTTTCTTCATTTTGACGATGTCTTCAGCGTGGCGCTCGATATCGGACGCCTGACCCTGAAAACCGCCGGAAGGCTGATGCACCATGACGCGGGCATGGGGCAGAGCAAAGCGCAGATCCTTCTCGCCACCGCACAAAAGCAGCGATCCCATCGAGGTCGCCTGGCCAAAGCACAGCGTTGAAACCGCCGGCTTGACGAATTGCATGGTGTCGTAAATCGCCATGCCGGAGGTCACCACGCCACCGGGGGAATTGATGTATAGGGCGATTTCCTTTTTCGGATTGTCGGCTTCCAGATACAGCATCTGGGCGCAAACCACCGCCGCCATACCGTCCTCGATGGGGCCGGTGATGAAGATGATCCGCTCTTTCAGGAGGCGCGAAAAAATATCGTAGGCGCGCTCGCCGCGATTGGTCTGCTCGACCACCATCGGCACCAGGTTCATCGCAGTGTGTATCGTATCGGACATGGACGGCCTTTGTTTGAGATGGAAGCAAAAGGGAACGGGGACGCATGGGCACCAGGAAATTCTGTCTTTTACATAGGCTTTTTCCGCGCCGACACAAAACCGGGATGCTCAGCCATGTTAACCGCTGGTTATGACCGGCAAGGGTAGCGCTGTGCGATTAAACCTTGCCTAACGCTGGCGGTGTCCGGGAAAAGCGGGCGCCGGGTCCGGCAAAACGCAACGCGTTCGGGTCCAAGCGGCAAACCTAATGATCGTGATCATGGCTATCGTGATCATCGTCGTCGTCGTCGGCCAGCAATTCTTCCTTGGTGACCGTCTTGTCGGTCACATCGGCGAATTCCAGGATGTAGTCGATCGTTTTGTCTTCAAAAATCGGCGCGCGAAGAGTCTGGACCGCCGAGGGATCGTTTTTGTAATAGTCCAGCACCTCCTGTTCCTGGCCAGGGAACTGGCGAACATGGGCATACAGCGCACGCTGTAATTCCTCCTCGCTGACTTCGACCTCGGCCTCTTCGCCAACCCGTGACAAGACAAGGCCAAGGCAAACCCGCCGCTCGGCGATTGCCCGATATTCGGCTCGCGCCTTTTCTTCCGTCGTGCCCTCATCCTCGAAAGTCTTGCCATGGTGCTCGATGTCATGGCTCACTTGGCGCCAGATGTTGTCGAATTCCTGAGATACGAGGTTTTCCGGCAGATCGAAGCTGTATTTTTCGTCCAGCGCATCCAGGACCTGGCGCTTGACCTTCTGACGCGTTGCTATGGCGTATTCGCTCTCTACCTGGCCCTTGATGGTCTCGCGCAATTTGTCCATCGACTCCACGCCGAGGCGTTCTGCGAATTCATCGTCAAAGGTGATCTCGCCCGGTTCGGCGACATCCTTGATCTCGACATGGAACTGCGCCGCCTTGCCGGCAAGATGATCGGCCTGGTAATCGTCAGGAAAGGTCACATCGACGGTTTTCTCCTCGCCTGCCTTGACCCCCTTCAGTTCGTCCTCAAAGCCGGGAATGAACTGGCCCGAACCGATCGTGATCTGGGCATTTTCATCGGCGCCACCGTCAAACAATTCGCCGTCGATCTTGCCGGTATAGGCCATGGTGATCCGGTCGCCTTCCTTTGCCTTTCGCGACACGCTCTCATAGGTACGATTGCCTTCGCCGATCTGTTTCAGGCGCTCCTCAATGTCTTCATCGCTGACATCGACAACCGGACGCTCGATGGTAATGCGCTTGAAGTCGGCGATTTCGAAATCCGGCAGAACCTCATAGGCCATGGTAAAGACCAGATCGGCGTTGCCGTCGAGAATTTCGGTGGCCTCCGCCTCATCCTCGGTTATGGCGATTTCCGGCTGCGTGGCGGCTTTCTCGCCGCGGTCGGTAAGCGCCTGGCGGGAGGTTTCCGATACCATGGTCTCGACGATCTCGGCCATGGCGGACTTGCCATAGAGTTTGCGCAAATGCGAAATCGGCACCTTGCCCGGACGGAAGCCGTTGAGCCGGACCCGGTTTTTCATCTCGTCCAGCTTTTCGGCGAGACGTGATTCCAGTTCGGTAGCGGCAACCGTCACCGTCAATTCGCGTTTGAGCCCTTCGGCAAGGGTTTCGTTGACCTGCATTTTTTTGTCCTGATTTTCCAATTCTCACGCCGAAACCGGCCGGTGCGGCACCCGGAGCAGTCCTATCCGCCGGCGGCCTGCCGCTCATTTCCGGTCAGACATGGTGGTGCGGGCGGAGGGACTTGAACCCCCACGGGCCAAGCCCACAAGATCCTAAATCTTGCGTGTCTACCAATTCCACCACGCCCGCGTGTGAAATGCATCAGGCGCGCCGTGTCACTTCGGCGCGTCTATATCACGTCCTAACAGGGGAGCAAGAGGGCCGGCGCTATCGGCGGGCCAGAGCAATCAGCGGGCAAGAATGAAGCGCCGGGCGGGCGCGGTGCGCCGCAAGGGGTCGTTGCCAGCGGAAAGCACAAGGCGACCGGCGCGCGACCCAGAAAGAAGGATCGCTCGATTCAGATCGAGCGCAGGCCGTAAAGCACGCCGCCGCCAACCAGCACGAAGGCAATGAAGGAGATCGGCAGGTCGCCGAGATTAAGCGCGCCGATCTGACCGTTATTGCCGGCGACATAGGCGGCAAAGGCAGCAGTAGCGAGCATTCCAAGAGCACGGATCATGTTCGTGCCTCCCCATGTTAAATGTGGACCCGCTTAAGATAGTCCAGCCAGCGCTTAAGGTAACCGATTTATGAACGGCGTGGTTAACCGTCCGATTTTAAACAATTTTTCTGAATTATTGTCTTTGCCACAACCGTGGGAAGTTGATCCGGCAAATCCTCGGCGATCAGACCAGGCCCGAAACGGCGCGCCGCCTCGGCGTGCAGCCAGACGGCGGCGCAAGCGGCTTCAAAAAGCGGCACCCCCTGCGCCAGCAACCCGGCGGCAATGCCGGCCAGAACATCGCCCGATCCGGCTGTGGCGAGATAGGGCGGGCCGTGACCGCAGATCGAGGCGCGGCCATCCGGCATGGCGACGACCGTATCGGCGCCCTTTAAAATGATCGCGCAGCCAGCAAGCTCGGCCGCCGCGCGGGCCCGGTCCACCTTGCTCCATTGCGTCCCCTCGTCAACATCGCCGCCGGTATCGCCAGTTTGGCCGATTGGGCCAAGATCGGGAAAAATGCGGGCGAATTCACCCTCATGCGGCGTCAGCAGGACCGCTGCCCGGCGGGACCGGGTCCGTTGCCACAACGCCTCCGGCCGGTCGCCGAAACTGGTCAGTGCATCGGCGTCAAGGACCACGGCGGCGTGGCTTTCCAGACACACGGCAACGGCATTGCGCGTTTCTTCGCCGATGCCGATGGCTGGCCCGATGACGAGCGCCGTGAACCGCTTGTCGGCAAGAATGCGCGCCAGGCCTTCGGCGCCATCCATCCGGGCGATCATGATCGCCGTCAAATGGGCGGCATTGACCAACAATGCGTCCGGTGGCGAAGCGAGCGTGACCAGGCCGGCGCCGATCCTGAGCGCGCCGCGCGCGGCAAGCCGCGCCGCACCGGTGCGCGTCGCCGACCCGCAGACAACAAGCGCATGGCCGCGGTCATATTTGTGGCCAGCTGGCGCCGGGCGCGGAAACGCGGCGCGCCAAAGATCGGGTTGATTACAAAAAAGCGCCGGCCTGGCGCTCTCAAGAACCGCGTCCGCAATGCCGATCTGCACTACGCTCACGACGCCGCAATAGTCCCGGCCGGGCATCAGAAGGTGGCCGGGTTTGCGACGAAAAAAAGTAACCGTATGCGTGGCCCTGACCGCTACGCCGGCGACCTGACCGGTACGGCCATCGACGCCGCTTGGCAGATCGACCGCCAGCACCGGAATATCCATCTCGTTCAGGCGGTTTACCAGCGCCGCTATATCGCCCTCCAGCGGCCGGGCAAGGCCGGCGCCGAACAGCGCGTCGATGACCAGAGCGCCATCGAACCGGGTCCCGGCGGCAAGCGGTTCGACCGGCCCGTCATAGTCAGCCGCCGCCAGCGCGGCATCGCCGGCCAAAGCCTCGCGCCTGCCCAGCAGCGCCAGATGAACGGGGAACCCCTGCCCGGCCAATAGCCGCGCGGCGACAAAACCATCGCCGCCATTGTTGCCAGGCCCGGCAGCCACGAGAATCGATGCGCCCTGCCCGACCATTGCAGCCGCTTTTCCGGCAACCGCCCGGCCAGCGGCTTCCATCAGGTCGCGGCCCGGCACTCCGCCGGCAATCGCCTGCCGGTCGGCTTCGGCCATTTCGTCGGGTGTCAGAATTTCGAGCATTTGATCCTGATTTTTTTGCCCATATTTTGTGCGTTTGCCTATTTCTTTGGCGAATAAATTCCCCGAAAATCTGTTTTCCTCAATCGGCGATTGCGCAGTTCCCATCGGCCCGGCGGCGGCAATGGCCCGATCGACGCGGTCGAAATGGCATTTTGCCCAAATGCCGGGCTTTTTGGCCCACCGTCAATGGGCATTCGGGGGGCATTCGGGGGACTTCGGAGGACTTCGGGGCGCGCGCGGCGCATCCCCGTTCTTGAGGTTGACCGGAAACCGTATTGGCATGAATCATGCTACACACCGGACAGGTAACCGGGCGTTCGTGTGCACAATGGACGCGGCAAGCCAGGATGGCCCCCAAGGCACGGCAGGAGAGAACATGGAATGAAAAAAATCGAAGCGATCATCAAGCCGTTCAAGCTTGACGAGGTGAAGGAAGCGTTGCAGGAGGTCGGCCTGCAAGGCCTTACGGTGATGGAAGCCAAGGGTTTTGGCCGCCAGAAAGGACATACGGAGCTTTATCGGGGCGCCGAATATGTCGTTGATTTCCTGCCCAAGGTGAAGGTCGAGATCGTGCTTAGCGACGACATGGTCGATAAAGCGGTCGAGGCGATCCGCAACGCCGCCCAGACCGGGCGCATCGGCGACGGCAAGATTTTCATCTCCGACGTGCTGGAAGCGATCCGCATCCGCACCGGAGAAAGCGGCCTCGATGCCGTCTGAACCGCAATTCCAACCTATCAACCCATTCCGGAAAATGACCAATCTCAAGGGGAAAACATGAGCACTGCTTCCGATGTCCTGAAAACGATGAAGGACAATGACATAAAATTCGTCGATCTGCGGTTCACCGACCCGCGCGGCAAGATGCAACACCTCACCATGGATGCCGGCGTCATCGACGAGGACGCCTTTGCCGAGGGGATCATGTTCGACGGGTCCTCGATCGCCGGCTGGAGGGCGATCAATGAATCCGACATGACGCTGATGATGGATCCGGAAACGGCGACGATCGATCCGTTCTTCGCGCAGCCGACGCTGGCCATCTTCTGCGATATTCTGGAGCCCTTGACCGGGGAGGCCTATAACCGCGATCCACGCACCACCGCCAAGAAAGCGCTGGCCTATCTGCAGTCGACCGGCATCGGCGACACGGCCTATTTCGGGCCGGAAGCGGAATTCTTCATCTTCGACGATGTGCGCTTTAGCGCTGAGCCGTACAATACCGGCTTTCTGCTCGATTCCGCCGAACTGCCGAGCAATATGTGGTCCGAATATGAAGGCGGCAATCTCGGCCACCGGCCGCGCACCAAGGGCGGCTATTTTCCGATGCCGCCGGTCGATTCGGCCCAGGACCTGCGGTCCGACATGCTGATGTATATGACCCAAATGGGCGTCGAAACCGAGAAGCACCACCACGAGGTCGGTGCGGCACAGCACGAACTCGGCATGAAGTTCGACACGCTGGTGCGGTGCGCCGACAAATTGCAGATCTACAAATACTGCGTCCACCAGACGGCGCAGGCCTATGGCAAGACGGTGACTTTCATGCCCAAGCCGGTTTTCGGCGATAACGGCACCGGCATGCATGTGCACCAATCGATCTGGAAGGACGGCGATCCGGTCTTCGCCGGCAACCAATATGCCGATCTGTCGGAGGATTGCCTGTTCTATATCGGCGGTGTCCTGAAACACGCCAAATCGCTCAACGCCTTCCTCAATCCGACGACAAACTCCTACAAGCGCCTGGTGCCGGGCTATGAGGCGCCAGTGCTTCTGGCCTATTCGGTGCGCAACCGCTCCGCAGGCTGCCGCATCCCCCATTCCGCCTCGCCAAAGGGCAAGCGCGTCGAGGTCCGGTTCCCCGATCCGGCGGCCAATCCTTATCTGGCGTTCAGCGCAATGCTGATGGCCGGCCTTGACGGCATCAAAAACAAGATCCATCCGGGCGATCCGATGGACAAGGACCTTTATGACCTGCCGCCGGAAGAGCTGCAGGACATTCCGACGGTCTGCGGCTCGCTGCGCGAGGCGATCGAGTGCCTCGATGCGGACCGCGACTTCCTAAAGATCGGCGGCGTCTTCGACGATGACCAGATCGATGCCTATCTCGATCTGAAGCGGGAGGAAAACATCCGCTACGAGATTACGCCGCATCCGGTCGAATTCGACATGTATTATTCCTGCTAGACACGGGTAGACGGCAAACTGAAAAGGGCGTCCCGCGGGGCGCCCTTTTTCTTAAGGTCCTAAATCTGCACGATCAGCCAAATTCCGGCCAGGACCAGCAGGCCGCCGGCGGCGCGTCCGACCAGGACGCCGCGCGGCATGACTTTCTCCAGCAGGATAAAACCGGCGATCGCTGCAACCATCAGCAGGTTCATCACGCCGCCAACGAACAGCAACCCCATGATCGCCCAGCAGCAGCCCAGACAGAACAGGCCATGATCTATTCCCATTTTGAAGGCGCCACCGGCACCCTTGCGCCAGTGGCTTGACAGGAAGTGAACCGGCGAGCGGCAATATTTCAGGCAGACCCGCTTCAGCGGCGTCATCTGATAGGCCCCGGCGGCAATCAGCAGGGCGCCGCCCAGATACGGGCTGGTGCTCACCATCATGGGCGACAACAGGGCGGCTTGTTCCAGGCCCCATTGCAGAGTTGTGGCCAGAGTGGAAAATCCGGTCCACACCACCAGATACCCGGCGGCGAACACGCCACTGGCCGCGGTCGCCCGGCCCGGCTCGCGGCGTTTGCGGACAATGGCGCAATACAACAG
>Ga0209988_10001739_pt1 | contig 14265 bp, 14 predicted proteins | sample N075metaG_FD_183115 | JGI IMG/M metagenome (GOLD analysis project Ga0209988, IMG submission 183115) | Deep subsurface microbial communities from Kermadec Trench to uncover new lineages of life (NeLLi) - N075 metaG (SPAdes) (version 2) | ecosystem: Environmental > Aquatic > Marine > Ocean trench... | reverse complement strand
AATCGGGGATTGAATTGCGCTGGGCGCGACACTCAGAGGGTGATAGCTATAACGGCCACCATGCAGTATTTGCATGCAAACCTTGCCACCTTCCTGATGCACAGCCGAGGATATCAACTTATGTCGTGACACCTGCAGACGATTAAATAACCCGGAGGGTGACGGGCTGAGTGAACCGCGTAAGCCTGGCGCGATACCACCGGTTACTATCAGACCCACTTCACCTGCAGCGCGCTCGGCAAAATAGGCGGCCAGTTTCGGGTAGTCCTTTTTGTGGTCTTCAAGACCGGTATGCATGGAACCCATCAACACGCGGTTTTTAAGGGTGGTAAAACCCAGGTCCAACGGTGCCAACAAATGGGGAAAATGGGAATCAACGGGCATTAAAGACATCCTCAAAAAAACAAGCAAGTAATTTGCGCACTATAAGCATGGCCCCTACGAGGGGTGGCGACACTAACTATCCTCGAGTACCAGGATTTCATCCAGATGCCGCCACTCCTCGTAGGCATCCATACCACAGCCAAATACATAAACATCCGGTACATCGAGCCCGACAAAATCGACATAATCCCGCGACAAACCGCGGTCGTGGTCTTTGCGCACCAGTACGGCCATCTTCACCGCACCTGCTTTTCGTTTCTCAACAGAACCTTTTATCGCAGCGAGCGTATGGCCTTCATCAAATATGTCATCAACGATCAGAACATTTTTACCTTCCAGATCAAGACGCGGCGGCACCCGGTACTCCAGTTCAGCACCATAAAGGCCACCCCGATAACGGGTTGCGTGAACAAAATCCATTTGTACCGGCATCTTGAGTTTTGTCACCAGCCATGTTGCCGGAATGATGGCGCCGGTAAGGACAGTGATCAATATGATGGGGTCATCGCCATAGTATTCGTTGATTTCATCTGCCATTTTCTGCACTGCGGCACTGACTTCGTCGCGGTTAAAGAGACGCCGTGAATTCTCCAGTATTTTGTGAGGATCCGTTGTGTGGGTCACACCCATTTTATTTGCTCCAATTCCAGTTGTTTAATTGAATTTTTCCATTGCCGCCATTCGCCGACTTGTTCGATTTCGTCACGGGTATTTGAAAATCTGCCTTTGAGTCGTCTGAGAGCAGCATCCGCGTTGGCGTATGCTTCATCATTTTTCGCCAGCAAACTACGCACATCGTCAGGCTTGCATATCAGTACGGCATCACATCCGGCAGCCAGCGAATTCCGCACCCGTTCAACCAGCCCCCCGGCAACTTTGGCAGCATACATGCCCAGGTCGTCAGAAAACACTGTTCCCTGGTAGCCCAGTTTTTGTCGCAACACCGATTTGACCCAGAAAGGTGAATAGCCGGCCGGCAAATCGTCTGCTTCAGGATACAGGACATGGGCCATCATGACGGCATCCAACTGATCGCCTAAGGCCGCAAATGGCTTCAGGTCCAGGTTTTCAATCTGCTCAAATGGCCTTGGATCACGAACGTCGTCGGTGTGCGAGTCAGCCTCTACAGAACCATGACCTGGAAAATGCTTGCCGGTGGCAGACATCCCGGCATCGTGCATACCTGCGATATAGGCTTCGGCCAGTTCAATGATCACGTCACAGTCTGCAGCAAATGCACGATCGCCAATCACGACGCTACGATCGCCGATATCAAGCACCGGTGCGAAGCTCAAGTCCACCCCGCAAAGCAATAACTCTGTCGCCATAACGCGGCCATGTCTGTAGGCGAAGTCTTTGGCATTCCCCGACGACTCGAGATACATTTTTCCCAATACCGCCAACGGCGGCAAGCGTGTAAAGCCGTTTTTAAAACGTTGCACCCGGCCGCCTTCGTGATCGACACAGATCAACAGATCACGACCGGCGGTTTCGATAATCACTGCGGTGAGTGAGGTCAGTTGTTCTATATCTTCAAAATTGCGCGTGAACAGGACCACACCACCAACGGCCGGGTGCCGCAACCAGTTACATTCTTCTGCGTCTAGCTCAAGACCGGACAGGCTGATCAGCACCGGACCCAGAGGCTGCTCATTCGTTAATTCATCGGTGATCATGAACTTATCAATCCGTATTTCGTTCAAACAAAGCAATAGCTTCACTATGTGGTGTGTGCGGGAACATGTTGATGATGCCGGCACCGTGCATCCTGAAACCATATTGGTTGACCAGAATACCGGCATCCCGCGCCAGGGTTTCCGGATTGCAGGAAATATACAAAACGCGGCTCACTTTGGCGGCCGCGATCCAGGGCAATAACTCCAGTGCACCGGAACGCGGCGGATCCAGCAAAACCTTGTTGTAATCACCATCCGGCCAGGGCGCTGACTCACAGGACTGGTATAAGTCGGCTGCGTGGAAACTCACGTTGTTCAATCCATTGAGGCGGGCATTCGAGCCGCCACGTTCCACCATCTCTTCAGAGCCTTCCACGCCCACAACCTGACCGGCGCGGGTTGCCAGCGGTAAAGTAAAATTACCCAAACCACAAAACAGGTCAAGAATATGGTCTTCAGCCTGGGGGTCAAGCAATTCCATGGCCCGCATGACCATTTTCTGATTCAACTCGCCATTCACCTGGGCAAAGTCCAGCGGCTCAAAATGAAATTTCAAAGCCAGGGGCTCGATGGTGAATTCCAGTTGCAGGTCTTCAGGTGCCAGCAGCACAATGCTGTCCGGTCCGGCAGACTGCAGAAATATTCCAATACCCGATTCTTGTGCAAATGATCGCATCCGATCGGTATCCGCCTCAGACAACTCTTCAAGGTGCCGGATGATTAACGCACATTGTTGGTCCCCACAAGCCACTTCTATTTGTGGAATGCTGCCACGGCATTCAAGTGATTCCATCAATTCTGTGATTGCTGCGAGTGAATCAGCAATTTCACTGCGTAGAATGTGGCATTCATTCATATCGGCGACAAATCGTCCGTTTCGCTCCCGAAAACCGACCAGAACCCGCCCTTTTGCGGCCACATCACGCACCGACAGTCGTGCTTTACGGCGGTAATTCCAAAGCGGCCCGCTCATGGGCGGATAGACTGAATCCGGTTCAATTTGAGCCACCTGTTCGAAGCATTGGAATAATACATCTTGCTTGCGCGCCAATTGCGCATCCATTGATAAATGCTGCAAGCTACAGCCGCCGCAATAACCAAAATGCGGACAACGGGGTGTCACCCGGTCTGCGGAAGATTCCAGTACTTCCAAAGTCTCAACCTTTCCTCTTTGGCTTCTGCCGAACAAATGGCGTACAGTGACTTTCTCACCCGGTAAAGCATCGTAAACCCGCAGTTTTTTGCCTTCATGTTCTGCGACACCCATGCCCTTGGAATCAAGTGACACGATGTCGAGATCAAAAGGCTGATCAGATAATTTTTTACGCCGCCGTCCCATGCACTTATCGCATCAAGGTACGCATATCAATAACAGCCTTTTCCAGCCCCACAAATAAAGCCCGGGCAACAATCGAATGACCGATATTCAACTCTATCAGCTGTGGAATACGGACTATGGGCATGACATTCTGATAGTGCAATCCATGGCCGGCATTGATATGCAAACCAATTGATTCACCATATTCTGCAGCCGTGACAATACGCTGTAATTCCGATCCGACGTCTTCTTTCAGTGCATCTGCATAACTACCGGTATGCAATTCAACCACCGGTGCACCGCAGGCCACCGAGGCTTCTAACTGGTCTATATCCGGATCAATAAACAGGGAAACACGAATACCTGCCGATGCCAGGTGTTTACAGGCGTATTTGACAGCATCCATGTGAGTCAGTACATCAAGACCGCCCTCGGTCGTCAGTTCCTCACGTTTTTCCGGTACCAGGCATACATCTGCCGGTTGATTGCGTTCAGCGATCGCCAGCATTTCATCGGTAACAGCCATTTCCAGGTTGACGCGGGTTCTGACCTGTTTGCACAAGGCCTCAACCTCTTCATCCTGAATATGTCGCCGGTCTTCACGCAAATGAACGGTTATCGCATCCGCACCTGCGTCCTCGGCAATACGGGCTGCTTCCAGCACACTGGGGTAACTGGCCCCACGTGCCTGGCGAATCGTCGCAACATGATCAATGTTGACGCCTAATAATAATTTTCCGGATCGCATTAATAGTTCCTCAAAAACGGACCGCCCTGATCAGGCGGAGAACAAGGATAAACTTGCCAACGGTTTACCACCGAGATGATAGCCGATCACAGTGCGCATCAGCATGCGTAATTCAGGCAGGCTTGCAGCAGACAGGTCTTCATTTTGTAAAGCCAGTAAGGCATGTCCGGAAACCCTTCCTTTACCCGCATCGGATCGTAGTACAGGTCCCCGATCCGGCTGGTATTCATACCAGTTTTGCGGCTGGATTTCGGCACCGGTCTTGTATTCACGGTCCAGTAACATGGCGTAGCCAATGGCTTCCAGCAAATGCTTTTCAAATATTCTCAATATGGGCTGAGCTGGCAATTCCAAAGCCAGTTCGGATAAAACCTGCCGGTAACGTTCAAACACCTCGGCATGGGGATCACTGCGGTGCAGCAAACGCATCAGCAATTCGTTCAGATACAATCCACAGTATAGGGACTGCCCTTGCAAAGGCGGTGGTGATGCGACCTGATCAACAGCCGTCAATGTGCCCAGCTCGCTTTTCTGGTTCCAGCTGAGTAGCAGGGGTCTGAACGGTTGCAATACATTGCGCCAGCGGGAACGGGCTGATTTCGCGCCACGAGCGACCACTGCGATTCGGCCGTGTTCGCGGGTGAACGCCTCCACGATCAAGCTGGTTTCACGAAAAGAGCGGCTATGCAGAACATATGCCGGCTCCAACTGTATACGAACCTTAGGGCCTGTTAACACTTGCCAAGTCGTTGCGTTGTCGACCCAAATGGTGCCAGGCAAGGCGCGAGGAGTGTAGTTTGGTAACTCCAAATGAGTGACGAGCAACGCGGTCTGCCAGCATTTGGGTCGGCAACCCGAAGGGACGGGTCCCATTTTGCCCACTACTGCGTCTCTCTTCACTTAAGTATATACAATACATTACGTTCATCGTTCCTTGTAGTGAACAAAATGGGATCCCGTCGCAGCGATCTGGCAAGTGTTAACAGGCCCTAATCTATATACCCGAACCTTTCAATTAACTTAACATTGTCCGACCAGTCGCGGCTGACTTTGACCCACAAACGCAGGAAAATCTTTTCACCGAATAATTCTTCCAGCACCTGCCTGGCATTGCTACCGACCTGCTTGAGTACGATGCCCTTTTTGCCAATGGTGATTTGTTTCTGGCTGTCGCGCTCTACCCAGATTATTGCACCAATGGTCAGCAGCTTGCCTTCGCGTTTGAATTCTTCAATTTGCACGGTCAAGGCATAGGGCAGTTCCTGATGCAAACGCAGCGTCAATTGTTCGCGAATCATCTCCGACGCCAGAAAACGTTCACTGCGATCGGTAAACTGGTCTTCATCATAGAATGGGCGTGAAAATGGCAGTTTCTGTAATACGTATTTTTCCAACGCCGCGACGCCGCTGCCTTTTTTGGCAGAAATCATCATGATGCTGTCGTAGTCGTCATGTTTGAAATTCTCAGCAATAAATGCCAGCAGCGATTCCTTATCGGGCACCAGGTCAATCTTGTTGAGAACCAACATAACGGGTACATCCGTCGCTTTTAAGGCCCTGGCGACAAATGCATCCTGACGGGACCAGTTACCCGCTTCAACCAGGAACATGACCAGGTCGACATCACGGAATGATGCCTGAGCGACACGGTTCATATAGCGGTTCAAGGCACGCTTGGCCGAATGGTGGATGCCGGGTGTATCGACATAGACGACCTGACCCTGGTCCGTGGTCTTGATACCGGCCAAACGTTGCCGCGTGGTTTGCGGTTTGGCGGTAACAATGCTGACTTTCTGGCCGAGTATCTGATTTAACAAGGTTGACTTGCCCACATTGGGCCGGCCGACAATAGATACGTAGCCAAAACGGAAGTCTTCGGAATATTTGCTGTTCTCAGTCACCTCTTTTCGCCCGCTGTTGTTTCAGCAATGACAGCAAGTGCAGCTGATGCTGCTGCCTGTTGCGCCTTCTGTCTGCTGCTGCCAGCACCTACCACCTTGATATCCCCTGCCGCCTCACACTGCATCAGGAATTGCTTTTCGTGTGGCGGACCCTTTTCAGATAACAGACTGTAGACGGGCAGCGCATAACTGTGACCCTGCAACCATTCCTGCAAACGGGTTTTGGGATCAATAAGCTCCCGGGCATCTGGAAGTTCAGCAATTAACGGGTTGCAGATATGCAGTATTGCTGATTCACATGCAGCGAACCCGCCGTCCAGAAATATCGCGCCAAATACAGCTTCGAGCGCATCTGCAAGGATCGAGTCACGCTTATAACCACCGGACTTGAGTTCACCCTCGCCCAGCTTGATGTAATCACCCAGTTTAAGCGCTTGAGCAAGCCTGGCCAGAGACTCACCACGTACGACGCGTGCCCGCAGACGGCTGAGCTCACCTTCATTGTCATCGGGTTTTAAAGCAAACAGACGGGCAGACACTACAAAATTCAATACGCTGTCGCCGAGAAACTCCAGTCGCTCGTTATTCAAGCGCCCCACACTGCGATGAGACAAGGCCAAATCCAGCAGTTCAGGGTCATTAAAACTGTAGGGGATACCGGGAATTTCCCTCATGTTGCAGGCAGTTCAGATCGTCATACCGGCAACCGGCAGATTCAGTTGGCCAGCCGAACGGATTTGCGGAACTTGGCAATCACATCAAGGTTACCCATAACCGGCGTGCGCACCTCGTAGGCAACAATCAGGTGTACACCGTTGCCGCGCACGATCTTGATATGTGACTCTTTAACATTGGCGGAATAGCTGACATACAAACGGTTCAGGACCCTGACCTTGATGTCATAGGGCGAAAGTTTGGCACTGCCCCTTTCGGATGCGACGCCGTTGAGCGCGCTCACGACGGAATAATATTCCATGTAGATCGGCACTATTTTCATACCGATATAAGACACAAAAATAGCCAAAGAGAGGACCAAAATAAACCCAATGATACTCATACCCCGTTGTTGACGAATCTTCATAGTCCTCATCCTGTTAACCATGCGTATATCCTTACTATATCGCGTCCGGTGCAAATTGCACCCATTGAATTTGTTGCCTACCTATTGAATTTTATCAGCAACACGGGATAAATCCGCGCAACCTTTGTCAAAATCAAAGTTCAACCAGATGCCAACCGCTCGACCCAGCAGGTTTTCCTCCGGTACAAAACCCCACATACGACTGTCGTTACTGCGGTCACGGTTATCCCCCATCATAAAGTAATGGTTCGCGGGAACCACCCACTGGCCGTTGCGGCTACGGTTACGATCATGCTGCAATATGCGGTGATTTTTGGCACCCAACTGCTCATCGAACAATATCGCATCAGCCGCCGGTGTTGAACATTTTATATCATTGCTTTCAAACCGGCCTACCGGTGAGGTATCCACCAGCTCGCCATTGACAAAAAGTTGCTTGTCACGATAGACAATGGTGTCGCCGGGAAGACCGACGGCCCGCTTGATAAAATTCACGCCAGGGTCTACCGGGTAGCGGAAAACCACAACATCACCACGTTCCGGGCTACCCGTTTCAATGATTTTTTTGTTCAATACCGGTAAGCGCACACCATAGGCAAATTTGTTAACCACGATAAAATCACCCACCAACAACGTGGGGATCATTGAGCCTGAAGGAATCTTGAATGGCTCGAACAGGAAAGAACGGAATACCAGCACAATTAACAGCACCGGGAACAAGGTCCGTGAATACTCAACGATGACCGGTTCGCGGGGTTGTTCAATGCTTTTCTGAACCGAGCGGTCCATGCGTCTTTGCCTGAACAACAGGGTGTCTACCAGCCAAACGAGGCCAGTAATCGACGTCAGTACCACCAACACCAATGCAAAATCAATATTCATTCAACACCTGCCTAAAATTGTGACCATTGGATTCGCCTTCATTGGCTTTTCCTATTTTTTTCCATCTTGCTGTAAAACTGCCAGGAATGCTTCCTGGGGTATCTCAACTCTTCCGATTTGCTTCATGCGTTTTTTGCCGGCTTTTTGCTTTTCAAGCAGCTTCCGTTTACGTGTCACATCACCACCGTAACACTTTGCCGTTACATTTTTACGCAATGCTTTGACCGTGGTTCGTGCAATCACCTGGGCACCGATGGATGCCTGGATCGCAACATCAAACATCTGCCGCGGAATCAATTCCTTCATGCTGACGGCCAATTCACGTCCGCGCCGCTGGGCCTGGTCACGATGCATGATCAACGACAGGGCATCGACACGGTCACCATTGATCAGAACATCAACTCGCACAAAAGGTCCCGCTGTGAAACGCAAGAAATGATACTCAAACGATGCATAACCACGGCTAACGGATTTCAAACGATCAAAAAAGTCCAAAACCACTTCGGATAATGGTAATTCATACTGGATGGAGACCTGCCCACCCAGGAATTGCATACCAATTTGACGGCCGCGCTTCAATTCGCAAAGACCAATGACAGAGCCTACGAATTCCTGTGGCACCAGGATATTGGCCTGAATAATGGGTTCGCGAATTTCTGAAATCTTGTTGACCGGTGGTAATTTGGCGGGGTTCTCAAGCGTCAGCACCTCTCCATCCGTCAGTTCAACTTCGTAGATAACGGTGGGAGCGGTGGTAATCAGATCGACATCGTATTCACGCTCGAGACGCTCCTGGACGATATCCATATGTAACAGACCGAGAAAACCACAACGAAACCCAAACCCCAGTGCCTCTGAGGTTTCAGGCTCGAAATTCAAGGCAGCATCGTTTAATTGAAGTTTTTCCAGCGCCTCACGCAGATTGGGGTAATCATCGGCATTGGTTGGGAACAGACCGGCAAACACTCGTGGCTGCATGGTTGCAAAACCCGGCAACGGCACATCGGCCGGTGTTTTTGCTGCGGTAATCGTATCGCCAACCGGCGCACCGTGGATATCCTTGATACTGGCGACCAGAAAACCCACCTCACCGGCCGATAACTCCTCACGAAGCTCGCGTTTTGGTGTAAACACGCCTACCTGGTCAACCTGGTGCTCATTTTTTGACGACATCAGCTGGATCTTGTCACGCTTGCTGACCTTGCCGTCAACCACACGGATTAATGAAACGACACCCAGGTAGTTATCAAACCAGGAATCAATGATCAGCGCTTTTAAGGGTGCATCCGGATCGCCGCTCGGTTGCGGAATATCCTGAATCAGCAATTCCAGCACCTGCTCCACCCCGGCGCCGGTTTTTGCACTCACCGCCAGGGCATCCTGTGCTTCGATACCGATGATGTCCTCAATTTCCTGCTTGACCCGTTCCGGCTCGGCAGATGGCAGGTCAATCTTGTTCAACACTGGAATGACTTCAAGACCAAGTTCTACCGCCGTATAACAATTGGCCACGCTTTGCGCCTCTACTCCCTGGGCCGCGTCCACTACCAGCAACGCGCCTTCACAGGCTGCCAATGAACGCGAAACCTCGTAGGAAAAATCCACATGTCCCGGCGTATCGATGAAATTCAAATGATAAATATGACCGTTATCGGCCTTGTAGTTGAGGCTAACGCTTTGCGCCTTGATGGTAATACCACGCTCACGCTCGATATCCATGGTATCCAGTACCTGTGCGGACATTTCGCGTTCACTCAGGCCACCGCATAATTGGATAAAACGGTCGGCCAGCGTCGACTTGCCATGATCAATATGGGCAATGATGGAAAAATTTCGAATGTACTTCTGATCCATTTAAGTCTTCAGCCGTATACCTTGGAACCCGTTAAAAAAGCAAAACAAGCAAAAGCCACCTGCTGATCACAACGGGTGGCCTGCTTTTATTAGCCGGTAATTATAACTGAAGGCCCTCCTCCAACGTGATAAATACGTTGCGGGCAGCTAAAACTATCCCTTGTCCTCGGATTGCGGTGTATAAGCAATAAAGCTGGCGACGCCATTGCGCCAAATACGCAGCGCTACAGCGCGGTCCGCGTCAATATCATTGACCAGGGCTTCGAAATCATCCAGACCTTCAAGCTTACGATTGTTGATCATCAGGATGACATCACCGGTACGAAGACCCGCGCGCCAGGCAGCATCACTGTCGACTTTAGTAATAACAACACCGCCTCCAGGCTCGCCCTGTTCGCGTCTGCGGTCACTGCTGATTTTTTCAACCTCCACACCCAGTGCATTCGCACTATTCTGAACGGTCTCATCATTGGCGAGAACGACTTCACCATCGCCACCCAGGGCATCGAGTACCACATCGAAGGTTTTATCCTTACCTTCCCTGCTGACTTTAACAACAGCTTCGGCACCAGGCGGGTTTGCGCCGACCAGCGGCGGCAAATCGTTCCAGGTTTCAACCGGCGAATCATTGAACGCCAGTATCACATCACCCGGCCGGATACCCGCTCGATCGGCTGAGCCACCCGGGGTAATATCATTCACCAGGGCGCCAATGGGCCGGTCAAGATTCAGCGCCTCTGCCATTTCGCGTGTAACCGCACCAACAATAACACCCAGCAGGCCGCGCTCGACCTTGCCTGTTTCACGCAATTGTCTTGCAGTGCTGACTGCCACTTCAATTGGAATGGAAAACGACAAGCCGATGTAGCCGCCACTCGAACTCAATATCCAGGAATTGATACCGACAACTTCGCCGTCCATATTCAGCAAGGGTCCACCCGAATTACCACGGTTAATGGCGACATCGGTCTGTATAAATGGCACATATTGCTGGGCCCGGTTGGTTCTGCCCTTGGCGCTGACGATGCCCGCTGTCACGCTTTGTTCAAAATTGAAGGGCGAGCCAATCGCCACCACCCATTCACCGGCGCGTAAGGATTCAGATTCGCCGAGCTGTAAGAATGGCAGATCATCTTTTGCAACAATTTTTAGAACAGCTATATCGCTGGCTTCATCGGAACCGATCAACTCGGCTTCAAATTCGCGGCGATCTGCCATGCGAATGATGATCTCATCCGCATCCGCGATCACATGGTGGTTGGTCAGAATATAACCGTCAGCTGAGTAAATGAAGCCGGAACCTGCCCCAAGGCGGTCGGGTCGCCCGAAACCGGGATCATTGGGCATATCAAAGTAACGCCTGAAAAACTCGGGCATTTCCGCTTGGCCCTCACCCCGGCCATGGTCACCATTCGGCTCCCCACGCTGCTGCCGACGGGTTCCAAACTGCGTGACACGTATATTTACAACAGCGGGACCTGCTTTTTCTACCAGCCCGGTAAAATCCGGCAGGCCACTCGGTTTTGCAGCAAGCGGCATGCTCATCAGCAAGGTCAAAACCGCGACCAGTTGTATCATCACTCTTTGTCTCATCATTTTACTCCGGGAAATGTTTGACTTCAGCACTACACATATTGGGGGTGGCCGAAGGAAAATAAACTGTTGTCTGTAATGACTTGAGAAAAGCACTCGCGCTGTTTCCACTTTTCAGAATACGTAAAAGCAGACCACCGACGAGCAATCCACCCGTCAATGTTGCCAAATCGATCATAGCGGGGCTGACTTGCGCCCACACGGCTAAACGAAATCCTGCAAACCCGCCTGCAAGAGCTGCCAACAAGGGCCAGCCGTAATAAGCGAACACCAGTTTCAGGTAGACCTGCTCGGGGAAACCCAGGGTCAGCATTTGGCCCGCTTGAATGTTCTCATCAAGACATTCCAGTTCCATGATGACCGGCTTGCGTTGCAACAACTTGGCAAATACGCCGGCACCACAGCCTTTACCGTTGTCACAGGCAGTGCAACCGGATTGCGAACCCAGGCGCACCCACATACGTCCGTTGCTGCAACGCACAACCTGCACATTTTGTTCAATCATTCAGTGTCATTGACTACGATGCAGCACACAACTAATTTGCAGCAACAACGCGCGCCATTTCATTTGCAATGGTTTTGACCGTGATTGCCGGTACTTCACCAATGACGGTGATCTGCAAATCACCTTGTTTGCGGATGTAAGCATTGTTGGTGCCCAGTTGACTGACACCTGATTTTATCACCTTGCCCGCCGCCTGTTGCTCTACATACACCGACACCGCTGCCAGACCATCGCTATACACCATGTGCTCATATACGCCATCGGAGCCGCTCTTGCGGTTGTGCGATGCCAACTCGAAACCCGGTGGTAAATTTGCCGGCTGCCAGCGCGGGCTGGACTGCCTCACGACGGTGTTTTCCAGGCTGAAGGTTTTCATTTCGACAAAATCTTCTGCACGTGAGTTGGATTCAATTTCATCCGGATCGATGGCTGAACCCAGCACTAAGTCAGTAAACACCAGCGTAGCCAATGGTTTGCGCCCGCGATCGAACAGAACCCATTTCAGCAATAAACCGGTTTTTTCTTCCAGCCAGAAATCATAACCATAGCGATAGTTGTCTTCAGGTGAAATGCTGACCCGGCGTGCTATATGACCGGCAATTCTGGCTCTTCCGCCGGTTTCAAGACGGTAGCCAGTGGCGTTGTCATCGATAACCGACAGGGGCAGCTCCGGGAAATAATTGCTTGCGACAACCCGGTCTTCAACTACCGATCCGGAATCTTTCAGAACACAACGCACGCCTTGCCGGTCTCTTATCACCTCCCGGTACGGGCCACTGACAGAATATAAACGCTCACGAATACCGGAATCATCGGCAATATGCGTAATACGCATGGTTTCCACGGCACCGTCACGCACATACACAAAAGTGCCCTGATAAGTCAGCTGGCTCATGGCGGTGGTCATGTTTTCCAGTAACTTGCGGGCCTGACCCGCGTCACCGGCAGTAGCGGTACCACCGATGCTGATGAAAACCAGCAGCAACAGCACTTTACGCGGCAGAGCATTCATTGATTGTCTGTGACTTCCTGCTCAGCGTCTGATTCCACTCGCTGCGATTCGAGCTCAGCCGGGTCTGCAGCCGCAATAATAGGGGTGGCAACAATCGGAACGAATGAAACAAAACCTTGCCTGCCGGCCGTTCTTGCCATCTGATTGTGACGCAGAAGATAGGCATTCAGACGATTGTTTGAATTGCTTTGTTGCGCTGCCGAGAAACTGGCTGCCTGAGACCGCGGAGAAACGGGCAGTGTATTGGGGCTGACAAACGGCTGGTTGGCCGGTGTCGAAAGTGCCGTATCAGCCGTGGAACCGGTCAATGTACCCTGCTGCGGTACAGTCACAATAATGGCCATCAGCGCCACACTGGCGGCAATTGCCAAACCAGAAACTGGTTTCAACCAACGGCTTTGAGCCCATGGTGTATGGGCGTGCAGTGTATGGGCGTGCGCTTCCTCATCATCCATGAGTTGTACACACAATCCGGTTACAAGCTGCTTACTACCCGGTTGCCGAATGCAATCGCGGATCAGGTGATAACGCTCCCACGTATCACACATCGCATCGTCCGATGCCAGTCTGCGGGTCAGGAACAGGCTTGTTTCGCGTGACAACTCACCGTCCATCAAACTGGATAAATGTTCTAACGATTCCTTACTCATCTCTTCTTTTACCTGTGCCGGATACCTGCTTCAGATATCACTTATCATCCCCACTGCTTGTGTGACCACCAATGAGTGGTTTTAGTTTCTCATCAATCGCTTCTCTTGCACGAAATATCCTTGATCGAACCGTGCCGATGGGACAATCCATGGTGGTGGCGATTTCCTCGTAGCTCATACCGTCCATTTCCCGCAACATGATTGCCGTGCGTAAATCTTCCGGCAGATCTGCAATGGTAGCAAATACGGTACGCTCGATTTCTTCGCGCAATAACTCATTTTCCGGTGTGCTGGTATCTTTCAGCTTACTGCTGATGCCATATTGTTCTGCGTCAACGACATCGATATCACTGGCCGGCGGGCGTCGATTCTTTGCCACGATCCAGTTTTTTGCCGTATTGATTGCGATTCGATATAACCAGGTGTAAAAAGCACTGTCACCGCGGAACCTGTCAATTGCCCGATAGGCCTTGATAAAAGCCTCCTGGGCAACGTCCTGCGCCTCGGAGGAATCCGACACATAACGGGATACCAAGCTGACGATACGATGCTGGTATTTCTGAATCAACAGGTCAAAGGCGCGCTTGTCGCCTTTTTGTACCCGCTCAACCAGCAACTGATCAACTTTGGTTTCACTCACTCCGCCCTGCACTCCACGTGT
>Ga0209988_10001734_pt1 | contig 14293 bp, 14 predicted proteins | sample N075metaG_FD_183115 | JGI IMG/M metagenome (GOLD analysis project Ga0209988, IMG submission 183115) | Deep subsurface microbial communities from Kermadec Trench to uncover new lineages of life (NeLLi) - N075 metaG (SPAdes) (version 2) | ecosystem: Environmental > Aquatic > Marine > Ocean trench... | reverse complement strand
CTGGAACAGCGACATGGCCGCATGGCGGATCGACAGGCCGGACGTACGCCCGCAGATCGTGGTGCGAACACAGTTTCAGTTACTCTTTTGAGCGCTCCGTACGGCCCTTCGGGCCGACACTCGCTCTCGTACGACCTGCCGAATTCATCGGGTGGCACGGCCGACGGAGCGGTAGCGACGTCGCCCGTGGAGCGACGCCCAACCACGGGCGAGCTCGCTACCGCTCACTCGGCCGTGCCACCCCTGCTCGCGCAGATTGCTACGGTCGGATCTCCACCGTACTCGCCGTTGTCAGCATCTCGAAGACAAGCCTGACGTCGTCGGGACGCAGTCGCATACATCCCATCGAGACTTGTTTGCCGATCGAGTCCGGATCGATCGTCCCGTGAATGCCGTAGCCGGACATGTCGCGTGTCGCGTCGTCGATCCCCTCCAACCCGATCCAGTACTCGCCGATCGGGTTGCTCGGATCATCGCGATCGAATCGTTTTCCGGTGCGCGGATTCGCCCAGGCGGGGTTCACCAGCTTGGAGTCACGGCGAACCCGGAACAGGCCCAGTGGCGTGGAGTCGTGGGCGCCGAGGCCGACGTCGACACTCGTCACGTAGGCGACCGTGTCACCCGATCCCAGGTAGAGATCCATGCGGTATTCAGACTTGTCCACGACGGCGTGAAACGGACCGGTGACGAGCTTCAGCTTCTGGCCGGGCCGCAAGTCACGTTCGCTTGCCATGTTGTTGATCCGCAGGATGAACCGCCAGTCGACGTCCAGCGACCGATCGCGCACGATCCCACCAAGATGCTCGCCCGGGCCGACAATGTGAACGCGGACGAACGGATCATCGGCCACGACCTGGGGACTGAACACAAGCCGCCGACTGAGATTCTTCAACGTCTCGCGGACGAACGCCGTGTCCGCAGGGTCGAGCCTGCCGGAGCGAAGGACCTGCGTGAGCACCCGGCGTGCCGCAACGGGCTGGTTGTGCTGGGCCAGGGCGAGCCCGGCCTCAACCTGCTCGGCGATGGGCGCGGCTGGCGCGGCAACTCGCGCTGCGAGCCGGACCGGCTCCCGGGCGGTTTGTCGGGGCCGGAGCGCCGGTGTCCTGGTCGGTCTGGTGATGGCGGCGGCGACGGGGTCTGCGACGGCCGGGCCGTCAGTGTCGCCGGCGCGGTCGACCATGGCGAACCGCACGGTGGCGAGCACCACCAGGACGCCCACCGCGGCGACAAGTATCACGCGGCGTGTGCGGCGCGGACGCCGATCCACATGAATCCGTCTGCGAGCGGGCTGACCGGACTGACTTGGCAGCGCCATTGTTGCCCTCCTTGGCAAAGCGGTGTCCCCCGTGGGCGGTCATTGTGACACGACCACGCGGATTCCGCCATACACGCCCCTAAGACCGCGTCCTGGACCCTCCGGTCTGGCACACGCGGCGATCGGTCACGATGATGTCCATCCCGAAATCTCGATCGTCTGCGGGCACGGCGTCGACGATCTGGGCGTCGAACGCGAGCCCGACCGTCGTGGCTGATCGCCGCAGCCGTCGAAGGAATCGATCGTAGAACCCGCCACCGCGGCCCAGCCGGTTGCCGGCGGTATCAAAGGCGAGGCCCGGTACGATCACGAGATCGATCAGCCGTGGCACCAGCGGGGTGCCCCCGCGGGGCATCCGCAGGCCATGGTCGTCGATTTCCATCACCTCGTCGTCGAATGACGAGATCTCCACCGGCACCATGTCCCGACGGCTCCAATCCACTCGCGGGACACAGACCGTCTTGCCCTGTCTGTAGCAGCGGATGGCGGCCGCCGTAAGGTCGAGCTCGGTGGGCAGCGGCATGTACAGCATCACCACCGAGGCATGCCGGAAGGCATCCAGGGCGTCCAGACGAAGGCAGGCGGCCGCCGAGGCGTCGTGGCGGGATTCCGGACCCAGGTCCGCCAGGACCCTTCGCATGCGATCCCGTAGATCGGACTTCACTGCGTCGCTGGGCATTCCGGTGGTACATCTCCATCGGCCGAGTCGTTCGCAGGCTGCTAGTTTTCGCCTCCTGGCACCACAAGCCTGGGATAATTGGCGACCCAGGACCCGGCGGCCGACGTAGGGTGTGAGAAGCATGTGTGGAATCGTCGCCTACATCGGCCATAAGCCCGCGCGTCCGATCCTGATTGAAGGCCTCAAGCGGCTCGAATACCGGGGGTACGATTCGGCGGGGATGGCGATCCTGAACCATGACGTGCACGTCGTCCGAACCGTCGGACGTGTACGGGTGCTGGAAGAGGCGATTGCCGAGCGCGACGATCTGGACGGCACGCTTGGGATTGCCCACACACGTTGGGCGACACACGGGGAGCCGAGCGAGCGCAACGCACACCCGCATTGCGACGACGCGGTCAACGGCCACGGCATCGCGCTCATTCACAACGGCATCATTGAGAATTACACGGTCCTTCGGAAATATCTCGAGGACCGCGGGCACACCTTCACCTCCGACACGGATACCGAGGTGCTGGTCCACCTGATCGGCGCATTGTACGCCGGCAACCTCGAGACCGCGGTGCAGGCGGCGCTCCGCGAGGTCACCGGTGCCTACGCGATCGCGGTCATCTGCCGCAAAGAGCCGGACGTCCTGGTGGTCGCCCGCAAGGGTTCGCCGCTGATGGTCGGGGTCGGTAAGGACGAGTATATCGTCGCGTCGGACTCATCCGCCATCGTCGCGCACACCACCCAGGCCGTCACGCTCGAAGATTACACGGTCGCCAGGTTGACCCGGGACTCGTTCCGCACGACGACGGTCGACAACGTCGCGATCACGCCGCAGGTCCGCGAGCTGGAATTCGATCTCGGTCAGATCGACCTCGGCAGCTACAAGCACTACATGCTCAAGGAGATCTTCGAGCAGCCCAAGGCGTTACGTCTTTGCCTGCGGGGTCGTATCGATCCGCGTCAGGGACAGGTCGTGCTCGGCGGCATCGAGGAATACGCCCGTGACCTGGTGAAGGCTCGCCGGGTGATCTTCGTGGGCCAGGGCACGGCGGTGCATGCGGCGATGGTCGGAGAGTATCTCATGGAGGATCTCGCCAAGATCCCCACGGAGGTCGAGTTCGCCAGCGAGTTCCGCTACCGCAACCCGATCATCGAAGAGGGCACGGTCGTGATCGCGATCAGCCAGTCGGGGGAGACGGCAGACACGCTCTCGGCCCTGCACGAGGCGCGTCAGCGCGGGGCGCTGACGCTCGGCCTGGTCAACGTCGTCGGCTCGTCGGTGGCCAGGGACAGCGATGCCGGGGTGTACCTCCGCGTCGGTCCGGAGATCGGCGTGGCGTCCACCAAGGCATTCCTCGGTCACGTGATGGTTGCAACATTGCTGGCGACCTTCATCGGCCGGCGCCGCTACCTGTCGGCGGACTACGTCAGCGGCCTGCTCGATGAACTGCAGGCCATTCCCGACCACGTCCAGACGGTGGTCGGTCTCAGTGAAGAGATCCACGACGTCACCGCCCGGTACGCCGAGCGAGAGAACTGGCTGTTCCTGGGACGCGGCTACAACTACCCCGTGGCCCTGGAGGGGGCGCTGAAGCTCAAGGAGATCAGCTACATCCACGCCGAGGGCATGCCCGCGGCGGAAATGAAACACGGCCCCATCGCGCTGATCGACGACGGTATGCCGGTTGTCGTCGTTGCAACGCGGAACAGCCAGTACGCGAAAGTCGTCTCGAATATCGAAGAGGTCCGTTCGCGCGGCGGGCACGTGATCGCCGTTGCCACCGAGGGCGATACCGAAATTGCAAAGCACTGTGAAGCGGTGTTCTACGTGCCCCACGTCGCCGAACCGCTGCAGCCCATGCTCACCGTCGTGCCACTGCAACTGCTTGCGTATCACGCCGCCGTCATCCGTGGCAAGGATGTTGACAAGCCGCGGAATCTCGCCAAGTGCGTTACGGTTGAATAAGACGCTGCGCGACCGCACGTCGCGCGGGACCGGTCACTTCGATCAGGACGGCGCCGAATAGCAACGCGAGCGCCAGGCTCGTACTGATCGACCACGTCGAGACAGCGATCGCGACGATGACGATCTGCGTCGGTCCTGCCGCGGTAGAAGCCATGACGAGCCGCATCGTGCCCGCTCCGCGGCGTCCGCCGAGAATCTGTACGCCGGTGAAGGCGCCCAGCCACCGCCCGTCGGTACTCAGTAGTACCAGGATCAGTACGGGCCAGGGCCTGAGGTCCCCCAGCACGTCGACACGGACGGCAACCGTGGCGGCGACCGCCGGCACGATGACCAGGTTGACAACTCGGCGTGTCGATTCGGCCGCAGGCCAGCGGACGATCCAGGCCAGCGGCACCGCGGCCAGCGGCGCCGCCCACAGGAGCCCGGTCCAACCGTGCGCCCGTGCCAGCGAAGTGACGACGAGGCCCGCCGCGATCAGCGTCGCGATACGTCCCGCGACCTGCACCAGGCGAGCGCCGCCCACCTCGGCGTCATCGGCGATGTCGCGATCGGACGCTGTGAGTGCCCACGGGCCGATTGCGACCGCCGCGACGACCAGCATCGATTCGACGACGTCGGCCTCCCATATCCCACGCAGCATGAACCACGCGATGGCGCCCGGCAGTGCGGCCGACCACGCACCAAGGCTCACGACCGCAACGATCGATGGGGTGTGCCCGGAGCGCGGGATCGCGAACGCAGCCGCCCCGGCCAGCGTCAACGCTGCCAGGACCGCGACAAAGATCCGTTGCGGGCGCTGGTGCGTCCACCGGGCGTCACGCCAGACGCGTGTCGCGGTCTCGACGGCCTCGGACTGCCGGAGCTCCAGCGATGCGATCGTCTCGACCGACGCGCCCGCCGCGTGTGCCGCGACCCGTTCCGCCCCGTGGTGGGAGACCAACCGATCCAGTTGGCGGCTCTGTTGGAGTCCGCCGTCGAAGACGCCGCTGTACAGGTCCGGCGCGACACGGCCGAGGATCGTCGGCCCAAGCACGAGTCCGGCGGCGACACCGGCCACCACCGACCAGCCGGGGCACCGCGTCCATCGCAGCAGAACGGCCCAGGCGGTGGAAACGACGACAAGCAGCACAATCGCGAGCACGACCCAGCATAGACTCCCCCCATGCAGCCGGCGCAAGTGTGGCAGGTTGGATCCGGGCGAACGCTGCGGCTCGATCAGCCTCGGTTCATCGGCGTGCTCAACGTGACGCCGGACAGCTTCTCCGACGGCGGTCTGAATGCAACGGTCACCGCGGCGGTTTCTCATGGCGTGTCCATGGTGTCCCAGGGCGCATGCATGATCGACGTCGGCGGCGAGTCGACGAGGCCCGGCGCCGGCCGCGTCGAGGCTGCCGAGCAGATCGACCGAACGGTCCGGGTCATCGAGGCCCTGCGTCGCCGCAGCGACACGCTGATCTCGATCGACACGACACGCGCGGCGGTCGCCGAGGCCGCCCTTGACGCCGGCGCGGATGTCATCAACGACGTCTCGGCGGGTACCGAGGACGACGAAATCTTCGCCCTGGCGTCGCGACGCGGTTGTGGTCTGATCCTCATGCACCGCCGCGTGCCGCCCGACCAGGACCTCTACAGTGACCGGTACCTCGAAACGCCCGAGTATGGTGATGTCGTGGCGGCTGTCGGTGACTGGCTCGCCCGGCGTTGTCGTGCCGCCGAAGACCGTGGGGTTGATCCCGCATCGATCGTCATCGATCCGGGACTCGGGTTCGGCAAGAGTGTCGAACAGAATTTCGAGTTGATCCGACGCGTTGACGAGTTCGTTGCCACGGGGCGGCCGGTCCTTGGGGCGGCCAGTCGCAAGAGCTTTATCGGTGCGGTCTCGGGTGTGACGGAACCGGCCGATCGTGATGTCGGGTCCGCCACCCTCAGCGTGCTGCAATGGCTGGCCGGGGTGAGGCTGTTCCGCGTCCACGACGTCGCGGCGCATCGCCAGGCGATTGCCGTGGCTGCCGCCACCGGCGGCGTGCCCGCCCCGGTTTGACGGAGGCTGCTACGATGTCCGCATCCGCAGCCCAATGGAGTCACCGATCATGGCCAACGACAACGTGCTCGAGTTCACCGACGGCAATTTCGAATCCGACGTCGTCCAGTCCGATCTGCCGGTCCTGGTGGACTTCTGGGCCGAGTGGTGTCAGCCCTGCAAGATGCTGACACCGACGATCGAGGAGTTGGCCACCGAGTACGAAGGCAAGGTCAAGATCGGCAAGGTCGACACTGACAGCAATCGCGAGGTGTCGATCAAGTACGGCGTGAGCGCCATTCCGACGATCATGCTGTTCAACGACGGTGAGGTGGTGAAGAAATTCGTCGGCCTGACGTCGAAGGATCAGTTCCAGGCGGCTCTGAACGAACTGTAGAACAAGAGACCAGCGGGTGGCACGGCCGAGCGAGCGATAGCGAGCTCGCCCGTGGTGCGACGTTCGAAGACACGGGCGACGTCGCTATCGCTCCGTCGGCCGTGCCACCCGTCGATTGTGGTACCTATGCTAGTTCGAATGCGAACCTACTTGCCGCCGCTGTTGTTGCTTGCTGCCGTGGCGTCGTCCCAGGCCGACCCGCAACCCATCGTTACGACCGACCTGCTGAAGTTGCGGACCGTGACATCGATCGACGTGGCGTCCGACGGGTCGGGCGTCGTCTTCGTGGTGCACGCCATTGCCACAGAGCCTGCGGCCGACGACGACGAGGGCGAGACCTATAGCTACCGGTCGCACCTGTTCCTGCTGGACCTGCTCGATATCCACGCCACGCCGCGTCAGCTGACGTTCGGCAAGCGGCTCGATCGCGAGGCGAGGTTCTCGCCGGACGGCAGACGCATCTCGTTCATGCGCTCTGACGAGGAGGACGACGACGGCGCCCAGGTCTGGGTGATGCCGGTCGACGGCGGCGAGGCGCGGCAGATCACGTGGTTGGAGCACGGCGTCACCTCCGGCTCCGGCAAATGGGCGCCCGGCAGCGAACAGATCCTCGTTCGATCGATGATTCGGATCGACGAGATGGACGGCGTGCCGCCGTTCGCCTCTGAGCGCCCCCGACGCACATGGGACGACGCCGGGCCCGGCACCGGGTCGGTGCCCAGACCGGACGGAACACGCGCCGAGATCCGCCGGTCGCTCGCGGAGAATGCCGCGGACAAGGACCCGGTGGTCATCTCGCGTCTCGATTTCCAGCTCGAGCAGGAACTCGGCGGCGCCCCGCAGTTCGGGCACCTGTTCCTGGTGGCGGCCGACGGATCCGACGCCGATGCCAGGCGGATCACCGACGGCTTCCACGACCACGGGGCGGCCTCGTTCATGCCGGACGGCCGGAGCATTGTCTACACCGCCAACAAGACGCCCGGTGTCCACCCCGATCGCCTGCTTGGTACCGACATCTGGCGGATCAACGTGGACGGCACGGACGATCGCAGGCTGCTGTGGATCGACGGGTACACGCTCGAAGACCCGCAGCCGAACAAGGACGGATCGTTGATCGCCTTCGCGACCCAGCAACTCGACGAGCCGGCTTTCCGGCAGCGCCGGCTCGGTCTCGGTTCCTCCGAAGGGCTGGACGGCGGCGAGCCGATCGTGCTCACGCCCGAACAGACCTTCGACGCGTCCGTGTACGACTTCCAATGGATGCCCGACCAGACGGCGGTTCTCTTTACCGCCGCGGTGCGTGGCGGGTTCCCGCTGTTGACGGTGAGCCCCGGTCTGCTGGAGCCGGCCTCGATCGTCGCGCAGCACGACGGGCAGGTGATCGGCGTCCGCGTGTTCGACGCCGCAGCCGGCGCGACCGTGTACGCGATGACGACACCGTCGCAACCGTGCGCCCTGATGGTTCGTGACTCACGCGGCCAGCGGCTGGCGTATGACCTCAACCCCTGGATCGCCGACAAGGTCCTGTCGATGCCGACCGAGGCGTGGCTCGTCCGTCCCGACGGCACGCGTGTGCAGTACTGGGTCATGGAGCCGACCGGACGCGAGGCGGGTACCGACTACCCGCTTGTATTGGAGATCCACGGCGGTCCCTCGGCGATGTGGGGGCCGGGCGAGTTCACCATGTGGCACGAGTTCCAGTTGCTGTGCAGTTGGGGCTACGGCGTGGCGTACTGCAACCCGCGGGGCTCCGGCGGGTACGGCTACGGGTTCCAGCGCGGCAACTACCAGGACTGGGGCGACGGCCCCGCCGGCGACGTCCTTGGCATGCTCGACCAGGTCATGCTCAAGGACTGGGTCGACGAGGACCGCCTTGTCGTCACCGGCGGAAGCTATGCCGGGTATCTCACCGCGTGGATCGTTGCCCACGATCACCGGTTCAAGGCCGCGGTCGCGCAACGCGGCGTGTACGACCTGGCGACTTTCTTCGGCGAAGGCAACGCCTGGCGGCTCGTCGAATGGTCGATGGGGGGAAATCCCTCTGACACGCGGTACCGGACGATCATCGACCGCAACAGCCCGATCACCTACGTCAACAATATCCGGACGCCACTGCTGATCATGCACGCCAGCAGCGATCTGCGAACCGGTATATCCCAGTCGGAGATGCTGTACCGATCGCTCAAGGCGCTCGATCGCCCGGTCGAGTACGTGCGATACCCGGACTCCGGCCACGACCTCTCGCGATCGGGCCCGCCGCACCGCCGGCTCGACAGGCTCAACAGGATCATCGAGTTCTTTGAGCGGCACGTGGAGAATTCACGGCCGGCGCCGTTTGAGCGATGACGGAACTGCGTGCACGATCCCGCTGATCCTCGGCCCTCGCAAGCCGCCGCATGAGCCGGCGTTCCCAGGTGACGACGATGGCGAACCAGATCGCCAACGGCAGCATCGTGGCTGCCAGCGAGACCGCGGTACTCCAGGCGACCCCGAGACCGCAGGTCATGGACCGGATCCGCTCGGTCCAGACCCACGGGCCGGCCGCCAGCGTCATGCCACCGAAGGTGATCAGGAACACCCACGGCATGCGGCGTTTGTAATAACGCGTGACGAGTCGGGGGATCGCCATCCTAGCGACGTAACTCGTCGCAAGCCTGGAGACATCGCAGACGCGCACTGTGAGCGCGCAGCGTGCACGCCCGATACGATGCCTCACAGGCGCCGAGGCACGCGATCTCGGCGGCGATGACCAGGATCATGCACGCCGGCATGAACGGTCCCGCGGCGAAGCACGCAATGATGGCGCCGATTGCGATCGTGGTGCACTTCAGGTCGCACGCGATTGTCGACGCCACACACGCGGCGACGTCGATGTCGTGAATCTCCCGGCACAGGCACGGGTCCGTCGTGTACGGCTCACCACCGGCGAGCATCGCCAGGCTGCTCAAGGAGTCGAACAGGTACACCGCACCTGCGATGGCAAGCGCCAGGTCGTCGGCGGTGCCAAGCGGCGTGAATCCTTCCACGACCACTGGGGCGGTGTCGTCGTCGCCTGTGAGCGTAATGCGGCGGGCGAGACCCCAGGTCGGCGTCACGAACCCGTCGACACCGTGGAGCAGGCCTGCGGTGACAAACAGTTCAACGGCGGCGAGGTCGTCGTCGAGGACCCAGGCACCGGGCTCGGGTGTCAGCAGCCGGAGCACCTCGTCGTAGCTCCCGCCGGCGATCGGCCCTTGCTGGTCGTACACGGTCACGGACCAGCCCCCCGGTCGTGAGGACGGGGTCAGGCCCATGCCCGACTCGTGGAGGGTGAAGTCCGCGTTCCAGGCCTCGTTCCACAATTCGTCCAGGAAGTTCAGTACCTGGACCTCGTGGACATTGCGTCCTCGTTCAACCGCCGGACCCGGTAGTGCGTGGGCAATCGACCCGAGTGATGCGATCGCCGCCACGCGGCCGGTCTTGAATAGGAATCCCTTGCGCATGTTCGTTGCTCCTTTGAAATGAGGTGGGTGGGGTAAACAGGGCATTGTCATGCGTGGTCTTGTAACGCACGGTGGCGCGTTTGCCGGCGAACCTTCGCAAACGCAGGGCTGCTGCCTTTCCGCATCGGGGAAGAAAAACCGCAGTGTTTTCGGAGTCGCGTGTCGGCGCCTCTATAAGTGTCGATTGCATCAGTTCAGGGGCGTGGATAGGGAGGAAGGAATCTCGGCATGCTCGGTACCAAGGTCATGACCGTTCGAAAGAAGCGTCTGGAGCAGTTGCTGGAGATTGCGCAACGGTACAAGGGGTGTTCGCGGAAGCAGCTGGCAGCTACGGTGGGGCGCGACCCCACCCGGCTGGTTCCGAAGACCGGCATCCCGAAGCTCGACCTGGTGGTCGAGCTTGCCGGTGTGCTGGACTGGCCCGTCGGTGAGGTCGCGACGTTCCTGTGGGATGACAGGAAAGCTCGGCCGGTCGGCGAGGACGGCGAGACCGGCGCCGATTTCGAGACGCTCCTGGCACAAGCCGGCGAAGCGCATGCCGGCGGGAATTACGAGCACATGCTCGAACTCGGTCGGCGGGCGCTTGCGGTCGCCGCGACTTCCGATCAGCGGGCCCGGGCCTTCAACCGTCAACTCGGCGCCCTGGACGGCCTGGGCCGGTACGCGGAGGTGCTGCAGACCGGAAAACTGGCATTGCAGGAGTCCAGCGTGTCGCCCCAGATCCGCCGGTGCTGCAGTCCAACCTGGCCAACGACTACTACAGCCTGTGGTCGCTCGTCGAGAGCGGAGCCATCGCGCAGAGCCTGCTCAGCTTCTACGAGGCGAACTCGCCGCAGACGCCGGTCGACCAAAAGACCCACGCCTTCGCGCACTATGTCTCGGGGCACACGCTACGGCGGCTCATGTCGGTCGAGCCGCAGCAGATACAGGTCCTGGCCGCGTCGGCTGCAACGGCCCTGGCCAAGGCGCGCGAAGTGTACGACCGGCTTGCCACCGAACTGGATATGCCGTCGCTCGCCGGGATCGCCAGGACCTGTCGGGGCGGGCTCGTCGAGGCCGAGGTCGCGATGGGCCGCCGTACCGCCGCGAACGGCCTGGCCGAACTCGCCGCGGGTCTCGACAGGGTGCATGACGTCACCGACGAGCTCGTGGGCGATCAGCTCGAGAGCTGTGGCTGGTGGTGCATCTTCGCGTGCAACATCGCCCTGCGGCACCTCGACGACGAGCGCCTACTGCAGCGGCACATGGCCGTCTTCACTAACAAGGCTGAGGAAATCGCCGAGCGACTCAACAACTGGTCGATGCGCGAGCGAATCTTCACGATGCAGTTCACGCGGTGGGAACGAGCGGTCAGTGCGACGGGGATTGACATCCCCTGCATGGTCGACAATGACGACATCCGCGTCATCGCCGGTGCGATGGGGCGGTTCCCGAGCTTCCGCGAGACCGGGTGGAGTATCCTGCGATCCGCCAGGATCGTTGACGACAGATAGGGACAATCAATGCACCGTTCTACCCAACCGATGATGCAACTGGTCGCGATCGTGCTACTCGTGACTGCCTCCCGGCTACAGGCCGATCCGCCAGGTCACCTGTTCCTGCACACCAACCAGGAAGATCTCGTGCGGCACTCGAACCAGGAGAGCGGCTGGCAACAGGTTCTCAGCGAACCGCAGCCAATGATGAATTTCTTTGCGAGCCCGCCGACGGATCCCTTTGCACCGGACCTGCGCGATCTGCTGCCGGATCCATGGTCGCACGGCAACTCGCCACGAATAACGACGCTCCCGGCCGGAAGCATCCCGGCACCGGGCGCGGTGGTCCTGTTGGGCCTTGCAGGACTACTGGGCGGCCGGACCCGAAGGCGGCGTTCACGTGTACGCACGAAGAGACCCGCCGGATAAATCCGGCGGGTCGTCTCGAACGTTCAATACGTTTCGCGGCTGTGGGCGTACAGCCTTTCCAACGAATCCTGTCTGGCCTGTGGCCGAATCGTCCCCGTGGGTTATGCCGTCGCGCGGAACGGCTGACTATCGTTGCGGCCGGATTGGCCGGGAATCCCCCGCACGCCCCGATGGGGCGAAAGGGGGAAAGGAGAAGGAGGAATCCCCCTGACGCCCTGTCAGAGCGTGAGGGGGTACGGAGGAGAAAGAAGAAAGGCAAATTTGGCTCTGGAACTCACAACTCACGCTTCACCTACTTGTCCTTTTTACGGTCTCCAGTAGAGATATCTCAAAAACGAGCCCAACCGACGAGGAGTCGCTTTTTGGCACCCCTGTCGCCTTTTGGCCCAACGTGAGAAAAAAGGCATCACGGCAGCCAACCTGGCAGGAGGGTCGTATAACTAGGTTGTCAGGGGTGCCCGACTGAGCCAACTCGGGCAAGCAGGAAGAAGGAGCGTCACAATGGATGTGAGAACCGTCCGACGAAAACGACTTGAGCAGCTGCTGGAGCTGGCCCAGGCGTACCAGGGGTGTTCGCGAAAGGAACTGGCCCGGATTCTGGGCCGGGACCGGACAAAGCTGGTGCCGACCAGTGGCGTCCCGAAGCTCGACATGGTGATTGACCTCTGTCGCGTGCTCGACTGGCCTGTTGGGGACGTGGCCGGCTTTCTCTGGCCAGGCTCGGCGTTGCCGAGGCAGGCGGCTCACGTCGTGGATGTCCAGGACATCGACGACGCGGTCGAGAGCGTCGTCGAACAACCCGGGTATGAGCAATTGCAGATCGAGTCGCGGGATGCCCATCGACGCGGCGACTGTTCGCAGGCCGTCAAGCTCGCTCAGCAGGCCGCCGCCGTCGCCGAGACGCCGGACCAGAGGGCGCTGGCGTGTAACCGAGAAGCGGTCGCCTGGGACGGCATCGGCCACTACAGCTCGGCGCTCGAGGCCGAGCAACGCGGCCTCCAGGAGCGGTCGATCGATCCGGAGCTTCGACGAATCCTCGAGTCGAACCTCGCCAACGCCTACTACACGCTGTGGTCGCTCACCGAGTCGCGGAGCCTCTCGCGGGACCTTATCGACTGGTACGCCGAGGAGCCGCCGGCGACATATCGCGATCGGTGCACACAGGCATTCAGCTACTACGTTCGCGGCAACACCCTGCGACGGTTGATCTCATCCGACGACGATCAGGCCAGGCGTTACGCCGAGCGGGCCTGCAGCGACCTGGAGATCTCGCTGGACCTCTACGGGAGCCTCGCGAAGGACTTTGACGAGAGCTTCGCGGGCATCGGCAACACCTGCCGAGGCGCCTTGATCGAAGCGGAAGTTGCCCTTGGTCGGCGTACCGTCGCCGAGGGCATGGGCATGCTGTCCGAGGGCCTCGAAGGGGTCGTCGATCCCGAACAGTGCCCGCCGGGCGATTGGCTGGAGAGCTTCGGATGGTGGTGCATCTTCGGGTGCAACATCGCGTTGCGGCACATGACCGACGAGCGGGAGATCCAGCACCACATGGCGATCTTCACGAACAAGGCCGACGAGATCGCGGATCGACTGAACAACTGGTCGCTCCGCGAACGCGTGTTCACCATGCAGTACGCCAGCCATCAGAGGTTCCTCGACTGGACGGGCCGGATGTTGTCGTTGACGCTTGACAACGATGACGTGAGGGCACTGGTCGGGACGATGGGAAGGTTCCCGGCGTTCCGTGACACGGGTTGGAAACTATTACAAACCGCAAGAGTCGTCCGTGACGAATAGGAGGGAGCGATGATGTTCAACCGAACAAATACGACGTTGACGTTCTCGGCCGCTCTCACGGGGCTCGCCTTGACCGTCTTGACGCCGATGGCCCACGGCCACGGCAACAATCCGAGGAACACGTCCGACACCGAGCCGGACACCAATTCGTCTCCGCCGCAGCCGCCGGAGTCGGGTAATCCACCTGTAAACGCCGCTCTGGATAACTCCCCGCAGCAGCCGCCGGTCATGCTGGATTCGATCCTGGATCCGGGCATCGTGATTGGTATCAACTTCACCGCGAGCGACTCCTTCGACCTCCTGTCGCAGGTCGTAGCGGAACCAGTGGACCTCGGCATGATCGTCAACCCGGTCGAAGACTTCGCGCCGCCGATCACGGTGGACTTCTTCGACGGATCGGGCTCCGGATCGATCACCGTTCCGATGTCGGGCGTGATCCCGGCGCCGGGAACGCTCGCGTTGCTGGGCCTCGCGGCGGCGTCCGCGGGGAGGCGCAGGCGAAGGTGTCGACACTGATCCGGTAGACCGACAACCGATGAATCGCGCACAAGACCCGGAGCCGGTGCTCCGGGTCTTTTTTCCATCGCGGCCTGCATCGGCTATCCTGTCTATCGGTGGTCGCAAGGCCGCAGAATCCAAATGGGGCCGTAGCTCAGTTGGGAGAGCGCCTGCATGGCATGCAGGAGGTCGCAGGTTCGAACCCTGTCGGCTCCATTGCCCGTAAACAACGCCGAGTCCCGAAGTT
>Ga0209988_10001732_pt1 | contig 14298 bp, 11 predicted proteins | sample N075metaG_FD_183115 | JGI IMG/M metagenome (GOLD analysis project Ga0209988, IMG submission 183115) | Deep subsurface microbial communities from Kermadec Trench to uncover new lineages of life (NeLLi) - N075 metaG (SPAdes) (version 2) | ecosystem: Environmental > Aquatic > Marine > Ocean trench... | reverse complement strand
GAAAAAAGTAATTCCTGAGAAACTTTTGACCGGCATCTGGAATTTATTGAATAAAGACTCTCTCACCGAAAAACATATCGACCAGATTGAAAATGGATCACCGCTGGGGCGGGTGCTTGCCGCAGGACTGATCAATCGACATTTATCGCGTGGCTTGATTCGGGAAAGTATCGAAGAAACCGGTCGCCACGTGGTGCACGAGATGGAACGCTTCATGAATACCCTGGGTACGATATCCACGATAACCCCGTTACTCGGACTGCTGGGTACGGTAATCGGTATGATCAAGGTGTTTACCGCTATTACCGTCATTGGTGTTGGAGATCCTGGTCAACTTGCCGGGGGAATTTCCGAAGCCCTGATTACTACCGCCGCGGGACTGACGATTGCAATCCCCAGCCTGATTTTCCATCGCCACCTGAAAAGGAAAATAGACGAGCTGGTAGTCGGCATGGAACAGGAAGCGATGAAGCTGGTGGAGTTCTTACAGGGTGATCGGAAAAGTTTTTCCCAGTAATGAAATTTATCAGTGCAACTCCAGTAGAAGAAGTCAATATCAATCTGACGCCTCTAATAGATGTCGTGTTTCTGTTATTGATATTCTTCATGGTGTCGACTACTTTTGATACCACCTCGCAGTTAAAGATCAAGTTGCCCGAAGCGAGTCAAGATGAAGCCATAAAACCAAAACAACCGCTCTATTTAGTGATTAACATAGAGGGTAAATTTTTTTTAAACACACGTGAATTATCGAGCCAGAAAAGTGAAGCGCTAAGCCTTGCATTACAGCAAATACTTGACGGATCGGATCGGCCAATTGTGATTCAGTCAGATGCCGAATCACCGGTGCAGTCGCTGGTGACAGCGATGGATGTTGTTGCGCGGCTGGGGCTCACCCAGGTTTCGATCGCAACTACGCGCCCGCTTGAGTAAATCTTGACCATGTTGTATGGACCCCCTCCGATAAGGTTTATCCGATGAAACCAATTACCGGTAAGATGACCGGTATCCAATCCTATCGCGCCCTACTGTCGCTGGCTTTAGAGCATAAGACCTATTTTCTGCTGGCGGTCATTGGCATGGTTATTTTTGCCATGTCGGAAGCTGCATTTGCCTATTTGATGAAACCGTTACTGGATGACGGATTTATCGATCGTGATCCTTTGGTAATTCGGTTGATTCCACTGGCTATCATATTGATTTTTTTGGTACGAATGGTCGCAGTATCTACTCGCACCTATTGTATGGATTATATTGGGCGCAATGTCATCAACTCGTTACGGAACTTGATGTTTGAAAAATTGATGACTATGAATAGCGAGGAGTACGATCAGTCATCGTCCGGTGCGATCGTTACGCGATTTTCCTACAATGTCGAACAAATAGCTGGTTCTGTGTCTTCATCGCTGACCGTATTTATTCAGGATACATTGCGTATTTTGATATTACTCGCCTATATGATTTGGCTTAACTGGCAACTGACAGCCATTTTTTTGCTTGCGGGCCCCATCGTATTTTTAATAGTAGTCAGGATTTCGGGTCGATTTCGCAGTATCAGCAAGCGTATTCAGACTTCCATGGGAGATGTCGCCCATGTCGCGCAGGAAGTCATCGATTCGAATCGGGTGGTCAAGATTTTTGGTGGAGACGACCTGGAGCGTAAGAAATTTTCTGATATTAACCAGCATAACCTGAAGCTAAATCTGAAATTGTCGATAGTACGTTCGATCAGCATGCCCCTGATGCAGTTTATCGTAGCCCTGGCCTTTGCCGCAATTGTTGCATTCGCAACTTCGGATGCAATGCGTAACGTCGTAAGCACTGGCGATTTTGTTTCTTTTTTGTTTGCATTGACAATGATATTTCCACCCATGCGTGCCTTGTCGTCAGTTAACGCAAATATTCAAATGGGGATTGCCGCTGGTGAAAGTATTTTCGATTTCCTTGCCCGTGAAAGTGAGAAAGACGAGGGGAGTCTTGATCTCGAAAAGGCCCAGGGTCACATCACTTTTGACAATGTGAGTTTAAGCTATCGCAGTAGTGAAGGGAAGGTGATCGAAAATATCAGTTTTGAAATCGAGCCCAATCAGACGATAGCAATCGTCGGCCGATCGGGGAGCGGCAAATCCAGCCTGGTAAATCTGATACCCCGCCTGTATGAACTCGACGAAGGCGAAATTAGACTCGATGGTGAACGCATCCAGGACTATAAACTGAAAGAATTACGCCGCCAGATTTCCTATGTTGGCCAGGATGTGCATTTGTTCAACGACACTATTCGAAATAATATCGCCTACGGCCTGCTGGGCGATGTTGACGATGAAACAGTGATTGCAGCGGCAAAACGTGCTTACGCCTGGGAATTCATCGAGGATATGCCAGATTTACTCGATACCATGGTTGGGGAACGTGGTGTGTTGTTATCCGGGGGGCAGCGACAACGGATAGCCATAGCCAGAGCCCTGCTGAAGGATGCGCCGATACTGATTCTCGACGAAGCAACCTCTGCACTGGACACGGAGTCCGAGCGCTATATCCAGCATGCCATAGAAAACCTGATGAACAATCGCACTACCCTGGTAATCGCACACCGGTTGTCTACTATCGAGCACGCAGATTATATCCTCGTACTCGATCAGGGCAAACTGGTGGAGCAGGGTGATCACCAGACTTTACTCGAAAGCGACGGAATCTACGCCAGGCTACATGCGTTGCAATTCCGCGATGATAAGGAAAGCCGGCAATCTATGGTTAAAACCGCTGCCAGGCAGATTAAGGCCATCACAGGCAGAAAAGCAGTGCTGATTGACTGGATGAACGCATCGACACAAAAACGCCAGGGATGGTGGCTATGGTCGATGAACCCGATGTCAATTTTATTGATGCCTCTATCGCTTGGCTATTATTTGGCTGCAGGTTTACGCCGACTCGGATATCGCGCCGGATTATTACGATCGACACAGCTGCCGGTCACAACCATCGTAGTAGGGAACATTACGCTCGGAGGTAATGGTAAAACTCCGATAGTGGTCGCCCTGTTCCAGTTGTTGCAAGGTAAGGGATATAAACCGGCAATCGTCAGCCGGGGTTACAAGAGTGGATACGAAAACAAAGTTCAGGTATTGACCGGGGGTCGGACCGATAAACAGGTTGGCGATGAAGCCAATATGATGTCAGAAATCTGCCAGTGCCCCATTGGGGTCGGGGCTAACCGGGTTGCCGCCGCTCTTAAAGTATTGCAGGTCGACCCAGAAACAAATGTAATTTTATCTGACGATGGATTACAGCATTATGCGTTGAAGCGTGACATCGAAATTGCAGTGTGTCGTTATGTTGCATTTGGAAATGGCCTGCTAATACCAGCGGGGCCAATGCGCGAGCCTAGAAACAGATTAAAGCAGGTCGATATTGCCATCAATCGTGACAGTAACCAGATAATTGAATCCCTGGGCCAGGTGTGGAACCTGATGAGCCCGGCAAAAAAAATACCCGTCGAAGATTTTATCAATCAACAGGTTCATGCAATAGCGGGGATTGGGTTTCCAGAAATATTCTTTACCGCCCTGAAACAGGTTGGGATCGACCCTATCGAACATGAATTTCCCGATCATCACGAATTTACCTCCCAGGATCTTAATTTGAAACCAGAACTGCCCATTCTGGTTACGCACAAGGACGCAGTAAAACTGAAGGGAATGGCAAATCATAATATATGGGTAGTGCCGCTTGAAATTGAGTTATCACAGGACCTGCAAGACCAATTAATGCAATTGCTGGAGAGCAGACATCATGGATAAACATTTACTCGACATTCTTGTCGATCCGGTCACTAAGGGACCATTGATCTACGATAAAAAAAATCAGGAATTAATTTCCCGTGCTTCGCGCCTGGCTTATCCGATCAGAGACGGAATCCCGGTTATGCTGCCCGAGGAAGCGCGTGAGCTGAGTACAGAAGAAATTGAACAACTAAGCTAAGGGCACCCCTTCAATGATGACCTCGATGCTATCACGATGAACTACTCCTGGAAGCTCGACAAGCACTCTGTTTTGTTCCAGAAATACTTCCAGTTGAATGAATACAGCCTGTCACACGAATTGTATCGAGGCGGTTACAGTAATCTGTTCACCCGGGAAATGTTTGAACGCGGCGCGGTAGTCGCTTTACTACCTTATGACCCGAAGTGTCGTAAAGTTGTATTGATTGAACAATTTCGTGCCGGTGCAATGGGAGATGAAAAATCGCCCTGGCTAATAGAATGTATAGCGGGTGTGATCGAAGAAGGCGAATCCGAAATCCAGGTTGCGAAACGCGAAAGTTATGAGGAGGCCGGTTGCGATATTAAGCAACTGCATGCGATCAGTCGTTACTATGTCAGCCCCGGGTGTAGCACCGAAATATGCACATTGTATTGCGGTATTATCGACAGTACCGGTATCGGCGGAATACACGGTCTGGCTGAAGAAAACGAGGATATACGCGTCGAACTGGTAGACGCTAAAATCGCCTACACCTGGGTCTGTGAAGCCAAGATCAAATCCTCGGCAACTATTATCGCACTGCAGTGGCTGCAATTGAATGAAGAACGTTTGATCAGAGACTCACTCGATGCTGGGTCAAAAGGCGAATGATATCGCTATCATGCCCACACCACTCAATACAATAGTGTAGGGCAAAGCCATATACATCATTTTGCCATAAGATAATCTAATCAGGGGCGCCAGTGCCGAAGTCAGTAGGAACAAAAAGGCAGCTTGACCATTTGGAGTCGCCACACTCGGCAGGTTAGTGCCGGTATTGATCGCAACCGCGAGCATATTGAACTGATCCCGCGTGATATCCCCCACCCTCAGGGCTTCGGCTACTTCGTTAATATAAACAGTTGCGACGAATACATTGTCGCTAATCATCGACAACACCCCATTGGCTATAAAAAACATCAGCGGCTGGATACTCAGATCCATAGCCAGTACTGTGTTTATCACCGGCGAGAACAAATGTTGCTCGTGAATCACAGCGACGATTGCAAAAAATACTACTAATAGCGCGGTAAAAGGTAATGCCTCCTTGAAGGCGTCGCCGATACTGTGTTCTTCCACTATTCCATTAAATGCGGTTAACAATACGATAACCATCAGGCCAACGAGGCCAACCGAGGCCACGTGAAACGCCAGCGATACGATCAAAATGATGCCAACTAGCGTCTGTACCATCAACCTGGCATCCATCTGCGCATCTCGATTGGCATCTTGCTCGGCATCATACTCGGCGAGCACCTTGCCCACGGTTTCAGATAGTGTTGCGCCATAGCCAAACCATTTAAGTTTTTCAAGCAATACACTGGTAGCCAGCCCACAGACCAGGACGGGCATGGTTACCGGCGCCATGCGTAGGAAAAACTCCTTGAATTCCCATCCAGCTCGTTCCGCGATCAGCAGATTTTGCGGCTCGCCAACCAGTGTGCAAACACCACCAAGCGCAGTACCGACAGCCCCGTGCATAATCAAACTTCGCAGAAAGGAACGGAATTGGTCGAGTTCTTCTCGATGGAATTCGTGGACGCCCTGATCATCGCTGGGGTCGTGTTCATCGTAAAACTTTTTTCCGGATGCGACCTTGTGATATACCCCATAAAATCCAATTGCTACCGAGATTAATACCGCGGTGACAGTGAGGGCATCCAGGAATGCACTTAAAAAAGCGGAAGTAAAACAAAACAAAAAAGACAGCATAATTTTTGATTTGACGGTCAATAAAATCCATGTGAAGGTAAACAGGAGTAACTCGCGCATGAAATAAATGCCAGCCACCATGAACATTAATAACAGAATAACTGGGAAATTAGCCAGCGTTTCCTGGTAGACCGAAGCCGGTGAAGTCATGCCAATGACGACTGCCTCCAGAGCCAACAATCCCCCAGGCTGCAACGGGTAACACTTGAGTGCCATGGTGAGGGTAAATATGAACTCGATGACCAATAACCAACCGGCCAGGAATGGGTTGATTATGAATACGACTGGGTTGACCAACAGGAAAACTATGATCAGTTGTTTATACCAATTTGGGGACCGCCCCAGAAAATTGGAGCTAAAAGCTGTAATTAGTTGTGACACTACCGTGGATTATTGTTGTAATTGGGTAACTCATTATAACCATAATTAATAGCATTGTAGATTAATAGTCGAACGTGCAAGCCTAATAATGTTCTCCCCGCAAACTAACCGCGAGCAGTACCAGGCTGGCACCGAGTAATGAACTCGAAACAACCATTAATACTTCGGCCATCGTGATGTTAAAAAGTATCAGGGGTGTGTAGCCGCAGGCGGTTTGTACCTCGAAAAAGGCAGGAAACCATTTATCCAGAGCAAACCACGACGGCAGGCCGGATTCCATGTCACAGTCACCGAACACCCAGCCACGTTCAACCGCGAGGGTTTGCCAACTGCGCTCGACGAATCCTGCCATGATGACGGTGTTGACCAGATGCAATCCTCGGGTTAACCATCGAGTGCTGCCAACCAGCAGGGCCAGAACCGCGAGGACGATAAATCCAGATATCCAGACGCGAATGTGAATGCACAAAACACAGGGCCATTCATCGAGTACATACTGGTAATAGAGCGCCGCAGCTTCTAACGACAGACCGAGCGTGATGAGCAATACCCAGTACAACTTGCTTTGACTGAAATGCCTGATGGTTTCCAGCATTGGAGTTTATTCCCGCAAAAAAAGTGTCTGATCAATAATTCTGTATTCGGTTCAGTTCAGATTGCTCAACCTGGAACCTGCAATTAGGAACCATAACCGGCAATACCATGCGTGGATCCGAACAGTTTCAGGCTATGCTATACCAATGCCTGGTTGCTGGTGACTACCGGCATTCCAATTGCCTGCTCGATCGACTCAATCACCAGCGAGGCGTGTATCGCGGTACAGGATATGAAGGGCAGGTCTGCATCAGGTTTTTCGACAACATGATAGCACCGGACCCGGTAATCAAAATATTATCTTCGTGGTGTCAATACTCATCAAGCAGGTTCAATGCCATCAGATCAATGAGGACGCAAAGGAAGTAGCCGATGAACAGCGCCTGTCGGTTTGATAACTCGTGAATTTCGGTAGTCATCCGCTAGCTGGTCTTATCTGTGGTTGCCGGCATATCGAGCGAGTTATCAAGCCAGGCTCGAAACAGCGAGTACCCTATGACAAGCATCACAGCGCCGGTAAACAGGCCTATGATACCCGAGGATATAAAACCACCGATGGCGCCTAAAAATATTACCACGGTCGGAACGTCGATACCCCTACCCATCACCAGTGGTTTTAATATGTTATCCATGATACCGACCGCGATGCTCCAGATCAGGAATATGACACCGACCAGGGTATTGTCGTTGGTGACTAACACGTAAATAGCAACCCCGATGATAATTGGCGATGCGCCGATCTGTATCACGCCGAGGATCAGGCATAGTAATCCCCATATACCGGCCAGTGGCACATCCATGACCACAAATCCCGCCAGTGCCAGGGCACTTTGCAATAACGATACGCCTAGAATACCCTGGGTAACCCCACTGACAATCTTTCCCGACATATTGGCATAAGCCGGGCCGTTTTCACCGATCAGGCGAGTCATTAATTGCACGCTAAAATCCTTGTAGGTATCGGCATTGGCAAGCACAAATCCGGCGATTATTATCGCTGCGATAAACTGGAAGAAACCTATGCCCATGGCGCCTACCGAGGTCAGTAATGATTCCCCAAAGTCGGTGAGTTGCGGTGCAAACTCGATCAAAACGGCTTCTATGTCCTGGGTAGCGTCGAACCATAAAGTATAGAGTTTTTCACCTATAAACGGCCATTCCTGAACAGATTCTGCGGGCGGGGGTAGAGTAATTTCGCCACTTTTAAACCTTCCGGACAGGACTTTCAAGTTGGCTACCATGCGGGCGGAAAAACTAATCGAGGGATAGATTAACAATCCCAGGCAGCCAAATGTTATCAGCGCGGCCGATATCTTCGGACTGTCACCCAATTTGCCGGCCAGCCGTCTGTGCACAGGATAAAGCGATATCGCAATGATCAATCCCCATAATATTGGCACGAAGAAAGGGCGGATAATGTCTATACACAGGTAGACAACCAGCAATACCAGGCCGATACGGACCGTGGCCTCGATCGAATTGACAATAAATGCCTTTTGATTATCATTTTTTATACTGTCTGTAGATTCAGTAACCATATCCGATAACTCCTTAAAATAAATAATTTATCTTAGTTGTAGCAACTCAAATTCCGACCCTGGTTTCAGGCCCGGGATCTACTCTAAGTCAGTCGATTGAATTAATAACCCGAAATTTTAATAGGTTTATTATTGATTGTCGGCAATCAATTGTGCATAAAGCTCCGGGTCTGTTGCGCCTTCAGTACCCAGAATATAAACCCGGCTCGATTCGTTCAATCCGAGTTTTTGTGAATCCTCCGGGCTTTGCCGTGCAGTGATCAGCGCGGCTAATCCGGCCACCGCAGACTCGCCTGCCTCGATCCTGGGGTCCCCATCAAATCCTTGTGCCAGCATTTTCATGGTTAAGGGGACTGTTTCTTCATTAACGGTCAAAAAATCGTTCGCACCGATGCTGAGAATTTCCCAGGCCAGGGCCGACACCTCGCCACAGGCCAGACCCGCCATCATGGAATCGAGATCACCTTTTATTGTAACCGGGGCCCCGGCACGCGCACTGGCCTGCAGGCAATTGGCGTTTTCGGGCTCGACGACAATGAAACGCGGTCGCTGCTCACCCCAGAGTTCCCAGAAATAGGCACATACAGCTGAAGGCAAACCACCGACACCACACTGGATGAAAACATGGGTAGGAATTTCAGCACCCATCTGCTCGACTGATTCCGACAGTAAAATCGTGTAGCCGATTGCCACGTCTTTGGCGATTTCCATATATCCCTCGTAGCTGGTATCCGAAACGATAATCCGATCATGCAACCCGGCGTCCGCGTCAGCCTGCCTTACCGAGTCATCGTAATTGCCGGTAATCCGGATCACCGTCGCACCGAACGCTTCTATCGCCTGTTTGCGGCCAGCGGATACATTCCGATGGATATAAATCACGCACTCGCAGCCAAACATCTGGCATCCCCAGGCGACCGAACGACCATGGTTACCATCGGTTGCACAACTGATCGTAATCTGGCTGACGATGGGATCAAATTTTCGGTCGAGTAATTCCTGCACACCCGGTTTCACGCCGGTGGCTTTTTTCACCTGGGCCTGTAACTGAAGCGCCACTGCATAAGCGCCACCCAGCGCCTTGAAGCTCTTCAAATGAAACCGTTGCGATTCGTCTTTATACCAGATTTTTTCTACACCGATATCCCGGGCCAGGTGATCGAGCGTATAAAGTGGTGTGCTGTGATATCCCGGCCATTGACAGATCACTTCGATAGCCTGGCGAGATTTCTCGAGGCTGGCAATTGATTCTAGGTGTTGAGGATACCGGGCTCGCGTATTAGCGGCTGGATTGACAAAGTGACTCAGGGTTCCGTTGACTGACAGCATTGTGTTTAGCAGGCATAAATTAAAGCCGCAAGTCTACCTGAGAGTGGGAGGTAATAAAGGTTAATTCTCCCAGGAATAAGGGAGTATTGTGATGGAGGGTAATACAGCTAAACAGGGCCGTAACAGACGACCGCTGCTTAGCGGTTTTTTAGTGACTAAATTTTAATCTATCCATGCCAGATTAGTCGTCATCATCATCGTCATCGTCATCATCGTCATGGTCGTTGCCACGGATACGGGTGATAGTGATTTTGGCAACCGGATTTCTCCAGTCATAAACATCAGCTGCGAGATCACTGACGAAGGTACCGCTGGGGCCATGAATACCACGATGGATATGCACATAACCCTCAATACTGTCATCTAAATCTGAACGACCCTCGCCCGCACACATACCCCCACCAGGAATATTTTCACAAAGCTCATCATTGGGCTCGCTACCGGCATCGTATCCGGGAGAGTAGTAGGTCACGCTTCCACGCTTGGGCGCCTTGACGCCATTCAGTGCAATAAACCCATCGTTGGTCGGCAACATCATCGAAGCCACGGTGATACGCCGGGCTCCATGGGCTGCACTAACTGTGACCTTGACTGATTCGCCGGGAAATAGGAGACCACCGGAGTTACCGACATCGGCACCGTTGTTCGCCAACATTTCGGCTAACGGCTCGTGCCCGCCACTCTCTGCAATGGTTGCCAGGGCCTCGCTTGCCCGTTCGCCTAATTCAAACAGCGATAATTTTTTTCGATGGCTGGCCACAACAATCGGCGTGAATATTATCGATTTTGTAATATTGGTAATTGTCACTTCGTAATAAGCTGAACCGCCGGCCAAAGCTGACGAAGAAGCGAATACAAGGCTTGCGACGATCGCAACGCCAGTCAATTTTCTAATAAATGTAAACATAAGCAGATCCTCCTGGATTAAGAGGAGGAAGCATATGAAATTGATATCACAGGTTGTTCACAAAATTATAATATTTCTATCACGTCGACCATCTGCAGATAATGTTAAAATATCGCCAATATCAATCGGTAGCATAATTATCATCGGTGCAGGCGTTAATAAAAATTATACAGTGGGATAATTTAATGAAATTTTCAGGCCGACTGAATACTATTTTACTGGCACTATTTTTTACCGGCCTGTTGGCTGGTTGCGCAAAAGATTATAGGCCTGCTCCTTCGTACCACTCCAGTCCAGGGACTACAACCACAGTCATTCTTACTCGGCATGGCGATCAGGATACGGCATCAAATGTGCTCAATGAAAAAGGTCGCGTTCGTGCGCAAGCACTGGTCGGCGAAATCGGCGACATGAACAATTCCGCCATTTATTGCCCTGACCTGGTTCGTAATATTGACACCGCCAAACCATTGGCAAAACACCTGGGATTAAAAATAGAAACTTTTAGCGATATGTCCAAGGTCCATGAAGTCCTTGAAACTATTATGTCCAGGCACTCTGGAGAGGTTATTTTATGGGTAGGTAATACCAGTAACTTGCCGCAATTTTATTCCAGACTGGGGGCGGGGCGAGCCGCCAACCAAGTATGGCGACCTGTTCATTATCAAGCTTAAGGGCGAAGGTTTTCCGGAAGTAATCAAAAAACGATACGGACCAGTCAATTAGGATAGCGATAGTTAAATCCAGCCCTTCATGATATTCGCGCTAATTGCTACCGTAACGGGCAGTCCGCTCATGATCGTCGAGCCTTGGACTGGCGACCAGTTTGCGTAACATCGGTTCGAAAAATTCCAGCGCTTCCGACTGGTATTCCGGGTCAAAACAATTCTGGTCGTATCGATGACAGAAATCGACAGCGTCCTGGTACCACTGGTGCTGTTTAAACCTGTCCCTGGCGTTTTGATCGCCGCCAAAAAAATACGCGTAGTAATACATTTGAAACAGGCCGTGGTGTTTTACTATCCAGTATATTTTTTCCGAGACAAAGGGTCTCAGGACCGCGGCAGCCATTTCACTGTGCGAATGAGGAGCGAGTTCGTCGCCGATATCGTGTAACAACACGGCCAGGACAAATTCATCTGATTCACCGGCGCGGTGGGCTCGTGTAGCACCCTGCAATACATGCTCGAGTCGAGTTACCTGGTAACCCGACAGGCTGTGCTCCAACTGTCTTAATGCCTTCAGCAGCCGGTCAGCTAGCCCGTCGCAATACTGTTTTTCGAGAGTGTCGAGAAATTCGTATTCTTCGCGAGTGCTGTCTTCCATTCGGGTGAAATTTACAGTATCCATCGTCGTCTCCTATTGTCAGAGATTTCTAATCCAGTACTCCTTCAATGAGATATCTTAGCATGCAGCCAGTCAGGAAGCAGTTAGCTGCTAGACGTGCGACCGCTGGACTAGCCGTAGCTAATTTAAGGGCGTACAACAAAGCAGATGACCGCTTCCTGGCTGGCCCGAAGGGAGCGCCCCAAATTGGCCAATGCCGGGTCGCCTAGAGCGCCTACTTTTGGTGCAGCCCTTGTAAAGGGCATGCCATTCTCTGCGGACTGCGCCTCGCCTAAAGCGCCTACTGTTGGTGCCTTGGCCAATTTGGGGCACTCTGTATCCTAAGATATCTCATTGAAGGAGTACCCACCTCAGCTGCGCAATTTCTCATTGGCGGCATCGTAGGCGGCCTTCATTTCGATATGCGCGGCACGGGTTCCGATCGATGTATCGATCGTCACCTCGAGATCCTGGGTCACCATTGCCGGTTTCAAATACGCGAACGCCAGGCTCTTGCCGATGCGATGGCCGAAAGCACCGCTGGTTGTAAGCCCGATCAATTCTCCATTGTGGTAAACCGCTTCATTGCCATAACATTCACAGGCGATATCATCGTCGAACAACAAGTAAGCCAGTTGAATAGTGCCACCTTCGACCTGGCGCTTCTTGATATTCTGACAACCGATAAAATCCCGGCTGGTATCGATGAATCGCTCCATACCGGCCTCGATACCACTGATTTCCTCGGTAAATTCGTTGCCGTAGGCACGATACATTTTTTCCATCCGCATCGAATTAAAGGCGTAGCCGCCAAAATTACGTAAACCGTGTGCTTCGCCGATACGCCAAATCGAATCGTAGATGGATAGCAACTGGTAAGACGGCATATGCAGTTCGTATCCAAGCTCACCCGCGTAGGAAACCCGGATCACACGAATCGTCGCACTGTCGAGCTGAATGTTTCTGGCGCACAACCATGGGAATTCGGCGTTGGACAGGTCCTGTTCGGTCATTTGTTGCAGGATCTCGCGAGAGTTCGGCCCGGTCAACAGGAGTGCGCCGGTATCATCGGTGACATTGGTAACGCTTACATCGAAATCGTCGACATGCGCCTGCATCCAGTGCAAATCCTTGTGTTCGGAACCTATCGCCGATATCAGGTAAAAGTGGTCCCCGGCCAGGCGAGTGATCGATATTTCACCCATGATGCCACCACCAGGCGCATGAAACAGGCTAAGCCCGATGCGACCGTCTTTCTGCGGTAACCGGTTGCAGGACAGATGATCGAGGAATGCGAAAGCGTCTTTGCCGGTGATTTCGTATTTTGCCGATCCGGACAGGTCGATAATGCCAGCAGCATCGCGCACGGCGCGGCACTCTTCACCGACCACTTCATGCGCTTCGCTGTGCGCCCAGGTCAGGCTTTCGCGCCTTATTGCATCGGTAGTAAACCAGAGTGCCTTTTCGTAGCCTTGCACTGCACCATGAACGCATCCTTTTTCCAGCAGGCGCGCATAGAGTGGGCTGGTACGCATGGGCCGACCATGGGGGCGATTATCATTCGGTGCGCCGACAGCATACATCGTCTCGTAGGATTCGATCGCCTTGATAGTGCAGTATTTTTTGTCCGCCCAGTCGCCAAATCGTCGGCAGTCAAGCGGCGCCATGTTGATTTCGGTCTGGCCGTGCATCATCCACTGCGCCAGGTATTTACCGATACCACCCTGGGCGATCCCGATACTCGCACCGCACAGGTTCCAGAAATTACGCAACCCGGCCTGCGGTCCTGCGAGAATATTATCGTCGGGGGTATGGGTGATCGGGCCATTGACAATCGTCTTGATGCCGACCTCTTCCAGTTTAGGCGTCAGTTCAAAGCATCTTTGCAGGAACGGCATCAGGCGGTCGACATCGGGTTCAAACAGTTCACGATCGAATCCCCAGTCCATGCCCTCCAGGGCCCAGGGCTTGGAGCCCCACATTTCATAGGGTCCGACCAGGAAACCCAGTCCCTCCTGACGGATATACGCCGAGCTATAGGAGTCCCGGCAGACCGGTAACTCCCGGCCCAGCGCTTCGATATCCGGGTGAGTCTCGGTGACCAGGTACTGGTGCTCGAGATTAGTCAGGGGTAACTCGGCACCCACCATCTTGCCAATCTCGCGGGCAAAACAACCGGCTGCATTCACCACGTGCTCGGCGATAATCGTTCCCTTGTCGGTCACCACTTGCCACTCGCCGGAGGGCAGGGCATTGATTTCGGTGACCCGCGTAAAACGGTTGATTTCAGCACCTTTTCCGCGCGCCAGTTTGGATAACGGCATGACCACCGAGGTGGGATCGACGTGGCCATCGCCGGGCGTGCTGACGATAACGCGGGCCTTGTCGAAATTCATCAATGGATTGAGCCCGGCTGCTTCCTCCCTGGTGATCAGATTGAATTCGAAGCCGACATTCTTGGCGCGGCTCTCCAGGTTTCGAAACCACTCC
>Ga0209988_10001731_pt1 | contig 14304 bp, 23 predicted proteins | sample N075metaG_FD_183115 | JGI IMG/M metagenome (GOLD analysis project Ga0209988, IMG submission 183115) | Deep subsurface microbial communities from Kermadec Trench to uncover new lineages of life (NeLLi) - N075 metaG (SPAdes) (version 2) | ecosystem: Environmental > Aquatic > Marine > Ocean trench... | reverse complement strand
CCCGGAGTATTCGCTCGTGTACCGCGACTCGACCGGGACCTGGGACCGGATCCTGGTCGAGCCTCACGACGTTCTCGCTCACACCTGGACCTTCATCATCCTCCCAGGGCCGGGCGACGCGCCAGAGAGCCGCGACATGATGACGAACCGATGACCGTCCAGCCCTCGAGCGCCGCCTCGTTCGACTGGTTCTGGCAACCGCCGCTCGCCGGCGAGCCTGGGATCATCATGATCGTCGACACTCATCCAGGGCCCGACCAGGCCTCGGTCCCGATGGTCGCGGAGGATCTCAACAACGTCATCCTCACGGTCGAGAGCAAGATCGCCGCCGACGTGCATCTCTTCCAGCTCCGGATCTACACCCGCGACGTCCTCGGGCTCTGGATCCAGATCGAGTTCAACGTCCTCGGCCGGACCTTCACGAAGAAGGAGCCGGACTTCTCCCAGGCGGACCTCGCCGGCGTCTGGGACAATCACGAGACCAGAGCGGGACGCGAGTGAGCGCCGGCGTCGTCCTCAAGATCGACAACTCGGCCGATCGGAACTCCTGGAGCATCGTCTTCCATGCGTTCGGGATCACGGAGATCTACGAGCTCCCCGGACTGGGGCGTCCGCTCGAGGGCTCGATCAAGCTCGAGCGACTGGCGGACCTCCAGAACTATCACGCCGCGGATCTCGTCGTCCTCGCCGCCCGCGACGGCGACTTCGTCCAGGGCGACACGGCGCTCCTCGAGTTCGAGCATCCGGAGGAGGCGATCTACATCTTCGGCGGCACGATGACGCGGCTCTCCCAGTCCGATCTCGACGGCGGCGCGCCGGCCGCGTTCGTCTACATCACGGCGGGCGATCTCTTCCCGGCCCAGGCGGGCGCGATCGTGCTCTGGGACCGTCACGCGAAGCGGGCGCTCTCGTGAACGGCTGGACCGTGGCGGCCTTCCTGGTCGGCTGGATGGTCGGGACCTGGATGTCCTGGCGGAAGATCCTCCAGGAGCGCCGGCTCGCCACGCGCACCCAGGCGGCGATCACGTCCAGGCTCTCGTCGAAGATCGTCGAGTTCCTCCAGGACGTCGACGTCATCAACATCACCGTCACCGACGAGGGCGAGAAGGAGATCTCGATCGACAAGGCGAGGCTCGACGCCCTCCTCGATGACAACGATCCGAAACACTAGCGGCGACGGCGTCCTCCTGACCCGCTAAAGTGGGCGACGCCCGGACAAGTTCAAGGGATCCGGGCGTCGTTTTTATTTTACATAACAGGGGAACCTCATGAAAACGCTCAATAAATGGCTCACCTTCGTCGACGCCCTAGCATGGGCGAGGTCACGTTCGTCCCTCCTGGGGCTTCTCACGGCCTCCCTCATGCTCTCCGCGCCGGCCTGGGCCAGCGATCCGCCAGACAACCGCCCGCCAGACAATAGGCCGCCGGCCAGGGCCGACTCACAAGCCGACGCCGACGCCGACGCCCGAGCTCACGCCGGCGCCGAAGCCGACGCCCAGGCCACGGGCGGCAACGCCCAGGCGGACGCCCAGGGAGGCCAGGCGGCAAGCTCCAGCTCATCCGACGGATCCAACAACTCGACGATCGCGACCAGCAACGAGTCGAACTTCTTCGCCCTGGCGACGACCTTCCCCCAGGTCTCGGGATGCTTCAAGGGCAAGCAAGGCGGAGCCGCGGGATCCGGCGGCGGGATCTGGTTCGGCGGTCACGGCCTCGATCTGAATTGTTTCCTCACGTCGATCGCCGAGGCCGAGCCGGACGTCGAGGTCTCCGCGCGCCTCAAGTGCGGCGCGAAGGCCTTCCGGAACGCGATCTCGTTCGAGGTCGCGAAGAAGGACCGACAACTTCATTGCGTGAACTACATGACGCTCAAACACCGGAACGAGCTCTCGGCCTTGCGCGAGCGCGCCGAGTTCCTCCTCATGGAGCGCAACCGAATCGAGACCGAGCTCACCGAGCGCAACACGACCCTCGTCCGGCAATGCGCCGAGAAGCTCGAGCGATCCGAGGAAGCCTGGCTGGAGTGTCTCGCGAAGTAGGCGTAGGCTCCAGACATCCGTCGCCCGTGAGGGGCTTCATCCCAGGAGCCCTTCATGGCCGCGAACCACTCGTTCGGATCCGCCAGCAACGCCAAGCTCGCAACGTGCCACGACGAGATCCTCCTGGTCATGGGCGAGGCGCTCAAGATGACGCCGGCGTCGATCGACATCACGATCGTCCACGGCTTCCGCGACAAGGAGACCCAGAACGCGATCGACCCGCGCTTCACGAACGCGCGCTGGCCGGCCTCGTATCACAACGCAACCCTCGAGGACGGGACGCCGATGTCGGACGCTTGCGACTGGGCGCCCTACATCACGCTCCGCAACGGCAAGAAGGGGATCCCCTGGACCGACGTGAAGCTCTTCTCCTACGTCGCCGGCATCATCCAGGCGGCGGCCTCGAAGCTCGGGATCGCGATCACCTGGGGCGGCGACTTCGACCGTGACGGCTCGACCGAAGACCAGACCCTCGCCGACGTCGGTCACATCCAGCGAACGAACGCGGCGAAGCGCCCGCCGGCGGAGGATTAGATGGCGAAGTTCTCGGAAGCCTCAACGGTCTCACAGATGGCCCAGCTCCTCGGCCTGGTCGCCGTGTTCATGACGATCTTCGGCGCCGCTTTCATCGCGCTCGCGGATCAACAAATCGACGCGAAGTATGCGACCGACGCGGATCTCCTGGCCGTCCAGGAGACGGTCGTCCTCCAGGTCGAGACGATCACGAGGACCGTCCAGGAGAACACGAAGGTCGTCCGCGCGACCTCGAACTCGATCGACGGGCTCGCCCTGGTCGTCCTGGGTCTCCAGATCTCCGACCTCGACGACACGCTCATCGACCTCGAGGCGGAGAAGCGGAGGGAGGCCGCGGCCTGGAGTGAGCGCGACGAACGCGGCCTTCGAGATCGCCAGCGGGCGCTCTCGGACTTAGAGCTCCAGCGCGCCGCGCTCCTCGAACGCCTGGTCGCCGGCCCGAGCGAATGAACGAAGCAGACCGTCGCCGTCCACGATCTCGAGATCTCCGAGACACGGAAGACGGGCCGCGCGAACGCCGACGACCTGGAAGACGTCCGTGACCGACATCGAGCCCGACGCCTGGATCCGCTTCGCGATCCGGCTCGACGCCTTGAGAATAATCCCGCGCTTTTTAGTCATGGCCTACTACCTCTTCTTCTTCAAGTTCACCTATTTCCTCGCCGACTGGTTCGTCACCTACGACTTCGCAACGATTGAGAACCAGGCGGTCGCGCTGGCGATCGCGGGGTTCCCGGTCGGGATCCTGGGAGTGATGGCGGGAGTGTTGTCCGCCTTGACGAACAACTACTTCCGAACGGGCGCTCGGGATCCTGGCGGACACAATGGCGGATAAGTGAACATTCAAGCCTTGCTCGTGGTCCTGGTTTTAGGTGGCGGCATGATCGGCGCCGGCGCCTTCCTAGTCAAGGGCCAGATCGACATGAGAGTCGCGGCCGAAGTCGCCGCCGGCGCCGAACGGACCCGCGCCGACCTCGCCGAAAAGCAACGCGACCGTCTCGAGCGAGACATCGACACCGAACGAGAACGCCAGGCGGAACTCCAGACGGAGCTCCAGGAAGCCCGCGACCTAGAAGCAACGACGACGGAAGTCCTCGAAGACCGTGATCGTCTCCAGCGCCTCACCCAGGCGAAGCCCGGCTTGATCGAGAGACAAGCGCGACGGGCGACGACGAAGGTCTGGTCGGACATCGAAGCCGAAAGCCGTGAACATTAAAGCGGGCGCCGCTCTGGTCCTCCTGGGCGTTCTGCCTGGTTGTTCTCTTTTTGGCTCGAAGCCGCCCGACGTCACGATCCACGAACGCCCGACGATCGTCGTCTGTGACACCACGGCCCGGCCCGACGCCCTGGATCTCAAGGACACGCCGCCGACCCTGGTCATGAACTCGGCCGAGGTCTGGGGCTACTGGTTCGACTCCGAGCTCTACGCCGCGCTCGCCGAGAACCTCCAGGCGATGAGGTCCTGGATGACCCAGGCGCGAGCGATCCGCAACAAGCTCGTCTCGTGCATCGAAGACCACAACGCCGACATCAACGCCGAGCCGGATCCGGCCGAGTAGCGCGCCGTCCCTCCGGATGTTACGCTCCCGCCCTAGCAAAACAGACGCCGACGGGAGGCCCGTCATGATCTACACCGACGAAGTCCGAACACTCGGGCCCCTGGCCTGGATCCTCGCCGCGTGTTTCGTCTTCTGGGGCGTGTTGCTCTACGCCTGGCCGGCGATCATCGGCTCGATCATGGCGCTCGGCGTCGCGATCATCATCGTCATCGCGATCATCGGAGGAAGACATGGCAAAGCCTAGAACAGACGCCCAGAAGGAACGCCGCAAGGAGCGCGACCAGGAACGACGCGGCGAGCTCGTCGACGCTCGAGGAGCTCCGCCGGTCACAGTCCGGCCGCCGATCCCGGCCTTGAAAGTTCAACGCATGGGCAAGCTCTTCCGGATCGCCTACACCGAGACGCGCAACCTCGCGAAGTACAACTCCGGCGAGCCCGTCGACGACGGCGGCTTCGACACCGAGATCGACGCCCAGATCGGGCTCTCGAAGGTCCTCGGCGAACAAGGGCCCCAGGCGGACGCGGAGGCGGAGGCCGTCGGCTAGTGAGACCAGACGGCGGCCCGGACGACTACGACCCGACGGGCTACTATCGACGAAAAGAGAAACACCGCGCGGAGATGCTCCCGCTCCTGGCCTGGGTCTGGATCCTGGCGCTCGGGATGGTACTCTTCGCGGCGGCGACCCAGCTCTACCACTCGCACAAGGAGACGCTCATGTTCGGCCTCGACCTCACGACACTCATCATCGGGATCCTCGTCGGTCTCGTCCTGGTTCAACTGTATCCGCCGAGCGCGCGGATCGGCGTCTTCATCGTCAACAAGGCGAAGGCCGGGATCGCCTGGATCCGAGCCCGATGAGGAAGGGCTTCATCTGGCTCATCGCGCTCCTACTTCTGGCGCTTGTCGTTCTCGCCGCCGCTCCTTTGTTGGGGATGATCTTCGGCGGCGGGTTCGACCCTTAGATGGCGGGGCCGGTCAAGAATAAGGCCCGGAACCAGACAAGCGGATCCACGCGCCACGTCGACGACGCGACCTGGTTCAAGAATCGGAAGAAGCGCCAGCGCAAGAAGAACGCGATCGCGAAGGCCTCGCGCCGACGCAACCGATGAGCCGGATCCAGGTCTTCTCGATCGCGCCGACGCCGGCGCCCAGGCAAAGCGCGCGCGACAAGTGGAAGCCCTCGAAGGCCGTCCTCACCTATCGCGCCTTCCGTGACGAGGTCGGGCTCCAGCTCAAGGAGCTCCCGACGGACTTCTTCCATGTCGTGTTCCTCATCCAGGTCCCGCGCTCCTGGTCGGAGAAGAAGAAGCGCGAACACATCGGCCTCCCGCACCTGGCGAAGCCCGACAAGGACAACCTCGAGAAGGCCTTGATCGACGCCGTCTTCCGGAGCCGGGACGACTCGCACGTCTGGAACACCGCCTCGACGAAGCTCTGGTCGGCCTGGCCGGCGATCATCATCTCCGACGACTTCCTCCCGTTCTACGAGCTCCCGGTCGATCTTGCCGAACTGGTCCGCGGATCCTGGGAAGTGTACGATCGGATCCCCGTCGTGTGAGACGACCCCGGAGGCCGTGATGGCCGAGCAAGCCCAACAAGAAGAGACGCCCGGAGGACATGATCCACGCGCCCGCGCGTCGCCTGGGAACCGTTCGGTCGTTCCGCTTCACCTGGTCCAGTTCCTCGAGGCGCTTCGTCACAACGGCAACGTCTCGCTCTCCGCCCGTCTCATCGGCTGGAGTCGCTCCACGATCTACGCCTTCGCCGCGAAGAACGCGACCTTCAAGGAGTCCATGAGGGAGGCCATGACCGAGGGCCGCGAGCTCCTGGTCGGCGAGGGCTGGAAGCGCGCCGTGACCTGGGCCGAGTACACCGACTCGAAGAAGATCCTCCACGTCCAGCCGCCCTCGGACCGTCTCCTGGCGATCCTCATCGCCGGCTACTTCCAGGAGTTCAAGCCCGGCCGCGGCGATGACGTGCCGGCGGACGTGCTCCTCCCGGAGACCGCGGACCTCACCCAGCTCGAAGACCACGAACTCGAGACACTCGAACGGCTACTCGTGAAGGCGGGAGCCGATGACGTCGGCCCTCGCAAGGATTAGAGCCGAACGAGCTCGTCGGGGCCTGGGCCTCCACGACTTCATCCAGGACGCCTGGCGCTGGGTCGACCCGATCGAGGGCGTCTTCGGACGCTATACGCGGACGCTTTGCTGGGTCCTCGAGCAAGTCCTCAAGGGCCGGATCCGCCGCCTCATCATCAACGTCCCGCCCGGACACATGAAGAGCCTCACCGTGTCGGTCTTCTGGCCGGCCTGGGCCTGGCTCATGAAGCCCGAGATCCGCTTCGCCTTCACGGCCTACCGCGGCGACCTGGCGCTCCGTGACGCCGACCGCTCTCGGGATCTCATCCGCACAGAGTTCTACCAGGAGCTCCTCCTGGGTCGGCCGAAGAAGTGGGCGCTCCTCAAGGCCGGCCAGGACACGAAGAGCCGCTTCGCGAACAACCAGGGCGGCTACAGGTTCTCGAGCGCGGTCGCCGGCATCATGGGAGAGGGCGGCGACATCGTCGTCCTCGACGATCCGCACAACGTCGAGCAAGCCGAGAGCGACACGGTCCGCGACGAGACCGTCCGCAAGATCCGCCTCGCGCTCCCGACTCGAGTCCGCTCGAAGACCGGCGCGATCGTCATCATCATGCAACGGCTACACCCGCTCGATCTCACCGGCGTCTTCCTGGACGAGGAGGGCGAGCTCTGGACTCATCTCTGTCTTCCGGCCAGGTACGAGCCCGATCATCCGACGCCCTGCCCGTTCGACTGGCGCCGGCAACCTGGCGAGCTCCTCTTCCCGGAGCTCTTCAACGAGAAGCGGATCGGCGAGCTCGAGACCGGCCTCACCGAGTACGGCGTCGCCGGCCAGCTCCAGCAACGCCCGCATCCTCGCGAGGGCGGCATGATGAAGCGCGACGACTTCAAGATCATCGACGCCGCGGAAGTTCCGAAAGGCGGGACGATCGTCCGCGGCTGGGACCTGGCAGCGACCGACGCGACCCAGGTCGACGCGAAGAAGGCCGCCTGGACCGTCGGCTTGCGTCTCCGTTACGTCGGGCGCAAGATCTACGTCGAGGACGTGATTCGTCTCCGAGGCTCGCCGCATAAAGTCCGGACAACAATGAGAACCGCGGCGCGCAACGACGGGAAGGTCGTCATCATCGACTTCCCGCAGGATCCCGGCCAGGCGGGCAAGGCCCAGGCGGAAGACATCGCCGCGGACTTCCCCGATCGTCGGATCTTCTACTCGCCCGAGTCTGGGTCGAAGGAGGTCCGGGCCGAAGCTCCCGCGGCTCAAGTCGAAGCCGGGAACGTGTACCTCGTTCGCGGCGCCTGGAACGGCGTGTTCTTGGATGAGGCCGCGGCCTTCCCTGGGTCCACGTTCAAGGACCAGGTCGACGCCTTCTCCCGAGCGTATCACCGAGCCGTTCGCCAACCACGGCGCCCGAGATCGGGCGCGATTAGAGGAGCCGCATGATGTCCGACCAGAGCTCGAGCTTGATCCTTCCGAACGCGACCGCACCCTTCCAGCCAGGGATCACGGTCCCGCCCCAGTCGTCCCAGGGCGGCTCGAACATCTCCGACCCGCATCCGGACTACAACGCCAGGCGCTCCGACTGGGTCCTCATGTTCGACGCGAACGAAGGCCAGCGCCACATCAAAAGCAAAACGACCGAATACCTCCCCGCGACCTCGGGGATGAGGGCGCTCTCGTCGACGACGAAGAAGCTCGACGGCGAGGGGCTCGCGCTTTATACCGCCTACTTGATCCGCGCCTTCTTCCCGGATCTCGTGAAGGAGACCGTCCGCGCGCTCACCGGGATCCTCGACCGGGAGCCGGCGAACATCGAACTCCCCGAGGCCCTCGAGGACATGAGGGAGCTCGCCACGCCGAAGGGCGAGTCGCTCAACGATCTCCTCGTCCAGATCCACATCAATCAGCTCCTCTACGGTCGCCTCGGCCTCCTCCTGGACGTCGATCCGAACCGGGACCTCCCGCTCATCGTCCGCTACCCGGCGCCCCAGATCCTCAACTGGGACGACCTCACGGTCACGAACGACCTCAAGCAACAAGACGACGACAAGCGGAGCCAGGCCGTCCGCCGGCTCCTCATGGTCGTCCTCGACGAGACCCGCTTCGAGCGCGACACCGGGAACCGCTTCACCTGGAACCTCGTCCCGCGCTACCGCGTCCTCAACCTGGGCGAGGCCGGCGCGAACGTCTTCACGAGCCAGGTCGAGCGCGACGGCAACCTCCAGACGGCGATCACGCCGGCGATCCGCGGGAAGACCGTCGACGAGATCCTCTTCACCTTCATCAACACGACCGACCTCGCGACCCAGCCAGGCGAGGTCCCGCTCATCAACCTCGCGAACCTGGGCCTCGCCATCTACCGCGGCGAAGCCGATCATCGGAGCGCGCTCTTCATGTCCGGCCAGGACACGCTCGTCATCACCGGCTACGACATCTCGAGCGGATCCTCGGAGAACCCCGACGACAACGAGAGCCCGATCATCGGCTCGGGCGCCTACTTGAACATCCCGGACCCTGGCGGCGACGCGAAGTTCATCGGGCCCGACTCGAAGGCCTTGAGCGAGCAACGCGCCAGCCTCGAGGACGACTACAGGCGCGCCGGCGAGGAGGGGATCAAGCTCCTCTCGAGTGGCGCTGGCGCGGAAGCGGCCGAGACCCTCCGGATCCGAGTCGCGGGCCGGACGGCCACGCTCCAGACGATCGCCATGACCTCGGCGACCGGCCTCGAGTCGGCCCTCCGCCAGGCGGCGGTCTGGGTCGGCGCGGATCCCCAGGAGGTCAAGGTCGAGCCGAACCTGGACTTCATCACCGAGGACCAGGATCCCGCCGATCTCATCGCCTTCGCCACGGCGAAGAAGTCGAAGGTCCCGCTCTCCTGGAAGTCGGTCCACAACTGGCTCCGCCAGAAGGACTTCACCGAGCTCACCTTCGAGGAAGAGATCGAACAGATCGAGGAGGAGTCGGACATGGACATCTTCGACTCGGGCGGCGACGCCTTCCTCGGCGAACCAGGAGCTCCAGGCGCCGGCGGCGACATCAACAACCCGGCAATGGTCGCAGCTCGCCAGGCGGCGATCGACGCCGCCAGCGGAGGGCCGGGAGGCGGCCCGACACCGCCAGGCGGAGGAGACCAGGGCGACGACGAGGAGTAGTTCGTGGCGCACACGACGAACACGGACATCCGCGACCAGCTCATCGCGCACCAGATCCAGCTCCTCCGCTTCTCGAGAGGGCTCGCCGGGCGGATCAACGCGCTCCTCAACCGGGCCGAGCCAGAGCTTCGCGCCAGGCTCAAGGCGCGGCTCGAGCGGATCGCGGCCCTCGGCTTCGACCCTGGGCCGGACACGACGAAGCGGCTCATCAAGACGAGCCAGCTCATCGCCGAGATCAACCGGCCGACCTTCAAGGACATCAACGCCCTCATCCGCAAGGAGCTCGTCGGCCTCTCGATCGCCGAGACCCAGTTCGTCGCCGGCATCATCAACACCGCGCTCCCCGTCGTCGCCTCGCTCGCGATTCCTTCGCCGGCGGAGCTCCGCGGGATCGTCTTCGCCCGCCCGTTCAACAACCGGATCCTCCGCGACTGGCTCGCGACCTACTCGTTCGGCGACCGCCGCCGCATGATGGACGAGATCCGCCAGGGGATCCTCTTCAACGAGACGCCGACCCAGATCGGGACGCGGATCTTCGGGACGCGGGCCCTCGGCGGCGCCGACGGCGTCCGCGAGATCACCAGGCGCGGAGCCCAGACCCTCGCCCAGACCGCGACCTCGGCGATCTCGAACGGCGTCCGGTCCTTGCTCTACAAGAAGAACAAGCGGTTCATCCGGCGCGAACAATACGTCGCGACCCTGGACTCCAGGACGACGCCGATCTGTCAGTCTCTCGACGGCGAGCTCTTCCCGACGGGGACCGGACCGATCCCGCCGATCCACATGAATTGTCGGTCGATCCGCGTCCCGGTCATCGACGGCCGCAAGCTCGGACGCCGGCCGGCGAACCGCGCAACCGAGCGCGAACTTCGCGGGCTTCGAGGACCAGCTCGGCGGCGCGCGGTCGAGAAGCTCGTCGGGCCCGTCCCTGGGACGACGACCTACTCGGACTTCCTCCGCGACTCCTCGGCGCGCTTCCAGGATGACGTCCTCGGCCCAGCTCGCGGCAAGCTCTTCCGCGCCGGCGAGATAGATCTCAAGGGCTTCGTCGACAACTCCGGCGACCGCTTCACGCTCCGCCAGCTCTACGACCAGGACCCCGCCCGCTTCCAGCGGGCCCAGGTCCCCGCCCCGCCGCTCCTGGACGCTCCCCGTCCGGTCCGATGATCCTCTTCTGGCTTTGACATAAGTCTCGCGCTATAGTCGGCGCGATCCTGTGAGAGGAAGACCGAGATGACACTCGAAGCCGTAATTCAAGACAAGGCGAAGATCCCCGAAGGCCTGGCCGCCCACTACGTCGAGACCGACGGCGTGTTCCGGCTGGACGTGACGGGCATGAAGACCCAGAAGGACTTCGACGACTACGCCGAGGCCTTGAAGAAACGACTCACCGACGCCGGCGCCGACTTCGCGAGGAAGCAAGGGGCCGGCCTATCGCGTGACGATGTCCTCGAGATCATCGAGGGCTCGATGAAGAAGTTCATCAAGCCGGGCGCGAAGCCTGGCGACGGCAACGGAGCCGGCAACGGGGACGACGGCGGCGGCGATGTATCCGCCCGCCTCCACGACCTCGAGCGGAACCTGGCCTCGGTCACGAAGGAGCTCGACAAGGCGACGAAGGAACGCGACGACGCCCTGGGAAAGTCGAAAGATACAACAATAAAAAACCAACTCACCCAGGCCGCGAACGCCGCCGGCGCGACGCCGGAGGGAGTCACGAACCTCGTCAACCTCATCGAGAAGAACTTCGAGGTCGCTCAAGACGGGAGCGTCGTGACGAAACTCGAAGCCGGTCCCGGAGTGAGTCCGAACCAGAAGCCCGAGGACTACCTGGCCGCGGTTGCGCGCCAGAAGGAGTTCCGGATGTTCTGGCCGAAGTCGGTCGGAGCCGGAGCGGATGGCGACGGGGCGGGAGGCCCTGGCGCCGGCGGCGACCTCGGGAAGGGGAACCCCTTCTCGAAGGCCGGCTGGAACATGACCGACCAGGGCAAGATCTACGTCGCCAACAAGCCCGAAGCCGAGCGGCTCATGAAGGTCGCCGGCGTAGAACTTGGCGCGGTCGCTCCAGTCCGTTAGACTGGCGCCGGTAACATATCGCCAGGCCGTGAGGGCTCGGCTCACTGAAACGATTAGGAGACCCTCATGGCAGAAGTTAGAGTCGCGGACGTCGTAGTCCCCGAGATCTTCGCCCCTTACGTCCGCACCCTCACAGAGCAAAAGACCGCCCTCGTCGACTCCGGCGTCGTCGTTCGTGATCCAGCTCTCGACGGATTCCTTGCGGGCGGCGGGACATCATTCAACGCGCCCTCGTGGCGAGACAACGACGACGACTCGAACGTCCTCGACGATCGAGTCTCGAGCGATAACCCCGCGACCGTCGCCACACCGGCGAAGATCCAGTCGAACCAGGAGATCGCGAGACGACTCTCGCGGAACCAGTCCTGGAAGACTATGGACTTGTCCGCGGCCCTGGCCGGAGATGATCCGGCGAACTCAATCGCCTCGAACGTCGCCGCCTACTGGCGCCGCCGCCTCCAGGCCGTCTTCGTCGCTACCTGGACCGGCATCTTCGCCGACAACGCCCAGGCAACACCGAACGACGACCCGCGCGCCGGCATCACGAACAACGCCGCCCAGGACGACCTCACGGTCGACATCTCGGGCGCGTTCACGCCAGGCGTCACCGACTTCTCCGCGGAGGCGTTCATCGACGCCATCACGACCGCCGGCGACTCCCAGAGCGACTTTGTCGCCGTCTTCATGCACTCGATCGTTTTCTCGAAGGCCCAGAAGAACAACCTCATCGACTTCGTCCCGGACTCCGTGAACGCGGACGCCGCGGCGATCCCGACCTTCCTCGGCCGTCGCGTCGTGGTCGATGACACCATGCCGAACGCCGCGGGCGTCTTCGACACCTGGATCTTCGGCAACATGGCCTCACGCTGGGGCGTCGGCAACCCGAAGGTCCCAGCCGAAGTCGAACGTGAGCCAGGACAAGGCAACGGCGGCGGAGGCGAGGAGCTCTTCTCGAGGATCGAATGGTCGATGCACCCGGTCGGTCACAACTTCCTCGCGGGATCCGTTGCGAACCCGGACGGCGGCCCGACGAATGTCGAGATCGCCGACGGCGTCAACAACTGGGCCCGCACCTTCCCCGAGCGGAAACAGATCAAGGCCGCGCGCCTTGTGACGACCGAGTTCTAGTTCACCCAGCAACAACCGTGTCGGAGGCCGGCCGTGAGAGCCGGCTCCCAATTCACCCAGGAGACCCGACGACATGAGCGAAGACAACCCGACGACCGAGGAGCTCGCGAAGGAGCTCGCGGCCACGGAACCCGAGACCGAGACCCTCGAGGCCGCCCCAGTGACGGATCCAGACCCAGCGGATCCGGCAGCGCCAGCGGACACTCCAGGCGTCACCGACTTCTCCGCGGCCGACCCGGATCCTCCAGGCGGAGACGCCGAACCCGAGAAGACGATCGCCCAGCCCGTGAAGGCGAAGGCCGCGACCTCGACCGCCCAGGCGGACAAGAAGGCCGCGGACGGATCCAGGCGGAAGAAGGTCATCGCCGACTCCGCGGTCAAGGACGTCCCCGTCGACGAAGCCGAGGCGAAGCGCAAGGGCGACATCTACGACGCGCTCGAAGACGTCCAGAAGGAACTCGAAGAGGCCCTGGCGGCCGTCGAGAACTGCAAGGGCCGAGCCCGTGAGCTCATGGCGAAGCTGTACCCGCACACGACCGGGAGCGACAAGCTCGTCGTCGCGGTCCGCGGCTATGTTGCCAGCCAGAAGAAGATCCGCGCGAACCGGGCCTCGAGCCCTGCAAGGATCGCCGAGATCTTGAAGGCGGCCGGGAGGAGCCCGATCGACCAGGCCTTCCAGGTCCAGCGAGCGCGCGGAATGTCTCGACCGACCCGGACACCGGCGGCGAAAGCTCCGGCAACCGGCGACCAGGGAGACGGCTCGAACGCGAACGCCGGCTCGGAGTAGAGCATGGCGACGCCGACGGGACCGCGCGCCCAGGCGGCGCGGAACTGGTTCGCCCGTGAGAGGCGCCGGACTAAACAGAACCAGAAGGACTTCGACATCGCGGGGTTCTTCGCCACGCCTCACGACTTCGGCTCGGCCGGAGCGTCCGCCGCCTTCCCGAACCCGCTCGTCTTGCCGGCGAGCATCCGCATCCAGGCCCAGGTCACGGGAGCCTCCGGAGCGATCGCCGCCGGCGACACGCTCTTCTCGGACGGGACCGCCCAGGCCCGCAACGCCGAAGACCTGGCCGAGCTCACAACGATCCGCGCCCTCTTCATCGAGAGCCGGACCTTGACGATCACCCGCGGCGCCGCCGCCGTGACGGGATCCCTCCAGGTCTTCTTCAAGGGACCGAAGAGCCAGCGGATCCTCATCGGGACGGGAACCTTCGCATAATGAAGACCCACTCCCGCCCACAATTTACCGCCCGCGACTCGATCGGAGTCGCGTGTTATATTTCGCCCGCAACCCGAAGGAGCAAAACGTCATGAGAATGTCACCAGCCGCGAGGGAGAAGCGCAAAGAGGCGCACCTTGCACGATTAGCCGCGAAGGGTCGGGACGATTATCCCGCGCTCTACGCCTCGACCCCGCACGAACGCGCGGTCGCAGCAACACAAGGGGCCGAGAGGAAAGCATTGCGTGACGCAATCAGCAAGACCGAGGCGAAAGCATCCGCCGAGGACGTCGGAGCCGTCGCAGTATTCACCGGGCAGATCGCCACCACGGCGGCCGGACCCGACGACGCCGAGGTGTCGACATGACAGGCGCAACCGACCTATTTGAAGACGACAACCTCGACCACTTGTTCACGAACGACGCGCTCCCGAACGTCGGGGACGCGGCCGGCTTGCAACCGTCCGCCACGGTCGGGAACTGGCACATCTCGCTCCACACGGGGAACG
>Ga0209988_10001723_pt1 | contig 14330 bp, 9 predicted proteins | sample N075metaG_FD_183115 | JGI IMG/M metagenome (GOLD analysis project Ga0209988, IMG submission 183115) | Deep subsurface microbial communities from Kermadec Trench to uncover new lineages of life (NeLLi) - N075 metaG (SPAdes) (version 2) | ecosystem: Environmental > Aquatic > Marine > Ocean trench... | reverse complement strand
TGCTCGATCCGGGCGGCATCAAAACTTTGGTTTAAAGCAATGGTGATGCTCTCTTCCAGGTTGAGAAGTTTTCGGGTTTGGCCGAAAGAGACAGCCGGGAAAATCAAACAAAGCAAGAAAGTAAAAGAAAATATTTTAATCATCTTGTTCTCATATTTAAATTAAAAACCTTTTGCAAACGAGAAGCGCAGAGCCCTCAACGCTTCTCGTTCTACGCTCTTCGAACTACTCAACAAACTCCCACCGAATCGCATCTGCGATCAAATAGCCGCTGCCTTCATCTTCTAATTGAACAACCGCGGGTTTATTTTTTTTGAAATTGAATCTACCCAGGTGTACCCAACCGTCTGCTGTCTCATGCGGTTGAATTTCTATAGGAAAAGTCCCTTGTGAGCTGGTTACGTTCAAATAATAAGTCTGACTCTTGTAGCGTGCATACCAGCTGTGACCGGCACGAAAATAGAAACTCAGCTCATAGTCACCGTCCTTTGGCACTGACGCTACCCACCTTGCCGGATAAGAACCGTCGCCGGCGTTCTTTATCCGCCAGCTAAAATAATACTTGCCGAAGGCGTAGCGATTGGTATCCTCCCACCAACTTGCACCTTTGGACGGAGGACGCAAGTACTTCGCCTCTGCTCCAACGGGCGTAAAAAATCCGTCGTCCTGGTCATCGAGAACAAATACTAGAGAGTCGTTGATTGAAGTTACCACGAACGATGTATCGACCGGCGTTTGGCGCTTGATTCGGTTTGAAATTGAAACCTGTTTCACGATCTGGCCGCGGTTGCGGGAAAAGTAAGGAATCACTTCAATCTGTCTCGGTTCTTCCTTTACCGGAAATTGGACCAGTTTTTCTTCGTAGCTTCCCAATCGCAGATTGCGCCAGATTTTATCGTTTTTTGTTTTGCACACAAGCCGGACAAAGCCATCACCTTTCTCACCGTTTTGTACCCGTACGCTGACCTGGTAAACGATGTTCAATTTACCCGTATCGAGCTTCTCAGCCGTGGCCTGTGTAATGCGATACCCTGGAAACGTTGCCTGATTGAACCATTCATCAAAAAAATCTTCGATGTTTTCATTCGACTCCGATTGGATGACCTTTAGAAAATCAGCTATATCTACTTGTTGATGGCGATACTTCTCAACTAAGCCGCTTAAGGCTCTGGTGTAATTCTTTTCACCAACCCGCTTACTCAACATTTGCAAAACCGGCGGCGCTTTAAAGTCCACACAAAGGCTATATAAATTGCCATCGTCCGCAGGGAAAATCTCCGCTAGCGGGGTCTTCGTGAGTACTGAGATTAGAGAATCAACCTCAATCCCGTAGCGATGGCGGTATCTCCACCCCCCCTCATTCTGCCGCATGCGATCATTACTGCTGAGCGCCGCATCCCAGCGGTCGGGGTAGAACAAGTCGTTGACCCGGCGTTCACTCTCTTCATAGAGTTGCAGCTCGAGAGCTCTCGATAAAACCGGATTGGTAATGTCTACCTGGAAATGCAGATAATTTTTTAAAGGAGAGCTCAAGCTCCCCGACCTGCGCCAGTCATCTGAAAAAAATGTGTTGAGTACCATTTCAATAAAAACCTCTCTTTTGATACGCTGCGGGGAATCGTCGCGGCCATCTCTGCGCGCATCTTTGGTTTCGTCTTCAATTTCTTTTTTGAAACGATTCTGGGCAACAATGACCTCGCCAAGCATAATAATCTCCGGCTGCAACATGACATTGTTCAAACCAAACCGAGAGGTGAAAACCTGCATGTGCAATGGCACTTCGACAATCGCCAGTTTATCGTAAGGATACGGCAGACCGCTCACCTGCTCACAAATATCGAGGATGCTTTCGATGACTTCATAACACGTATCGGCGACATCGGCAAAAAGGTCGTAATCCAGCAAGTGTTTTTTATGAACGTACAATTCAATTTCGGTCTGTCTAAATTTGTGAGTCAGTCGTTTATAATCGCCAATGTTCAGTGACAACCCGGGTACTGCCTTGGTTATTGAGAAGCGGCTGAGCTTTGTATCCTCATCGATTTTCTCCTCGGTCTTTCTGCCCTGAGAAATCACACTTAGACCTTTTCCGGTTTTGACCCGAATGTCTGCAGTGGCAAAATTTTGCGGTCGCGGCGATGAAAAATTATAACCGGCAGCGGCGCCCGGAACCGGATACCAGCCGCACTGCGCCGGCAGGACGGCAAATCCCTCACTGAGCCATGCTGACTCATTGGGCTGAACCCAGGGACCGTTGCTTTTGTCAATTCGGCCTTTGCTTTTAGGTAACCGATCCAACATGAAACCATCTGCATCGATTTTCCCGGAGTAAGAAATTTGAATGGAATCTATAGAATTGGGCATAAGAGGAGAGTTTGCCAAATCTAAGATCAATAGATGCTGTTCGTGTTTAAATGGAATTGGGTCCCCAGTTAATTTGCTGACCTGCGAAACCGTAAGCTGGCCATTAAGCGCAAAAATGACTTCCCGCAGTGCCTCGTCATTAGGGTTCGTCAAAAACAATTTTGCAGAAACATCCAGCGGCGTTTGCTTATTCCCAAACCGGATGTCCAAATCATAATGTGTGACTTTGCAAATCGGTTTGGAAATCCAGCTTTTATGAAAGTCAAAATCGGCATTGCGGGTTGCCAGAGTGGTTTGCTGTTTTTCGAAAATTATGTAGCCGACACCTCCGGCGGCAAACAGAAAAAGCACGGCACAGGCGATTGATAAATATTTAGAAAAACGGGATTGCCAGAGCCGCGGATAGAGCAGTATTGAAAACGCGATGAGAGAAAACGCCAGCAGGACAAAGAACAGACGCTGCCAGAGCACCCCCTCAATATTTCCAAAACCGATAAAATCGCTGGAAAAAATCGGCGCGAAAAAAGCCCCATAGTCAAAGAGTCCCAAAAAATTGTGGCGAAAATATACCAGGATCGAAACCCAGTAACCCAAAGAAATAATCATGGCCACCGACTGCGCCCGAAACACACTGACGAGAAAAAAAACCAGCGCCGTCATAAACAGAATGGAGGGCAGGGTTGCAATAGCAAAGTATTCAAGAAAAGGTAAGATATTGAAACTGGTGCCGGTAAAAATAACTTTGAGCGTGCGGCCAATCACAGCGATGATGATCAAAAATAAATTGAGATACAAAACGCCGCTGACGACGCCAAAATATTTGCCCAGCACCCAATTTGCCGTGGTCATGGGCCGCGAGAGCATGACTTGATCGAGACGGGCTTTTTCTTCCGACTTGCGAAAATCACCGGCAACAAAAGCGATGACAATCGCCTGAGCATAGCTGAAAAAGTAAAGAGCCAGATAAGCATCCGTTCCTTCAAGCAAAAACTCGCCCGGGATGCCTTCTTCGACAATGGAGACGATGGTCATCACCACCATGAAAAAGACGATACCGATCAAGCCGCCGCCGCCAAGCACCCAAAACTTGGCCTTGCGGTAGAGCATCTTCCGTTCGACTTCAGCGATGGTGAGAATGTATTTGATTGACGTTAGCATATTCGATTAACTGTTTTTATTCTACTGGCATGGGAGAATTGAGTTTTGGATTAATGCATCAATGGGGTTGTTTCAGTAATCCAATAATCCACCAATCCAAATCCACCGATTTAGCCCTCCATCTCCTCCCCCTCTTCCTCCACATGCTCACCCGCCTCAGTCTCCATAAAATACATATAAGCATCTTCGAGATTTGGCGGCACTGGCTTCATGTCAAATCCGGCAACCGCATCTCCGACCACCCGCAAGCGTAAATGCCGCTCCCCGGGTATCGATGAAATAACCTGCATACGGTCGGCAATTTTCTTAAAGTCGGTTTCATCGCACTCAACTTGCCAGACTTTGCCGGAGGCTTTGGAAATGATCTCCTGTGGCAAACCCCGGAAGACTACTTTCCCATGCGAAAGCAAAGCTAAATCATTGCAAGTGCTTGAAATATCCGCCACGATATGTGTGCTGAGAATGATTATTTTATTATGACTGATTTCAGTAAGGAGGTTGCGAAAGCGAATCCGTTCCTCCGGATCAAGACCGACGGTGGGTTCGTCAACGATGAGAAGTTTAGGATCGCTGATTAAGGCCTGGGCGATTCCTAAACGGCGTAGCATGCCGCCGGAGTAAGTCTTTGCTTTGCGGTCACGAACTTCGTAAAGCCTGACATTCATTAACGCATCCTCTACACTTTTCCTTAAGTTCTTACCCGAAAGATTGTGCAGTTTTGCCACGTAAGTTAAAAACTCCGCACCGGTAAGCTGGGGATAAACCCCAAATTGCTGTGGCAAATAGCCGAGTGATTGCCGAATCTGTTTCCGTTGGTCGCGAATATTTTTACCATTTATAAAAACATCACCGGAGGTTGGACTCTCAAGGGTTGCTAGAACTTTCATCAGCGTACTTTTGCCAGCCCCGTTTGGGCCAAGCAGGCCAAACATTCCTACCGAAATATCCAGGGTGACGTCTTGCAGGGCAGTGACGCCACCTGGATAAGTTTTATAAAGATTGCGGATATCTATTTGCATCAAAGGGAATGAGTTTTTTTTATCACTAAGATAGAGACCGGGTTAGTTAAAGAAATGTTGCAAAAAATATACGGATTCGCCAAACGGTATGCAAACCCTTCAGAATATGCTAGAGGCTGCTTTTTATTCCCAGGCGACCTCGCATGCAGGTTCTTAATTAACAAATGCGAACTTTTTTTCACTTTCTGACTCAGAATATACGAAAGTAAAGAGTACTTTGCAATACAAAGTTTATGAATTAAAAGTTTCCACAGGTTTAGACCCGAGGGGTGCAAAAATTCAGGCATTAATCAAAAAAAGGATCCAAATTTGTTACTTTGTTTGAAACTTGGCCGAATTTGAAGAAAGTCGATGACCGCTAGAAATTTGTTTTTTAGATACAAATTCCATATTTGTTTGAAAAGGTGACGTACCTCTCTCATTCCTAAACTCTGTTTGGGAGTTGCACTAAGATGCAAAGCTCCTGCTTTGCCGAGGCTGCAAAAGTCTAGATAAGGCCGTCTTTGCGAGGCGTTCCTTCGAATTGATCGGGACAAGCCTTTGCAGAAGCAATCTCATGCCTGCTAATCACGGGATTGCTTCGCTCAGAAACGCTCGCAAAGACAGTAAAATTATGTTTACTTCCAGATACTATTTAGTTAATTATAATTAGCAAACTGAAATGCAAACAATCATCTACTACATCACCGGTCACGGTTACGGCCACTCTACCCGCTCAATCGAGTTAATCAAAACTCTGTTGAGAAAGAATTCTGATTTATTTTTCCATATCCGTACTGATGCGCCCAAATGGCTTTTCGAATTAAATCTCGATTCTAATTACGAATTTCACCATATAAAACTCGATGTCGGGGCCGTGCAGGAAACCAGTTTCCACATCGATAAGAACAAAACATTCGAGGAGGTCGACCGGCTTTATCAGCAAAAAGATGAGATAGTTAAGCGGGAGAGCGCTTTTGCCACACAGGCGGGTGCAAATCTAATCATTGCCGATATTCCACCGCTGGCATTCGACATCGCCAAAGCAGCCGGGATTCCGGGCATCGGGCTGGCCAACTTTTCCTGGGACTGGATCTACCAGGATTACGTCGATGTGATTCCGGAATTCAAATCATTAATTCGGCAAATTAGATCATCTTACAACAAAGCAGAGTTGCTGCTCCGGCTGCCTTTTTATGGTGAAATGTCGGCATTCCCGAAGATAGTAGACATTCCCCTTATTGCTCGAAAAGCAGAACTGCCCAAAGAAAGCGTCCTGAAGCTTCTGGAAATTGAACCTCGCCAACGAGATAAACTAATTTTGTTAGCATTTCGGACAAACGATCTAAAGGATGTTGACTTCGAAAAAATTGAATCACTGCATGGATTTGAATTTATTACCCTGGGACTCTCCGAAACTTATAAAAATTGCTTTAACATCCCGCCCAACTTCATCCGTTTCCCTAATTTGTTGAACGCATGTGATGCTGCAATTTCGAAGCCGGGATACGGCCTGGTAGCTGAAATAATAGCCAGCCAAACGCCGCTGCTTTATACACCCAGAGTCGATTTTGCTGAATATGAATTTCTGGTTCAAGGTTTAAAAGAGTATGCAGTTGCCAAGGAGTTACTACTGGAGGATTTTTTTGCCGGGAATTGGCAGCAAGCGCTTGAGGCGCTTCTACAGCAACCTGCTGATTGGAAAAACATTGATTTGCATGGAGCGTCCGCGGCGGCGGATGAGGTATTGGAAATTCTAGGCAATTAAACAGGAAGCAGAACGATTCATTGCGTTCAACCGTTCTATGATACTTCCCTCCACAACATGTTAACAACGCCCGTTCACCGTATTCTAAAAAACTCTTGATTTTTCGGTTGACAATAATTATTTTGTCAAATAATTTAGCAATGGAACCATTGTCAATTGGAGATTTATGAGAATTCAAACAGGCAATCCCGTTAGAGGGAAAGAATTTTTTAACCGAGAAAAACTAATCGAACAAGCTTGGGATTTGATTGAAGCGGGGAATCATATTTTGCTCGCCGCACCAAGAAGAGTCGGAAAAACATCTGTGATGTATTACCTGATGGATAACCCGAAAGATGGATACACGATTACTTATTTGATCACACAGTCTGTGAACAATGAAAATGAATTCTTCAGAAGAATTGTGAATAGGGTTCTGAAAACAGATTATGTTCAAAAATCGCAAAAAGTTATAACATTTTTGGAAAAACACAAACCGGCAATTAGTAAAGTTGGACTGGACGGGATTGAATTTGGCGCCAGCGAGGAGGGTAATTATCAGGAAATCCTTATTAGAATATTGAAATCATCTCATCCGGAATCACAAAAATTGATTGTCATGATTGACGAATTTCCCGAGACGCTCGAAAACATTATTAAAGATGAAGGAGAAACCGCCGGAAAGCATTTTTTACAAAGTAATCGTGAGCTGCGCCAAGATAGTGAGATCAGTAAAAATGTACAATTCATTTACACCGGCTCCATAGGTCTGGAAAATATTGTGAGCAAGCTGAATGCGGTGAGTACGATTAATGATCTATCACGGCTTAAAATTCCACCGCTTAAACCGGATGAAGCAAAACAGCTTGTCTCCCTTCTGCTTGAAAATGTTGATTTCACTCTTTCCGATCTCCTGATCAATTTTATCCTGAAAAAAATCGAATGGTTAATTCCCTTCTATATTCAGTTGATTATCTGGGAATTAAAAAATCTTCATCGTGATGAGAACCCGGATAAGATAACAGAAGATATCATTGAACGGGCCTTAACCGGGATTCTTGAACAAAGAAATCACTTTGAACATTGGCATGCAAGACTCCGCACCTCCATAAAAGGGAATGAATACAATTTTGTAAAAGAATTACTCAATATCACTTCCGAAAATGAAACGATTAGCTCAAACGAAATACATAATCTGGCCGTGAAGTATCAATTGGAAAGTAGTTACAAAGATTTAGTGGGGTCATTGGTCTATGATGGCTATATCAACCACCACGACGATTTCAAAGTGTACCGTTATAACTCGCCGATATTAAGAATGTGGTGGAATAAAAATGTCGCGAATTAATTTCCCGAAAATTTATAATCCGGCAAATCAAACTTCGCAAGAACTGCTGGAAAATTTTGTGGTCAGAACCAGGATCTATAAGGAAATCTTCGAGGATATAAAAAACTCGGAGATGAAGTATCCTGAGCAGCATTATATCATTCAGGGAATCAGAGGCCAGGGAAAAACAACGCTCCTGCTGCGCATTGCTTATGAGATCAACAATCATAAAGAGCTGCGGCGACGAATTATTCCCATTGTCTTTAATGAAGAACAATACAACATCAACCGCTTGTTTAAACTGTGGGAAACAACCGCTGAGTATTTAGAAGAGTCGGGTGACATCATAGGCCTTTACGATGAGATGCAAAAGTTTGAAAATGATGATGATTATGAAGGGCGCTGTTTTCAGGTATTGGAAAACGCCTTAAAAAAGCATAAAAAGAAAATGATCCTATTCATCGATAATATCGATGAACTGCTGACGAAGCTCTCTGAAAAGGAACACCAGCGCTTGCGCGAAGTTTTCATGGAATCGGCTGAACTCCGTATTATCGGAGCCAGTTCAGTGAGTCTGGAATTTCATTATGATTATGGCCAGCCTTTTTACCAGTTTTTCAAAATGCCTCAGCTGAAAGGATTAAGCACGGCGGAAACCAAAACATTACTCCTGAAACTCGGTGAGCGCTACAAAAGAGAACGTGTTAAAGACATCGTGAAAAATCAACCCGGGCGTGTGGAAGCCTTGCGCAGATTGACCGGCGGCGTGATTCGCACTATTATTATTCTGTTTGAGATTTTCGTTGATGATACCAACGGCAACGCCTTTATGGATCTGGAAAAAGTTCTCGATAGCGTAACCCCCCTCTATAAGCACAGGATGGACAAACTTTCGGCTCAGCAGCAGGAGATCGTTGATTTTATCGCTTTGAGCTGGGATGCGGTCAGCACCAAAGAAATTGCGAAAAAAACCAAACTGGCAAGCAAAGCCGTCTCCGCGCAGCTTAAGCAATTGGAAAAATATCATATCATCGAGATAGAAAAAACCGACACCAAAAATTATCTTTATAGAATCTCCGAGCGTTTTTTTAACATATGGTATTTAATGCGGCTCGGACGGAAATGGGACGAACGCAGAGTGCGGTTCCTGGTTGAATTCCTGCAGATCTGGTGTGATAAAAAGGAATTGCGAAAACGGGCCAGAAAGCATTTAGACGCTATCAAAGGGGGGAAAATATACGAAAAGCAAGCACTATACATAACCGAAGCCTTGGTCAGAACGCCGCTGCAAAGAGAGCTGCAACATCAATTGATTTCAGATACAAGAACATATTTAGATCAAGCACATTCCGAACTCAAGGACTATCTGTCCAAATCTGACTACGAGTTAATAGAAGTAGCAAAGAAAACCAAGAGCCTAAAAACGGCCATTCACCATCTTGAACAGATTAAAATCAAAGAACCGGAAGACCTTACCATCTTGGGCAGGCTATACTTGCTGGATAAAAAGGATATCACTCGTGCAAAAGAATATCTCTTAAAAGCGGTGAAAAAAGAACACCCAGGCGCCATGTATAATTTGGCTTTGCTGTATGAGACAGAATTCAAGGACTTCAAAAAAGCTGAAAGATACTACCTCATGGCGGTGAAAAAAGAATACCCAGCCGCCATGAATAATTTGGCGTGGTTGTACTTTACAGAAAAAACAAAACAAAAGGAAGCCCTAAAACTTGCCAAGAGATCCTATGAAAAAGCCGAAAATATTTTTAATATGTATACCTATTCCATGATTTTATTATGGCATAACGAAATCGAAAAAGCATTTAAAATTGCACAGGAATTTCTCAAAGACCAAGAATCTTTGGACAAGTTTCCGGAGGATATCAGCCTCTTCCTAATGTTGTCAATGGCCAAAAAACAGTACCACCTGACATTGAAAATCTTCAATGAAAACCCTCACCACATGAAAGACAGGTTTAAGCCGGTGTATTACGCCTTAATGTCATTCATGCAAAAGGAATACCCGAACGAATACCGCAAAATGGGTGGCGAATTAAAACAGACGGTTGAAGAAATAATCGCAAAGATTCAGCAATTAGCGAAAGCTTATGATTAAGCCAATAGAATTTAATAATTTTTTTGCAGGAAGCTTGCAGGAGCATTTAGAGAAAATATTTCAACAACTTGAGGAATTGAAACAGATCGACTTGTAATGGAGCTGAGAAAGCGGCGGACACTATCTCAACTATTTAGATGAGTAGAAAGTCCAAATTTGATTATTGTCTGCTTGCGAGTGCCGGACGAAAATAAACGACTATCGGCTAAAGCGATATCAAAAATTAAATGCCTACCCGAAGAGTTAAGCCGCCTGTTAAAAATAGTGCATCAAATTTTTTGCGGAACACTCCTTCATAAAGCTGCATCATACTACTGCGCAACACCGGATCATTTTCATCGAGAAAATGGAAGCCGATCGCATTGAATGGGGCTGAAATCGCTGCAGATGAGATTCTAAAATTGACCCACGGATAAAAAAATCTGAGGGTCAATCTCACATTCTGGCGAGTCGACGGAGATTGTCATTCTAGAAACTAAAATCAGATAGCCTGATAGGATGTTGTCCGGGATACCTTGACCAACGCAGAGTTAACCAGTTTTTACCTCAGCGACGCAGGACACCGGTAAAAATCCGTGTTGAACGACTTGTTCGGTTTTTCAAGAATTATCATACATTCTTATTATTTCACCCGTTCCTTTTCCTTCAACACTTTTTTTGTAACCGTTTATTACTTTGTTCATTGGTATGGGATTATGACCAGGAAAATAATCTTCATATTTTTCAATCGCATCTTCAACTAAACCTGATGATACAACATTAATTCGAATCCTATTTTTCAATTCCAAAGACACCGCTTTGACAAAGCTGTGAATCCCGCCATTTACCATAGCAGCACTTGTCGTTAATTCCACAGGATGGTCCGCTAATATTCCTGTCGTGAGTGTAAAAGAGCCGCCAATATTCAAATACTTTTGACCTATTTTTACTAGATTCACCTGACCCATTAATTTGCTTCTTAATCCAATATAAAAGTCTTCCTCTGTCATTGAGTCGAAAGGCCCCCATTTTGCTTCACCAGCTATACATACTATCGCATCAATATTCGCAACTGATTCATACATTGATTGAATAGATTTTTCACCCTATGCCGCCAAGGGCTACGGTTATGGCCTCCCCGTTGACGCCACTGGATTCTTCGGATGCCAGGAAGGCGATCACCTCGGCCACTTCTTCGGGTGTCACCACCCGCCCCGCCGGGTAAAGCGCTGCTCTTTCCGCCCACACCTCGTCCGGGGTGATACCACGCCGCTCGGCTTCGGCTTCGGCTGAAGTCTCAGCCATCGGTGTTCGCACCCAGCCGGGCAGCACCGCATTGGAAGTCACGCCGTGTGGCCCGGCATCCTGCGCAACCGAGCGCATCAGGCCCAGAAGACCGTGTTTTGAGCTGTTGTAAGCGCTGCCGGCGTATTCCGCCACCTGTCCGGCTGTCGAACTTGTGAACACAAGCCGGCCGTAACCCTGTTCAATCATGTCTTTGACAACTGCCTGTGACAGGAAATATGGGCCATCCAGGTTGATGCGCATCGTTTCGCGCCAGAGCTCCGGCTCCTGCTCCCAGATTACCCGCTCATGGGCCGAACCAATACCGTGATTGCACACCAGGATTGCAACCGGCCCCAGGCGATCCTGTGTTTCCTCGACCGCAAGCGCACACCCTTCAGGTGTACCCAGATCTGCGACAACATAGTCCAGGCCCAGGGTCTGCAATTCATTCTCGCTGCGCGCAACGGCCATCACTCCTGCACCGCGCGCGGCCAGCAGATTAGCCGCCACCCGCCCGATTCCACGCCCCGCACCCGTTACCAACGCCACCCGTCCTGCTACTCCCGCCATAATGCACTCCCATTTCGAATAATTCGTCTGAACACTTCCAAATCAGAAACACTAGACTTTAACCCAACAGAAATGCGAAACCAAAAGCCCCTAAGCTGTTGAATCGACTTGAACAAATGGTTATTTAAATATAAAAAAGGATAGCCTCAAAAACAAATATTTAAGTACAATCATACCACTGGTTCGACTATCATTTTGTATATTACATTCTTTTCTTTTAATCCGTTTAACATAAACTCAACACATTCCGCTTGCTCTCCGATAAACTCAGGTGCGGAGATACCGGTTTTTTTATAAAGACTAACAAGTTGTTGACGTATCCTGCTAAAATATTGCTCATACCCGGTGATACTCCACAATCAACCAATGCAACAACATTTTGTTTTTTTGCCAACTCATTTAATAAAAAGGGGTCTTCTGCAAAAAAAGCTATATCGACTACATTTTTCTTAGCTTCAATGATCGCCTCCAGCGTCTGAAATCCGATAAATCCGGGTAAAGCATTAATGACAAAGTCATAATTTTGAACGAGTGATCTTACATTTCTGGTTTTGATAAATCTATTTGGATCGTGGTGATTGAATCACCCTTTTCAAGCTTTTTAAATGAAGTTTCATTTATGTCAGCTACAGTTATTTGATATTTAAGATCTTTTGCTAAATCAATCGCCATTGGTTCACCGATTAAACCTGCGCCTAATATTATTATTTTCATCTTATCCTCTCGAAGTTTGTTAACAATCAGAATACTATTGATTGGGGAAATAGTAGTCTAGCTCTGGAACTGTCCTAACATTACCAAGGTTAACAAAGGGACATTTTAATCCAGCATCACCCTTTAGAATAAAATACAGGTAGTCGCATTGAAAAAAGTGATAACTGAAATTAAGAATTTGGTGGCAGGATAAGTATTATAAACCGGAAAAACGATTTAGATAGGCAATTAAAATAGAAGAATGGTTAAGTTTTTTTATAAGTCTAAATATGAATCTTATCTTTTTCATGACAGGTAATGTAGGAAAATTACCAGATAACAAACAAGAAATTCATCTTTTATCTCTGCTCAAAACAGGTCTTCTTTATATCTCCTCTTATACCCATAACCCTCCAAGCGCAGAAACTCTAAAGTGGAGGCCGTCTTTTGGCCGGAGCTTAAAATTTCCGAGTGCATTGGCTTGTAATGTAATTGGCCTGTAATGAAATTACCATTGACAATTTACTGAGAACTTGACAGATCGTGTACTGCATCTAATAATTCCTGTTTAACAAACGGCTTGCCCAGAGTTAAATCGGCTCCCAATATTTCGGCAGTCATTAGGAAATCTTGAGCCTTGTCTCTGCCTCCGCCGGAAATTGCCAGAATCTTGATAGTTGAAAAATCCCGCTTTAGCTCACGGATGGTTTCGAGACCTTCTTTCTCCGGCATGAAAAGATCTGTTATGACCAGGTTGATGTTCGATTTATTTCTCATTAATTCTATGCCTTCTCTGCCATTAACTGCTGAAACCACGTCATACTTTTCAGCACTTAACATCTTGCACACCATGTTCCGAACTTCGGCATCATCTTCGATGACTAATATATGCATTTCGGTACTCCTTTACAAAAGTCACTTATCTAAAACTTTACGAATACTATCAGCCAGCTTCCTTATCATGATCGGCTTTCCGATGACTTCGTGAACGCCATAGTGTTTTAAGGTTTCTTCTGGCAGACTTTCTCCGAAACCCGTCATAATAAGGGTCGGTAATTCCGGACGAAACTTGTGTAACTGTTCTGACAACGCTAAGCCTGTCATATTTGGCATGGTCAAATCGGAAATCACTAAATGATACTTTTCCGGCTGCCGGCGAACAGCTTTCAAAGTTTCCAGACTATTGTTGTAAACATCTACTTTGTAGCCAAGCCGCTTCAGCATCCTCCGCACCACATTGGCAACTACTTCTTCATCATCGACAACCAAGATGGATTCATCTCCCCCTTGAATTGCTTTAAGTTCTTTATTAATTTTTTTCTCAGCACCTGTAACCGGAAGATACACATGAAATGATGAGCCCTTTCCTTTCTTGCTGTCAACAAGAATATCGCCCTGATGGCCGCGCACAATGCCATGTACCACTGAAAGCCCCATCCCCGTTCCCTTATCCACCGCTTTGGTCGTGAAGAACGGTTCGAAGATCCGTTCCAGGGTGGCGTCATCCATTCCGACCCCGGTGTCGCTCACGGTTAGGCGAACGTATTGACCCTCCTTCAGGTGAGGATGAGACTTTGCAGTGGCGTCGTCCACTTCAACCTGCCTCAACTCGATGGTGAGCGTGCCGCCTTTTTCTTCCATTGCCTGCCAGGCGTTGGTGCATAAATTGACGACGACCTGATGCATTTGTGCCGCATCAGCTAAAACTTTATCGCAGCGAGAGTCAATTCGCTGCCGGATTTCTATGGTAGTTGGGATGGAAGGCCGCAGCAGTTTCAGCCCTTCTTTGACAATTAAATGTAACCCGAGCGGTTTGCGCTCTTTTTCAATTTGCCGGCTGAACAATAAGATTTGTTCCACCAGGTTTTTGGCCCGGTGTGCCCCATCTAGAATAGACCCCAAATCATCACGTAAAGGACCGGTTAACGGCAGGTCTGCAAGCGCCATATCAGCATAGCCCATAATGGGCGTCAGGATATTATTGAAATCGTGGGCAATGCCGCCGGCCAGGGTACCGATAGTTTCCAGTTTCTGCGAGTGGCGCAGTTGTTTTTCCAGGTTGACTTTTTCTTGTTCTAACTCCTTGCGTTC
>Ga0209988_10001722_pt1 | contig 14333 bp, 11 predicted proteins | sample N075metaG_FD_183115 | JGI IMG/M metagenome (GOLD analysis project Ga0209988, IMG submission 183115) | Deep subsurface microbial communities from Kermadec Trench to uncover new lineages of life (NeLLi) - N075 metaG (SPAdes) (version 2) | ecosystem: Environmental > Aquatic > Marine > Ocean trench... | reverse complement strand
CGCACGGCAGGCCTTGTAGGTATCCCGGCGCGGCTGGCACTCACTCCAAAAGTCAAAATTGAATGACGTACCAATGCTGTCGCGTATCTGCCGCCAGTGTGCCTGAATCGTATCGCGCAGATGCTCCGGCATCAGCTCGTCATTATCCGGCGCAAGCCCACCAAGCACATTCTGCCAGTCAACCCCCTCAGGCAGGTTTGCACGCAAACGCAGCCAGGTGGGCCGGTATGCCCAACACCAACTGCACATCGGATCGTGAACATAATAGAGTGTGGTTGCAGGTTCTTTCACGTAAATTGAACGGGATAAGGGCCATCTTCAAATACATGTTCGTGATAGCCTTTCAAACCTACCATTTCTGCAATCGGGCTGATGGGATAAATACCATTTTTCAAGCCCTCCAGAACGTAGGTGAAATCATATTTAGGCTGCCAGCCCAGCTCCGCCCTGGCCAGCTTGTTAACATAAACCCGGTCAATTCTATCGAACATCGTCCAGCCCAGCTGATTGTATATATCCAGGTATTCGGGGCAACGTTTGCCAACCACTGCTTTTGCATTTTGATTCAGTTGAATACAAATGCCCCTGCCCCGTTGGCTTTCGCTTGTTCCAAAAGCACCAGGGTCCCGGATACATTGGTATCGACGAAATCTTGCATTGAGTGCGTGACAACATGGGGTTTATGCAGAGTGGCCGTGTGAAATACGACTTGCACACCATCCATGCATTGTCGAACTGTTGACCGGTCGTGAACGGCGCCGACCACATTTGTGAAGGTCGAATCTTTAATATCCAGGCCGATGACTTCTTCACCCAAACTCCGAAAGGTTCGGACCAATGCCTCACCCAAATGCCCCGAACTGCCAGTAACCAAAATCTTCATACAGGTGCAATGTAGTAGTACGCAGTTTTATTTGCAATCCAGCAACGCTGTAATGTTGGAAAATTTGATCATTGGCCGGGTATCGCTTGCGAATTCATGGCAGTATATCCAGCAAACAAACCTCGAAAATATTGATGAACAAATCCGGCTCAAACGCAGTAGAACAGGACACCATGAAAGCCATCGGCATGATGAGCCTGGCTGTGGCTTTCTTGTCTGCGATGGATCTCGCGCTCAAGCAACTGGTTGAACACTACCCGAGTATGCAGGTGGTGTTTCTGCGCTGTATTACGTCTGCACCTTTGTTGGCGTCCTGGATGTTGCTGCGAAACCGCAGAGCGTTTCGCGTCAAGTATCCTGCCGACCACCTGCTGCGGGCGGCGATTGGTCTGGTCATGCTCTACGGCGTGACTGAGTGTTTCCGCGAGCTGCAATTGGCCGACGCCTACGCGATTTTCTTTGCCGCACCTTTATTGATCACAATTTTGTCAGGACCAGTCCTGGGTGAAAGGGCAGGTCCATACAGGTTGGCAGCTGCAGCGGTGGGCTTTGCCGGCGTATTGATAGTTCTGCAGCCAGGCATGAACAGCCAGTTGATTTCCTATGGTTCGGTGATGGCGCTGGTCGCCGTCGTGGCTTATGCGTTCATGGCCCTGTTGTTACGGCGCATGGGGCACCACGACAGCACCGTGTCCCTTGCATTCTGGTTTATCGCCCTGGTTGGCGCGGGTGCCGGAATGTTCTCCATCTTCAATTGGCAACCCATACAATGGGAACACTGGCCCTGGTTGGTGCTATTGGGTATTACCGGTACCTTCGGGCAATTGATGCTGACCGGCGCTTTCAAGCGGGCATCGGTGGCGGTGATCGCGCCTGTCGACTACAGCCACATGATTTGGGCGGTGATCTACGGTTATCTGTTTTGGGGGCACCTTCCCGGCACCGGCACCTGGATCGGCACCGCTGTCATCGTCGGTTCCGGCTTGTATATTATTTTCCGCGAGCACCGTCTGAAACGATTACAGCAGATAGCGGTTGCTGATTGCTCTTTGACCAACCAGGCAACGCCCGATCCTGAGTTACAGGGTGCCACCGAGTCATCCAACTGATGACCATCACCGGGTGGTTGTTCTACCTGGAAGCCTTGCGAATTTCAAGCACGACCAGGGTTTCGAAATGAGAGGTTGCCGGAAACAGATCCAGTAACTGAACGCTCTTGATGCGGAATTTACTGTCCAGGTTTTGCAGGTCCCAGGCCAGGCTGGCCGGGTTACAGCTGACGTAAATCAGGTACCGTGGTTTGATCTTTTTTACCCAGCCATGCAAGCCAGGAAAGCCCCGTCGCGGTGGGTCGATCAAAATCGTATCAAAGGTCTTGCCACCAAGTTTACGTATGAAGTTTGGCAGGGTTTGATCTTCGTATAAATCCATCCGGTGGAAATTGTCGTCTATATCGGTACCCGCAGGTTCGCCGAAGTTGTCTATCAGAACCCTTTCACCACCGGTATTGGCATAAGCATCAGACAAATTTCCACTTGCCGAAAACAGGTCCAGCAGGCTGGATGTCTCCGCTTCTTCGAGTTGTTTCTGCACCCTTGATTGCAACTCAAGGTTCATTTCTTCATAAACCTGGGAGAAACCGCCATGGGAGTAATCATCGTCCCAACTCAGGCTGACTTCACCTGACTTGAAATACAACTCGCAGTGGCCGTGTCCGCTGTGATCCTTGACCCAGTCGCCACGGTAAATCTGATCAAAAGCCGGCTGAAGCTCATGCCGGATGATCTTGCATTGGGGTATTTCCAAAATCTCGTTGCTGATGGTATCCAGCATGCCAATGTACTTATGCCGGTAATGCAACTGCACACGATTTCGATAAGCCAGGCGCCGTGGTGCCGGCACCACATCAATGTCAGCTTCAGAAATATTCAATTTACCCAGATGACGGGCCAGTGCAGTCTTTTTGTAACCGAGTTCACTTGCATAGTCGGTGTGCAGAAACTGGCAACCGGGGCATTGCTTGAAATGCGGGCAGACCGGATCAACACGATTGTCGGCCACCTGGTCCAACTCCTGTAAACGCGCAAACTGGACCCCCCTGGCGCGTTTGTAGACCGATGCCGTACCGCTTTCACCGGGAAGTGTTGCGGCGATAAAGGTAACGCTCCCACCCTTTCTAGACACACCCTGACCCAATGGATCAATGTGATCTATTGCAAACTCTATGGAGCGGGGTTTGGCAGACGATTTGCGGATTCTGCGGCGCATCGCGGCTTATACCAACAGATTCTAACGCAGGTATACAGCCAGTATCAGCAACAGAATTGCTCCAGCCTGGATACCCACCCTGGCCCACATTAATTTTGTACCAATCATTTTGTCCAGACTGCCGCCCTGGCCCATGGTAAACAAACCCATCATCATCACTAGAATGGTCGCCAACAATGCAAGTACTATGACTACGGTTAGTAAATCCATCAGATAAAGTTCCAGTGTTTAAATGCCAGAACAGAATATAACACGCGAAACGGCATGCTGCGTTCCACTGCTCAAGCCTGCGTGCTATATTCGGTGAATTCCCATTAGCGGTCATTGCGTCAATGAAATCCCAGGCCTGCTTACGTTTTGATAACAGTTACTCGCAACTACCGGAGCGGTTTTTCACAAGACAACTGCCTGAACCAGTGTCATCGCCCAGTCTGATTCGCGTGAATCAGGCTTTTGCGTCTCACCTGGGTATTGACTCCCAATGGCTGGAATCCAAACAGGGAGTGGAATTCATCGCCGGCAACTTTATACCTGAGGGCGCCGACCCAATCGCAACGGTTTATGCTGGTCACCAGTTTGGTGGCTGGAGCCCTAGATTGGGTGACGGGCGGGCCATTTTGCTCGGAGAAGTGCTTGCCGGTAACGGCGATCGTTACGATATCCAGCTCAAAGGCTCCGGCCGTACGGCTTATTCACGTGGTGGTGATGGCCGTGCGCCGCTGGGCCCGGTGCTACGTGAGTATATTCTCAGTGAGGCCATGGCGGTATTGGGCGTACCGACAACCCGGGCGCTGGGCGCTGTCTTGAGCGGCGATAAAGTCATGCGCAATGGCCGCATTGATGGTGCCGTTCTGGCGCGCGTCGCCAGCAGCCATATCCGGATTGGGACATTTGAGTATTTTTCTGCGCAAAAAGATACGGATGCTATCAAACGACTCGCCGAGCACGTTATTCAACGACATTACCCGGATGCGGCACAGGCAGATCATCCAGGCAGGGCCATGCTCGATGAGGTGGTGTCAGCACAGGCCCAATTGATCGCCCGGTGGCAATCGCTGGGATTTATTCATGGTGTCATGAATACCGACAACATGTTGCTGTCCGGTGAAACCATCGACTACGGGCCTTGTGCTTTCATGGATCAGTTCGACGCTGCAGCGGTCTACAGCTCAATCGATCATGGCGGTCGTTACGCCTATCAAAATCAGCCCCAAATCGCCCACTGGAACCTGAGTCGTTTGGCGGTGGCCTTGCTACCGCTACTGGATGATGACCAGGAGGCCGCACTGGCTTCGGGCCAGGCAGCGATCGATGCTTTCCCGGCTTTGTATCAGGATGCCTACCGGCAGCGCATGGCCGGGAAACTGGGTATAACACGGGTCAGCAAAAATGACGATCTGCTGATTCAGGACTTGCTTGCTCTCATGCAGGAAGAAAAGACCGATTTCACATTGGCCTTTCGCCGTCTGGCGGACCTCGCTGACGCGGATAACAATAAAAGTGACACTGTCGGCCCGATTTTTGATTTCCCGGAAGCCTTCGGAGCTTGGCTGGAGCGTTGGCAAGACCGGCTAAGCACCGAGCAACAGGATGCCGCTGACCGTCAGGCTGCCATGTACGCGGTCAACCCGGTATTCATCGCGCGCAATCACCTGGTCGAGGAAGCCATAGAGGCCGCTGTCAACGAACAGGATTTCGCGCCCTTCCATAGCCTGGTTGATCGTCTTGACAATCCATTTGAATTTGATCGTTCCGATACCCGCTTCGCCACCCCACCAGATGCCGACCAGATCGTCACACAAACTTTTTGTGGCACTTGATTTCGGTCAGCATTATTTCGTAAATTCACAGGGCTGATGAGAGTCTGTTTAGCGTACTGGCTCCAAGTCATGTAGGATGATCGAAAAAATGTGAACAGCCCGATTCCCGTGTACCTGTTCTTCGCATTCCTGCTATTGCTTACATTGGAGAAATCATGTTAGCTTTATCTCGTATATCTCTGTTTTTAATACTATTACTTATTAGTATTTCTGCTCCTGCAGCAGAAGATGATGAAAAACCAACCCCCGGCCTGAACGAGTCAACATTGAAAGGCCTCGAGTGGCGCAGCATCGGCCCGGCGCTGATGGCGGGACGCGTCGCTGATATTGCTGTCGATCCGAACGACCGCAGCAACTGGTATATCGCCGTGGGCAGCGGCGGGGTCTGGAAAACGGAAAACCGCGGCACCACCTGGAACCCGGTGTTTGATTCCGAGGGTTCCTACTCCATTGGTTGTATCACCATTGATCCCAATAATTCCAACACCATCTGGATCGGCACCGGTGAGAATGTCGGCGGCCGTCATGTCGGTTACGGCGACGGTATATACAAGAGCCTGGATGGCGGTAACAGCTGGACCAATATGGGTCTCAAAGATTCACAACACATTGGCATGATCGCAGTGGATCCACGCGATTCAAATGTCGTTTATGTCGCAGCCCAGGGGCCATTGTGGTCGGCGGGTGGTGAACGGGGCTTGTATAAGACCACCGACGGTGGCCAGAACTGGGAACTCATCCTTTCAGCGGGCGAATATACCGGTGCCAACGAAGTACACCTCGACCCGCGTAACCCGGACATCATTTATGCCTCCCTGCACCAGCGTTACAGAAATGTAGCTGCACTGATGAATGGCGGTCCGGAATCCGGGATCCACAAATCAACCGATGGCGGCCAGAGCTGGCGCGAACTGACCAACGGCATCCCGGATGAGGACAAGGGCAAGATCGGCCTGGCTATCTCGCCGGTCAACCCGGACGTCATTTACGCCACCATCGAGCTTGCACAACGTACCGGTGGTTTATGGCGTTCCACCAATGGTGGAGAAAGTTGGGAAAACCGCAGTGATGAGATTTACAGCGGCACCGGGCCGCATTACTACCAGGAAATTTTTGCCAGCCCGCATGATGTCGATACCGTCTACCAGGTAGCACCGACACTGCACCGCACGGTCGATGGCGGTAAGACCATGAAGCCGGTCAAAAACAAAACGGTACACGGCGATTATCACGCCGTCGTGTTTGATCCAGCCGATCCGGATTATTTGCTGATCGGAAGTGATGGCGGTGTCTACGAGACATACGACGGCCTGGAGCACTGGAACTTCTTTGCCAATTTACCTATCACCCAGTTCTACAAAGTGGCGGTTGACTATGACCAGCCGTTCTACAACATCTACGGCGGCACCCAGGACAACAACACCCAGGGTGGGCCCTCGCGCACCGATAATGTACACGGCATCCGCAATAGCGACTGGTTCATTACCGTATTTGCCGATGGTCACCAACCGGCGGTGGACCCGACCAATCCGGATATCATTTATTCCGAGTGGCAGGAAGGTAACCTGATACGTTATGACCGCAAGAGCGGTGAGATCATCTATATCCAGCCGCAACCTGCAGCAGATGAAGAGAACGACCGTTTCAACTGGGATTCCCCCATCCTGATCAGCCCGCATAACTCGGCACGTTTGTATTACGCCAGCCAGAGGGTCTGGCGCAGCGATGACCGCGGTGACAGTTGGCAGGCGATTTCCGGTGATCTCAGCCATGGCAAAGATCGCATGACCCTACCTATGATGGGCCGTGTCTGGAGCTATGACTCGGCCTGGGACCTGATGGCGATGTCGAAATACGGCAACATAACTTCCCTGTCGGAATCACCGCTGGTGGAAGGTTTGTTGTACGCCGGCACCGATGACGGCCGTATCCACGTCAGTGAAAATGGCGATACGGACTGGCACAGCATCGACAACCTGCCCAATGCTCCGGAAGGTTTTTTCGTCAATGACATCAAGGCTGATCTGCATGACGCGAATACCGTTTATGTGGTCATAGACGACCACAAATCCGGAGACTTCTCGCCCTATATCTACAAGAGCACCAACCGCGGCAAGCTCTGGCGTAAGATCAGCACTGGTCTGCCCGAACGCCACGTGGTCTGGAGACTGGTACAGGATCACGTTAACCCGAACCTGTTGTTCGCGGCGACTGAATTTGGTGTCTTTTTCAATGTAGGCGGCAGTGTCTGGACCAAGTTGTCCGGCGGCACGCCCAATATGTCATTTAGGGATCTCGTCATTCAGAAACGCGAGAATGACCTGGTGGGTGCAACCTTTGGCCGTAGTTTCTATGTCTTTGACGACTACACACCCCTACGCAGTCTGACAGCCGAGAACCTGGCATCGGATACCATGCTGTTCCCGGTGCGTGATGCGCTGTGGTATTTGCCACGGATGCCGATGGGGGATTTTGAAGTCGGCGGCCAGGCATCCCAGGGCGACGGTTATTTTGTAGCCGAAAACCCGCCGTTCGGCGCTGTCATTACCTACTATCTGCCCGAATCAATCCTGACCGGCAAAGAACAACGCCGCGAAGACGAAAAAGAAATCGAGAAACAGGGCGGCGATACACCCTACCCCGGCTGGGATGCCTTGCACGCTGAGAAAAGCGAGGAAGACCCGGCCGTGGTACTGACCATACGCGACGGCAATGGTGATGTGGTCCGTAAACTTGAAGGTCCTGCCAAGGCTGGTTTCCACCGGATTGCCTGGGATCTGCGCTACGCCGAATCCAGTCCATGGACCGCAAAGAAAAAGGATAACTACATCGTATTTCCCGGCCCTCTAACAGTTCCGGGTGACTTTACAGTCAGTATGGCAATCCGCAGTAACGGCGTGCTTGAGGACACCGGCCAGCAGACTGGAATTCATGTCAAGCTGATGCGTCAAAACGCACTGGCCAGCGTAACACCCGAAGAGGTGGTCGCGTTCGGCAAGCGCCTTGATAATCTCGACCGCCAGGGATCTGGTGCCGAATCTGCCATCAAGGAATTGTTGCTGGAGTTGGGCGCGATCAAGAAAACCCTGCTGCGTTCAACCGCCGCAGATGAGCTGCGTGACACCGCCAGGGCGCTGGAATTGGAAGTGTTGCAATTACAACTGCAACTATCCGGTGATGAAAACCGCGAGATGGCAGGTGACCCGGGGCCGCTGTCGGTGAAACAAAGAGCTGGCGTTGCCCAACTCGGCACCTTGTTTTCGACCTATGGCCCGACCCCCACCCACCAACGCAGCCTTGAAATAGCTGAGCAAAACTTTGCCGCGATCAAAACTGCACTGAACCGGATCTTCGGCAGCGACTTGCCGGCATTACGAAAAGCGATGGATGTCGCCGGTGTGCCATGGACACCCGGACGCGGCGTTCCGGGCGGGGACTGAAGCATGTGCTCATTTACATTTTCTAGCGCGCTTAAAAACATCAACTGGAGACTTTCATGAGTACAGCCAAAAACCGCATGCTGATGATTGTCGCAATGCTTGCGTTGTCACCGGCAACGACCTTCGCCAACGACAAGGCGGCGCTGGAAAAAATTGATACAAAAGGCCTGCTGGAGCGTATATCAACGCTTTCATCAGACGAATTTGGCGGTCGTGCGCCGATGTCCGAAGGTGAACGTCTTACTCTGAATTACCTTGAGAAAGAGTTCAGGGACATGGGGCTTAAACCCATGTTTGGCGATAGTTACCGCCAGGCCGTGCCGCTGGTTTCCATCGAGGCAGATCCGGACATGGCACTCAGCATCAGTGACATGGAAGGAAATGTGCATTCCTACGCCTATGGCAACGAAGTCGTGCTCGGCAGTCCGCAGGTGGCGGAAGAGAACGGTCTCAACCGCAGCGAACTGGTATGGGTCGGATATGGCATTGTCGCACCGGAATATAACTGGAATGACTACGAAGGTATCAATGTAAAAGGAAAAACCGTGGTCATCCTGGTCAACGACCCCGGTTACGCCACCCAAAACCCCGAACTGTTCAACGGCAATAAAATGACCTATTACGGCCGCTGGACTTATAAATACGAAGAAGCCGCCCGCCAGGGCGCTGCCGGCGCATTGATCATCCACCAGACCGCACCTGCAGCATACGGTTGGCACGTGGTAGAAGGTAGCTGGACCGGTCCGAAATTTCACCTGGCTGCTGAAAATGACAATATGGATCGTTTGAAAGTCGAAGGCTGGCTGCAATATGAGACCGCCAAAGAGATCTTCAATCTCGCCGCTATGGACTTGGATGAGTATATGGCCGAAGCGTCAAAAACCTCGGTTAAGCCCTATTCCATGGGTTTGTCCGCCAGTGTCAATATCAGCAACAAGATTGAGCGCGCAGAGTCTTTCAATGTCGGTGCAGTGTTGCCCGGCAGTGAGAACGCAGATGAATTATTTATCTATATGGCACATTGGGATCACCTGGGCACCGCGCCCCATGAAGACGGCGAGGAAGGCGACTTCATTTACAACGGTGCCGAAGACAATGCCAGCGGCACCGCCGGTCTGCTGGAGATTGCCGAGGCATTTTCTTCCAAAACAACGGCACCAAAGCGCAGCGTGGGTTTCCTGGCAGTCACCGCCGAGGAATCCGGTTTGTTGGGTTCACAGGCTTACGCAGCAAAGCCTGCTTTCCCTTTAAACAAGACCGTTGGCGGTATCAATATGGATCGATTGAATTTTGCCGGCAAGGTCAGTGATGTGGTGGTGGTTGGCTATGGCGGCTCAGAAATGGAAACGGTGTTGGCTGCAGAAGCCCTTAAGGTCGGTCGCACGGTCACACCCGAATCGACACCGGAAAAAGGCTTTTACTACCGCTCGGATCATTTCAATTTTGCCAAGAAAGGCGTGCCGATACTTTACGCAAGAGGTGGAACGGTTGACCGCACCCGCGGTGCAGATTACATCACCGCAAGTAACGCCGACTACGTCAAAAACCGCTACCACTCGCCGGCGGATGAAATCCAGGATAATTGGGACCTCGATGCCGCCATTGAAGACCTGAGTTTATTTTTCAATATCGGTAACCGCATCGCCAACAGCAATGAATGGCCGCAGTGGTTTGAAGGTAACGAATTCCGGGCAATCAGGGAAGCTTCGATGGCCGCAGAGCAATAGCCTATGAAACTGATACGTAAAACGGCCCTCGCCGGCATGGTTCTGATGCTGGTTCTGTTCACCCCATCTGTGTTTTCAGCGAACGAGGATCAACAGGGTGCAATCGAGCAACTAATACATCAGTTTGTCGAGGCGTTTAATTCCTCCGATCCGGATACCATGGCGGCGTTTTACCGGCAATCAGCTTCCACCGACTTCAACGAGCGCCGGACAGAGCAAGAGGATCGGGCGCTTCATCAGCAGATACTTGAGATGCTCGGTAATCTGACGATCCAGGAACTTGAAATACAGGATTCTGAAAATGCCAAATTGACGGTTCTGACCTCAGTAACTGGTTCAGTGAACCAGTTTCGTTTCAAGCTGGTCGGTAAGCCAGCAAAAATCGACGGGTTCAGCGTTGGTATGCCGCCCACGGAAGAAGAGGAAGAACTTTATACCGATCACCAAGCGGATGTCGAACATGCGATGCCGGGCGACGCTGCTCAACATGGGCCGTTTGGCTTTCTTACATCTGCAAAAGGCGTTTATCAATCACAGATTCTGCTTCAATCTGACGGCAGTCTGTTGCTGGTCTGGGTGCAAAAGGGCTTGTATGACCTCGACCTGTTTGTTGCCCGTCAGCAACAGGATGGTGAATTTTCCCATCCGCTACGCATCAATCAGCGCGGTCTTAATCGATATACCGGTGATGAAGCACGCCCCAGTGTCGCATTGGGTCCGGACGGTGCAGTGGCGGTTGCATGGACAGCCGCGAACCAGGACATCATGATTGCGGTCGGTTCAAATTATGCTACGCAATTTGATGCACCACTGAAATTGAACCAGGATGACAGCCGCGCATTCAGGACCATGCCATCGGTATCATTTTCTCCTGATGGCGCGGCCCATGCTGTCTGGCTCGATCCGCGTCAAGCGCCCGAGGGAATGGAAGAACCTTCCGATCTTTACTACGCCATTGTCAAAAACGGTAGCGTGACCGAGACCAACCTGACCGCCCGTCAAGAGCCCACCGTTTGTGGCTGCTGCCGGCCCTACATCGCAATTGATGAGGAGGGCGTCTTTGATATCCTCTTTCGCAACGAGGACTCGAACGGCTACCGGGACATTTCACGTATCAGCGGAACCAGTGGTACATTGGGCGAACCACAGCCGACCAGCCCGCCAATATGGAAACTCAATGCATGCCCGTCAGCCGGACCGATTGCCAGCCAGGGTGGCACCTTATGGAAGGATGCCTCCACCGGGGACTGGCGTATGTTGTGGTCAACCGACGCAGAAACAGCGCCATCTGAATTATTCTCAGATCGGGATGATCTCGATTTGATTCGGTCTCCACGCAAGGTCAGTGGTCGGGATAACTGGGTATTGATTGGCGCACAGCCTCACAGCATGATTGCTACTCTGGTCGATGATTCGTGGAAAATTATTCACGACAATCTGCCCCCCTGGGCGTCGAGTGCTACCGTAAAAGATGACAAGCTGATTCTGATGGGAAATAGAAGGGGCTTGCTTCTCACATCGATTCAGCCGCTTTAATCGCCCATCTTAAAAGGCGTTAATACCCGTCAGTTCTCTACCGATCACCAACTGGTGCACGGTTTCTGTGCCCTCATAGGTGATAACGCTTTCCAGGTTCAGCATATGGCGAATGGCGCAATGCTCGACCGTGATACCAGCAGCGCCGAGGATATCGCGGCAGTCGCGGGCGATATCCAGCGCCATGCGCACATTGTTCCATTTCGCCAGGCTGACCTGTTGTGGTGCCATATTGCCGGCATCTTTCAGACGCCCGAGCTGTAATGACAGCAATTGCGCCGTGGTGATCCGTCGGGCCATATCCGCAATGCGTATCTGCACTGCCTGGTTGGCAGCCAGTGGCCGCCCGAACAGCTTACGGTCCGAGGTGTATTCAATGACCTCGGTCATACAAGCAATTGCCGATCCAATCGGCCCCCAGGTAATCCCGTAACGTGCCTGTGTCAAACAACCCAGCGGCCCTTTCAGACCGGTAACATTGGGCAGACGGTTAGCCTCAGGCACGCGAACATTGTCAAAAAACAATCCGGATGTGTCCGAAGCCCGCAAAGAAAATTTACCATGAATTTCCTGCGCCTCAAATCCGGCCATGCCTTTTTCCAGCACAAAACCCTGGATCCCGTCATCGGTATGTGCCCAGACAATCGCGATATCAGCAATACTGCCATTGGTAATCCACATCTTGGAACCATTAATGATCCAGTCATCACCATCAGGTTTAGCATTGGTTTTCATACTGGCCGGATCCGACCCGCCATGCGACTCAGTCAAACCAAAACAACCAATCACCGTGCCCGCCGCCATATCCGGCAACCAGCGCTGTTTCTGTTCCTCGGAACCATAGGCATAAATCGGATACATACACAGGCTTGATTGCACCGAGGCGAAACTACGCAGACCCGAATCGCCACGTTCAAGCTCCTGGCAGATCAAACCATATGAAACTGCGTTCAAACCGGCACAACCGTAGCCCTTAATAGTAGAACCCAGAAGGCCAAGTTCAGCCATTTCCGGCACCAACTCCATCGGGAATTCGGCCTTGTCAAAGGCATCGCCCATCAGAGGCAGCGCACGTTCATCAACAAAACGCGCGACGCTGTCCTGGATCATCTGCTCTTCTTCAGAAAGCAGGCTGCGGACGTCGAACAAATCGGTGGGATTCAGCTTGGCCATGGATACTCCGGGGACTATTGGTAAGATAATGGTCAGATGCGGCTATTCTAAGTTCTGTATCAGTGACAGTCACTATCAGATTCACTTAAAATTTTCCCATTAGCACGGATGCTTCCGTATAAAATCAGTTCATGAATCCAGCCCTACCCATCCTTTATACATTCAGACGTTGCCCCTATGCGATACGGGCCAGAATGGCCCTGAACTATGCGGGAATCAGACTGGAACACCGCGAGGTCCTGCTCAGTGATAAACCCAGGGCCATGCTGGAGGCATCAGCGAAAGCCACGGTTCCCATTTTGAAATTACCCGATGGCAGCATAATTGATGAAAGTGTCGATGTGATGCATTGGGCGCTTGAGCAGCGAGATACGGATCGATGGTGGCAGGATGAGTTGGCGACACAGACCCTGACACTGGTTGAAGAAAATGACTTCAGCTTTAAAACACAGCTGGATCACTACAAGTACGCCGATCGCTACCCGCAGCAATCACAGTCAGACTATCGTACTCAAGCAGAGACGTTCTTGCTGCAACTGGAAAACAGGCTGGAGTCGCGACAGTACCTGATGACCGACCAACTGACATTTTCAGACGTTGCGATTTTCCCGTTTATTCGACAATTCGCATTAGTCGATAAGCCCTGGTTTGACCAGGCACCCTATCCAAATCTGCAAAAATGGCTGCAATCGTTTCTCGATTCGATATTATTTACCGGTGCGATGAGTAAATATCCCACCTGGGACGATTCTGACGCCAGTATTCTGATCAACTAACCAGATCATGATGATTCTGTATCCGGCCACCAATAGGTGGTTAAAATTTGCGAAATAACTAAGGAAATACCATGGATGATAATCCGACATACCCCATAGGCACTCCAGGTAAAAAATGGGGTGACGACGAAAAAGCTGCATGGCTTGTTGAGCAAAGCATCAAACGTTCATATGCCGATGAGGTCGTGGCAAAACTTGACGCTCTGAATGACCAATTTGTAATTGAACAATATGGCGCCTTGTCCTGTTCGCCGGAGCGCTACACCCTCTACCTGCTCAAGTCTCGAAATTTTGATCCAGACAGGCCAAATATATTGATCACCGGTGGTGTTCATGGCTACGAAACCAGTGGAGTTCAGGGTGCGATCCGGTTTCTGGAAACTGAAGCGCAAAAATATACGGCGGAATTCAATTTTGTTGTTGCCCCATGCGTAAGTCCGTGGGGCTATGAAACCATCAATCGCTGGAATCCGCTCGCTCTGGATCCAAACCGCTCGTTTCGAGTCGATAGTCCATCGGAAGAAGCTGCTGCCCTGATTCGTTACCTCGGTGCATTTTCAATGGGCATGATGGCACATTTCGATTTGCACGAAACCACGGATACCGACAACACCGAATTCAGACCGGCCCTGGCTGCCCGGGATGCCGTTACACACGACAACTGGGATATTCCGGATGGTTTTTACACCGTCGGTGATACTGACAAGCCG
>Ga0209988_10001721_pt1 | contig 14336 bp, 14 predicted proteins | sample N075metaG_FD_183115 | JGI IMG/M metagenome (GOLD analysis project Ga0209988, IMG submission 183115) | Deep subsurface microbial communities from Kermadec Trench to uncover new lineages of life (NeLLi) - N075 metaG (SPAdes) (version 2) | ecosystem: Environmental > Aquatic > Marine > Ocean trench... | reverse complement strand
ACGCAGAGTACTTCCTGTCGCAGAGCGGCTCCGATTGCGGTATCGCCAACGTCAATATCGGCACCTCAGGCGCCGAAATCGGCGGGGCCTTCGGTGGAGAGAAGGAAACCGGTGGTGGCCGTGAGGCAGGATCAGATTCGTGGAAGGCCTACATGCGCCGCCAGACGAACACGATCAACTGGGGTAAAGACCTGCCGCTCGCGCAGGGAATCAACTTCGATCTGTAGGAGCGGCCGTAGGAGCGGCTTCAGCCGCGACCACAACATGGTCGGGCCTAAAGGCCCTCCTACATTCCCCAGGTCTTAGCGGGTAGGAGCGGCTTCAGCTGCGACCACAACATGGTCGGGCCTAAAGGCCCTCCTACATTCCCCAGGTCTTAGCGGGTAGGAGCGGCTTCAGCTGCGACCGCAACATGGTCGGGCCTAAAGGCCCTCCTACATTCCCCAGGTCTTAGCGGGTAGGAGCGGCTTCAGCTGCGACCGCAACATGGTCGGGCCTAAAGGCCCTCCTACATTCCCCAGGTCTTAGCGGGTAGGAGCGGCTAAAGCCGCTCCTACGGCCGCTCCTACAGTTCCTCGAATCGATTTTCAGCGCGATTCTTGCGGACCTTGCCGGCAGGGAACACCTGCCCGCTCATGGCGATGTAGACACCTGGCGCAGCCGTTTGCGCCGCTGCCACGGCCATTCCGATGTTGAATACGGCGTCGGTGGTCTTAAATCTTGCGGGCGTCAGCGCGCCCGTGAGAATGATGGTTTTACCTGCAAGCCCGGCCAGGGCCTCGGCAGACGCAGGCATCGTGTCCGTGCCATGGGTGATGACGTAATGGGAAGCGTCGTCTTCGGCAATGTAGTCGCGAAGCTTGCTGCGATCCTCGTCCGTCATCTCGATGCTGTCTTTCTGCAGCAGCGGCACGATATCGTATTCGAAATCGACCAGCCCCTCGGTCAGGATATGCTTGAGCTGCGAGTCGCCGACTTCGAACTGGCTCAGGGCATCGAAGTAGATCTTGTCGATCGTACCGCCCGTAGTTATGAATCGTAGGAACATGGCCTGTTATGATGACACCATGAAGATTCTCAGTCGATCCCGCCGGCGATATCCGGGCCGGCTTCGAGTCCTGGCGAAAACCTGCGTCGCCACGGCAATCCTCCTGATCTGGCCCGGCATATCCGCGACGGCCAACACTGTCGTCGTGCTGGAGATTGACGGTGGAATTGGCGTTGCGACGTCCGAATATCTGGCCAGCGGCATCGAACATGCAGAAGCCGTTAACGCCGAGCTGATAATTTTGAACATGGACACGCCCGGCGGGCTGGTGTCGCCGATGCGCGATATGGTACAGGCCATTCTCGGCTCGTCTGTCCCTGTCGTCACGTATGTGACGCCTTCGGGGGCACGCGCCGACAGCGCCGGAACCTACATACTGCTTGCCAGTCACGTCGCGGCGATGGCCCCGACGACGCACCTGGGCGCCGCCACGCCCGTCTCGCTTGGTGGCGGCGACGCAACGCCGGACGGACCCTACGACGATCTGGAAAAGGAGTCGGAAAAAGCTGAAGAAGGCGCAACGGACGAAGAATCCGGGTCCTCGGGGTCACAGCCCGGCAGCGCCATGGAGCGCAAGGTCCTCAATGACGCGATCGCTTACATACGCACGCTGGCAGAACGATACGACCGCAATGCCGATTGGGCAGAGGACGCCGTTCGCAACGCGGCTACCCTGACTGCACGCGAAGCACTAGCGACAAACGTCATTGAAATCATTGCAGAAGATCAGGCAGATTTATTGCGGCAACTCGACGGTTTCGAGGTGACTGTAAACTCCGAAACGGTCGCGCTCGCAACCGAAGATGTTGACATCGAGCTCTTCGAACCTGACTGGCGCATCAAAATACTCTCCGTCATATCCAATCCCGAGATCGTGTTGCTGCTTGGCATGATCGGCTTGTACGGCCTCATGTATGAGGGCTGGAATCCCGGCGCGATCGTCCCCGGCGTTGTCGGTGTCATCTGCCTGTTAGTTGCCGCGTATGCATTGCAGATATTGCCCGTTAACTATGCCGGCCTCGCCCTGATCATTGTCGGTCTGGCACTAATGACCGCGGAGGCCTTCGCCCCGAGCTTCGGTGCGCTCGGGCTTGGGGGAATCGTCGCTTTCGTGTTCGGCGCAATCATGATGTTTGACAGCGACATACCTGGCTACGGAATTTCCATAACATTCGTACTTTCCATCGCGGTCGCGGCCGCGCTGCTGCTCATCTGGATGGTGACCTTCACATTGAAATTGAGGCGTCGCGGTGCCGTATCCGGAAGCGACTCGATTATTGGCGGCGTTGGTACGGCGCTTGTGGATTTCAATAGCGAAGGCGAAGGACAGGTCTGGCTGGAGAGCGAGGCCTGGAGCGCACGCAGCGAAGCAGCGATCGAGAAAGACCAGCGCATCGTTGTAACTGCCATGGATGGACTGACACTGGAAGTAATACCCGCGCCGGCTGTTGAAAAAACTCAGCAGGCGCAACTTCAAACCTGACATTGAGCATCCAAAGCTGAGGAGTTCATCATGGAACTAACTGCAATCGGAGTTTTGCTGGCGCTGTCGTTCGTCATTATTTACAACACGATCAAGATTCTCAAGGAGTACGAACGCGGCGTCATTTTCTTTCTTGGACGATTCCAGTCCGTCAAGGGACCCGGACTGATCATCCTGATCCCGGGCCTGCAAAAGATGACGAAAGTGGATCTCCGCGTCATCGTCATGGACGTGCCAACGCAGGATGTAATCTCCCGCGACAACGTCTCCGTAAAAGTGAACGCCGTCATCTATTTTCGAATTGTCGATCCCGAGAAAGCCATCATTCGCGTCGCGAATGTATTCGAGGCCACGAGTCAATTGTCACAAACGACGCTGCGCTCAGTGCTCGGCCAACACGAACTCGATGACATGCTCGCTGAGCGGGACAAACTCAACATCGATATCAAGGCCTTGCTGGATCAACGCACCGACAATTGGGGCATTAAGGTCTCCAATGTCGAAATAAAGCACGTGGATATCGATGAGAGCATGATTCGCGCGATCGCCCAGCAGGCCGAAGCGGAACGGGCCAGGCGGGCGAAGATCATTAATGCCGAAGGTGAAAAACAAGCCGCTACAATGCTTGCGGAAGCCGCGGAGATACTCTCACGGCAAGATCAGGCACTGCAATTACGCTATCTGCAAACGCTCAAGGAAATTGCGAACGAAAGAACCAACACGATTGTTTTTCCAATTCCAATGGACTTAATCGCACCGTCGAAGAAATTTGCGGAGAATTTGCAAAAAAACAAAGACGACTAGTTTTTCCGAGCCGCCTGTTGACTCGGTACGCGAATCACTACTCGGGCACCACCAAGTGTCGAGCGTGTAATTTCTATAGAACCACCGTAGGAACCGGCAATGTCGTTGACGATCGCCAGTCCGATGCCATGACCGGGCGTCGACTCATCCAGACGCGTGCCACGGTTTAACAAGGCATCGACCGACTCTTCCGGAATCCCCGGGCCGTCGTCATCAACACACATCAACATGCCGCCATCACCGGCCTCGGCGCGGTGAATCGTGATTTTTACCTGTTTGGCACACCATTTACAGGCGTTGTCGAGCAAGTTGCCGGCCAGTTCAAGCAGATCCCCGCTATCACCGCGAAACTGCATGCCGGGCTCGACGTCGATCGAAAACTGCGGCTGCTTGTCGCGGTAAACCTTGCGCAGCCCGTCAACGAGCCGCAGTATCTCTTCTTCAACCGCAACGTTCTGCCGTACCAGCTTGTCGGCAGTCGTCGCGGGTTTTCGTAACTGGTAACGAATGATGTCATCCATGCGCTCGATCAGCGCGTTCACCTTCTCCTCATACTCAAGTTGCGATGCGGAGTGCCCGAATAGCGCACGAATCGCTGCCAGCGGCGTTTTGAGACTGTGTGCAAGATTGTCCAATGTATGGCGATAGCGATCCGATCGAGCCCGTTCGCTGCCGATCAATAGATTCATGTTGCGCGCGACGCCCGACAACTCAGTGGGAAAATCCTCCGACAAAGAGGCGCGCTTGCCCTGCTCGATCTCTCCAATCTCGGTTTCAACCTGTCGCAAGGGACTTAGCAGGCCACGCATGAGTACCGAGATGGCGAGCAACATAATGAGCGCGACGGCGCCGAACCACCCGAACAGCTGCCCGCGAAAACGCGCGATCTGGGCGTTAAACGAATGCAGGCTCTCCGACACCTGAAACACATACGGTCGCAACGTGCCGTCCTGGAATTCCCACTGCACCGCGAGGCTCAGAGACAACATCGGCGTGCCGTCGGCCAGCGGGTTACGGGCGAAGACACGCTGGCCTAGTTCGGAATTCTCACTCGTGGGCAAGATCAGTCCCAGCGCGGATTGCGATTGCCACAACACGTCACCGACTTCGCCGCGCAACTCGGCGTACAGGCCGGAACCAATGTTATTGAAGCCTGCTTCGAACAGATCGATGGGTAAACTCAACACGCCGTTGTCGTCAGGCTCTGCAGCAGCAAGAAGCTGCATCAGATAGCCATCAAGTATGTCTTCGCGGGCCTGCTCGCCTGCAGACACGAACGCCGTATCGAGTACAACAATCGTCGCGCCGAAAAAAAACAGCATGAGCACACTGACCGATACCAACAGTCGTGAGCTAAGCGACGACATAAACGGGGTCAATCGGATTGATTGCGCTCGAGCGCGAAACGGTAGCCCCGGCCGCGCAGGGTTTCGATCGGGTTGATCGAACTGTCGGGATCGAGTTTCTTGCGTAGACGGCCAATGAAAACCTCAATGACGTTACTGTCGCGTTCAAAGTCCTGATCATACAGACGATCTGTCAACTCTGACTTCGAAATAACCTCACCGGCACGCACCATGAGATATTCGATAATCTTGTATTCGAAGCTCGTCAGCTCGATGATATCGTCATTGACACGAACTTCCTGTCGCGCCATGTCCAGCACGACGGGCCTGGCGCTCAGGATCGGCGACGCCCAGCCGCCGGAGCGGCGCAACAGTGCGTTTACACGCGCGCTGACTTCTTCGTAGTGAAAGGGTTTGACGACATAGTCGTCTGCACCGGCGCTCAGGCCGTCCACTTTGTCCTGCCAGCGATCACGCGCTGTCAGGATCAGAATTGGATAGGTCTTACCCTCCTCGCGAACCCGTCGAATGATGTCGAGTCCCGACATCTCCGGCAGTCCGAGATCAATGATCGCGAGGTCGATTGGAAACTCCATCGCCTGATACAGACCCTCGCGTCCATCCGCCGCTTGCTCAATCGCGAATCCCTCCGCAGCAAGCCGGGTCGTCAGCGATTCACGCAGCGTCGTGTCATCTTCAATTACGAGTAGTCTCATGGGGATTCCTAAGCGAGCTTCCGGCCTGAGACCTTGTACGTCTTCACCTTGCCATCTTTGGTCAGGACCTTGATGTGGTGTGTTTCACGGCCACCGCTTGTGCGAGTCTCAGCGCTGATGATCCGTTCAACGTTGCCGCGCCTCCGCACCGACTCAATCGCATCGGACAAACTCATGCCGCCGCCTTGGGTCATTCGTATATCCGGCACACTCACGCCGAATTCGCTGCCCAATGCGATGACAGCATCACCCGCCATTCGCGCCTGGGCGATGACTGGCAAAGCCAGCATCCCCAGGCAAATCGCCATTACCGTGAAGTTTTTCATCAGAATAGTGTGGTCCGTCATCTGGCCAAATGCAACGAAGCGTTTCACACTAGCCCGCCGGGCGGACGTCCACTCGAACACGCAATTCACGACCCGGGTCGTACGGCATGCGCGTGGAATAACGCTGCCCCTTGTATTTATAGACCACGTCGTAGCCGTCGATGCGCTCTTCCCGGTGCTGGCGCATAACGGTCTTGCAGCGCTCAACCGGACGGGAATACTGCACAGTCGCGTAGCCGGCACGACGACGAGCAGCGTCGTGGCCAACAGCGGCACCGATCAGGGTGCCGGCAACCGTCGCTGCGTCATTGCCGCGACCGCTACCGAACTGGTGACCGATAACTCCGCCGACAAGGGCGCCGAACAAGGTCGAGACACCGGTGCCGCGGCTATAACGATAATCAGTGTAGTACTCAACATCGTCCCAGCACTCGCGCACCGGCGTCGATACGGTCACGTACCGAAGTACAGGCTCGGAGCTGATCACTTTGGCGTAATCGTAGCGAACGCCAGAGCGACGAGCGTCGTGATCAGCAAACGCGGGGGCCGCCAATACCAGCGTGGCTAAACTAAAAACTGCTGCAAATTTTCTGCTGTCATTTATCGTGTTCATGATCCTGTCCTTCCCAAGCTACCGACCGACTTATTGCCGGCCTGGGTGAAAGACTAGACCCCTGCCAATGAATGACTGCTGAACACCGCCAGGCCTTATAGCAGGCGCTTCTTGGCGGCCCGCCACTCCTGCTCAAGGTCCGCAAGTGACATAGCAGACAGCGCTCGGCCAGAGTCGACGATGGATCGCTCCATTTCCCGAAAGCGCGTCTCGAACTTGATATTGGCACGCGTCAGCGCCTGCTCCGGGTCCACGTCGAGGTGCCGCGACAGGTTTACAACGGCAAACAGCAAATCGCCGAATTCTTCGTCGATATGGCTCGCCTCGCGTGTACCAACAGCTTCTTCGAGTTCTTCAAGCTCCTCGTGGATCTTGTCACGCACACCCTCGCGGTCGTCCCAGTCAAATCCGACTCCGGAAGCACGCTTGCCAAGCTTTTGCGCACGCTTCAGCGCCGGCAACGCCCTCGTCACACCCGCGAGCGCACTCTTATCTCCACTGTCCTCGCGTTCCTCTGATTTGATGCGTTCCCAGCTGCCGGCCACCTTGCCCACCGCACGCTCCTCATCCGAGCCAAAAACATGCGGGTGACGGCGACGCATTTTTTCAACGATGCCCCTGGCCACATCGTCGAAATCGAACAACCCGGCTTCGCTGGCCATCTGCGAGTGAAATACGACCTGAAACAGCAAGTCGCCGAGCTCATCCTTCAAGGCAGGCATGTCCGACCGTGCGATCGCATCGGCCACTTCATAGGCCTCCTCAAGCGTGTAAGGCGCGATTGACGAAAAATTCTGCTGCACGTCCCAGGAACAGCCCGTGTCCGGATCTCGCAAGTCCTGCATTACTTCAAGTAGTTTATCTATTTCACTCATATATTTATGTTTTTTATCAGTTTTTCTCTAAGCCCGATAAGCATGTAAGCCGTGGCCCCCCAGATCCGATGCTCCTCGAACCGGAACTCGACGATCGCAATCTTGCGTCCCCGAAAGTCGCGCTCCGACGCCCTGGCGTTGCGCTTGTCGAGCAGGAACGCAAGCGGCACCTCGAATACACTTTCAACTTCGTTGTGATCGATGTGCAGCGAATCGGGAATATCGACCAGGCCGATAACCGGCGTGACGGCATAACCGGTTACGGTCGGCATGGGTTCGAGGTAGCCAAAGACGTCCACGCTCTCTGGCGGTATCCCCACCTCTTCGTGGGTTTCCCGCAGTGCTGTTGCCTGAATGTCCTTGTCATGTTCCTCCATACGACCGCCCGGAAAGCTGATCTGGCCTGCATGGTGTTTTAGCTTGGCCGATCGGCGCGTGAGTAAGACCGTCAGGCCCGCTTCGCGCTCTATCACCGGAATGAGCACGCCGGCCGGCTGCAACGACTTTGTCAGCGCCTCACGCATGTCAACGGGCCATTCGTCGCTGCCCGGCGGCATTGTCACAGCCGTTGGATCCGCCGGCAGCCGGGTACCTGCAAGGCTTTCACGCAGCGTCGCGATCGTAATTTGATCCGATTGTTGACGCACTAGTGCTTGATGCCGCCTTCGGTCAGACCCGCAGGGTCCAGCAGGCGATCAAGCTCCTCCTCGGTGAGGTCCGTCATCTCCCTGGCAACATCCTTGACCGGGCGTCCTTCCTTGTAAGCCTGCTTCGCGACCGCTGCGCCCTTCTCGTAGCCAATGACAGGATTTAAGGCAGTAACGAGAATTGGATTTCGATTCAGGGCCTGATTGATCGTATCGACATTCACCGTGAATCCTGCGATCGCCTTTTCAGCCAGACAATTTGCTGCGTTGGCGAGCAAATCAATGCTCTGCAGCAGGTTGTAAGCCACCACTGGCAGCATGACATTGAGCTCGAAGTTGCCTGACTGCCCCGCGATAGCGATCGTTGCATCATTGCCCATGACCTGCGCCGCAACCATTGCAACTGCCTCCGGAATAACCGGATTGACCTTGCCGGGCATGATGCTTGAGCCAGGCTGCAGTGCCGGCAGCGCTATTTCACCGAGACCTGCGAGTGGTCCGGAGTTCATTAAACGCAAGTCGTTGGCGATCTTGGTCAGGCTAACGGCGAGTACACGCAACTGGCCCGAGGTTTCGACGGCAGCATCCTGGCTGCCCATCGCCGCAAATTTCGATTCGGCGGACGTAAATGCGACGCCCGTACGCTCCGACAACAGCACGGCGACTTTGTCACCGAACTTCGGGTGCGCATTGATGCCCGTGCCAACCGCCGTGCCGCCCTGTGCGAGTGCCGTAAGGCGCTTCATCGTATCGCGCAAGCGCTCGGAGGCATGATCGATTTGCGCCCGCCAACCATCCAGTTCCTGGCCCAGGGTCACCGGCATTGCGTCCATGAGGTGCGTCCGGCCCGTCTTTACGACGTCGCCTGTCTCCTGCGATTTTTTCTCCAGCGTCTGCGACAGCATTCGCAACGCGGGAAACAGCTTGTCGGCAATAGCGACCGCCGCACTCACATGTACGCAGGTCGGAATAACGTCGTTGCTGCTTTGGCACATGTTGACGTGATCATTGGGGTGGACGTCGGCACCCAGCTTCGACGTCGCAATATTCGCGATGACTTCATTGGCGTTCATATTCGAACTGGTGCCGGAACCGGTCTGGAAGACATCGATCGGGAATTGCTCGTCGTGCGCTCCTGCGGCCACTTCGAGAGCCGCTGTGCGAATCGCGATAGCAATATCGTTGCTCAGCAGCCCGAGTTCCGCATTGGCGCCTGCCGCCGCCCATTTGACCAGCCCGAGGGCCGCTATAAACTGGCGCGGCATCGTCAAGCCGCTGATCGGAAAATTATTCACCGCACGTTGCGTCTGAGCGCCCCACAGCGCGTCCTCAGGGACCTTCAGCTCCCCCATGCTGTCCTTTTCCGTGCGAAATTTTCCGCTGCTCATCGTGTCGATGTCTCCGTCTTGTAGCTGCCGCAATCGTGTATGATTCGCGCTTTGCGCGCGCAAGTCTACACTGGTTTTTGCAGCATGAAAGTCTCCGGATTAAGGGCCATCTCCCCGACCGACGGCCGCTACGCCGACAAGGTCAACGATCTTCGCGATATCTTCAGCGAATACGGACTGATTCGATTTCGGGTTCTCGTGGAAGTCCGCTGGTTGCAGTGCCTTGTGGATGAAACATCGGTCTCCGGGCTCGGCCCGATATCGTCGGTTATGAAGGATGTCGTCAACGGGATCGTTGACAATTTCTCGCTGGACGACGCCGAGCGGGTCAAGTCGATCGAAGCGAAAACCAACCACGACGTCAAAGCCGTCGAATACTTCATCCGCGAGAAACTGGGCGACGGTCCGGAAACACAGGGCCTGAAAGACTTCCTGCACTTCGCTTGCACGTCAGAAGACATCAACAACCTGTCCTACGCGTTGATGCTGCGTACGGCCCGCCAGAATGTGCTGATTCCGAAAATGCGTGAGCTGCGCAACCAGCTCAAGCAAATGGCAAAGGCGTATGCGGCCGTGCCCATGCTGGCACGAACACACGGGCAAACTGCAAGCCCGACGACCGTCGGCAAGGAATTCGCCAATGTGGTCAAGCGGCTCGAGATCGCGCAGCGGCAACTCGCCGACGTCGAGATTCGAGGCAAATTCAACGGCGCTGTCGGTAACTTCAATGCCCACCTGGTCGCCTATCCGGACGCAGACTGGCCTGCGATCAGCCGCGTATTCATTGAATCGCTCGGGCTAGAGCAAAACTCGCACACAACGCAGATCGAGCCACATGACTGGACCGCTGAGTATTCGCATGCGCTGGTGCGCTACAACACCGTCCTGATCGACCTGTGTCGCGACCTGTGGGGCTATATTTCACTGGGCTACTTCACGCAACGAGTTGCCAAAGACGAAGTCGGTTCATCGACGATGCCGCACAAGGTTAATCCGATCGACTTCGAAAATGCCGAGGGTAATCTTGGCATGTCGACGGCGCTGTTCAGCCACTTCGCCGAAAAACTGCCGATCTCACGCTGGCAGCGGGATCTCACAGACTCCACCGTGCAACGTAATTTTGGTGTGGCCGCGAGCTACACACTGATCGCGATGGAATCGGTGTTGAAAGGCCTTGGCAAACTGCAAATAAACGCAGCGGTCATCGCGGCCGATGTTGATGAGGCCTGGGAAGTACTCGGCGAAGCAGTGCAGACGGTCATGCGCCGCTACGGAATCCCCGAGCCCTACGAGAAACTCAAGGCCCTGACCCGTGGCAAGGCGGTCACGAAGGAACTACTGCAGGAGTTCATCGCCAAGCTGGAAATACCCGAAAAAGAACGACAAGGACTGCTCGATTTAACACCCGCGTCCTATACAGGTCTGGCAGCCCTCCTCGCCAAGGATATCTAGCACCGCAGATGGTCTGAAATGACCTTATTCGCACTCACTGGCATTGTTTTCCAGCCGCTCGAAACAGCCTGAAAGCCGCGCCCCACGCGGTTTGCGAACGATTCCCAAACAAGGGCTTGGCGCAAAAACGTGACGCAGTTGGCACATCGCGTGGCCCTGCGCCCGCTAGAATGACAGACCAGCCACCAGACCGTCTGGCAGGCAAACTTAAAAAAAGCAGCAAGCAGAATTTTGGCGAATGGTTGATTCTCAAGACAGCAGCAAACGATGGGTGATATCGACGCGTGAAGAAACACGCGAAGCCGTCATCGCGATCGCGAAACAAGCGAAACGCAAGGTATCGATATTCACACACGACCTCGAGCCGGGCATTTACGACGACCCGGACTTTCTGGAGATCATCAAACACCTTGTACTGTCGCAGACCTACGCTCGAATTCGTGTCCTGATCGCTGACCCGAAACGCGCTATCAAAAACGGCAACAATTTCGTTCATCTCGGGCGCCGCCTGAATACCTATATTGAATTTCGTCACGTTCGCGAGGATTTGCGGACACACGGCGAGGCATTTTGTATCGCAGACGAAACCGCACTGCTCTACCGCTTGCAGGCTGACCGCTGGGAAGGAATCGTGGACACCTATGAGCCGGCGGTGGCGAAGCTGTACGGCAGAATGTTCGATCAGATCTGGCTGGACAGTGAAGTTGAAGTGGAATTCCGTCAACTCCAAATTTAGGAAAGAAGGCAGCAGCGCTGCCAGCTCCTGCATATAACAAGAAGCAAGCATGCATCCAACAGACCTGACAGTCGCCGCAGTGGTGAAACACGGCAGCCGTTACCTGCTCGTTGAAGAACGCGCGATGGGCAAGGTTGTACTCAATCAACCCGGTGGGCATATCGAGGCAGGAGAGTCGCCCGAGAACGCCGTCGTGAGAGAGGCGCTGGAAGAAACCGGCTGCGTCATCAGTTGCAACGAACTGATTGGCGTCTACCTCTGGATTCAACCGCAAACCCGCCAGCAATTTCTTCGCATCGTCTACTCAGCGGATTTTGTCAGCTGTGACCAAACCCTGCCGCTGGACCACAGCATCGTCTCGCGTCAATGGCTGACGCGCGGCGAAATCGATGCCCGGCGCGCGGACACGCGCTCGCCGATCGTGTTGCGCTGCCTGCATGACTACGAATCCGGCCGCCGTGAGTCGGACAAACTGTTGACGGGCATGCTGCCGCTGCACCAAAACGTACATCGCGTCCTTGCCCGGGCCGATTTGGTCTAGAATTCGCGCCTTATGGCGCACAATCTTTCCAACATAGCGAACCGCAATGTCGTCCTCGGCCTGTCAGGCGGGGTCGATTCGGCCGTGGCGGCCGTCTTGTTGAAAGAAGCCGGCGCCAACGTGCAGGCGCTGCACATGACGAACTGGGAAGATGACGACGGCTATTGCACGGCCGCTGAAGACCTGCAGGACGCGCGGCAGCTCTGCGAACAACTGGATATCCCGCTGCACCACGTCAACTTCACGAAACAATACCGCGACCGCGTTTTCGAATATTTTCTGGACGAGTACCGCGCGGGTCGAACCCCGAACCCGGATGTCTTGTGTAACCGTGAAATCAAATTCGGTGCTTTTCGGGAATACGCCAGGCGCCTCGGTGGAGAATTACTGGCGACCGGACACTACGCAAAAACGGCCACAATCGACGGTCGAACGGCGCTCTTGAAAGCTGCCGATCCGGGCAAGGATCAGAGTTATTTCTTGCACGCTGTTGCAGAAGACGCTTTCGCCGAAACCATTTTCCCGCTTGGTGAGCTCGTGAAGCACGAGGTGCGTCGAATTGCGAGAGACCGCGGCCTTGGCGTACACGACAAGAAAGACAGCACGGGTATTTGCTTCATCGGCGAGCGGCCGTTTCGCGAATTCCTCAGTCACTACATTCCGGCGAATCCGGGCCCAATACACAGTGTGGACGGTCGCGAGGTCGGCACACACAGTGGCCTCATGTACTACACACTCGGGCAACGGCAGGGCCTGCACATTGGCGGGCGACAGGATTCGGATGATCTGCCCTGGTACGTCGTCGACAAGGACCTGTCAAACAACCGCCTGATTGTCGATCAGGGAGACTCGGACCGATTGCTGAGTGACAGCCTGACGACCACGGACAGCAGCTGGATTGGCGCGCCGCCTGAGGGACTAGCCGATGGCCTGACGCTTGGCGCCAAGATTCGCTACCGCCAGGATGATCAACAATGCCGGGTTCGGCAGACGGGCAAGAACACGCTTGCGGTCGAATTCGATGAGCCGCAGCGTGCAATAGCGCCCGGGCAATTCGTGGTTTTCTATGCGGGCGATCGTTGCCTGGGCGGTGCGGTGATTTCCTGAGCAGCGTAGCGCACGTTTCGCTATAATGCGCCGCCCTGCACCACTGGAATTCCCGGAGATAAACACGATGAAGGACAGCTTCGGCGCACGCTCGACGCTGGCCGTCGGTGGCGATGAACTCGAAATATTCCGCCTCGACGCCGTAACAGAAGGCCATGTAGCCAAACTCCCCTACTCACTCAAGATCCTGCTTGAAAATCTGTTGCGACACGAAGACGGTCGTGATGTCACTCGCGACGATATTCTCGCGATCGCCAACTGGGACCCCAAGGCGGATCCCGGTACAGAAATCTCGTTTACGCCCAGCCGTGTAATTCTGCAGGATTTCACCGGCGTACCTGCAATCGTCGATTTGGCTGCCATGCGTGATGCTGTCGTCAAACTCGGCGGCTCAGCAGAAAAAATCAATCCCTTGTCGCCGGCCGAACTCGTTGTCGACCACTCCGTTCAGGTCGACAGTTACGGTGCGGCAAATTCACTGGATCTCAACAACAAGATCGAGTTCCAGCGCAACAAGGAACGTTACTCGTTCCTGCGCTGGGGCCAGTCAGCATTCAAGAACTTCCGCGTTGTCCCACCCAACACGGGCATCGTTCACCAGGTAAATCTGGAGTACCTGGGTCGTGTCGTTTTTGACACGGACAAGAACGGCACGCGCAGTGCCTACCCTGACACACTCGTGGGCACCGACTCGCATACGACAATGATCAACGCATTAGGCATCCTTGGCTGGGGTGTGGGCGGAATCGAGGCCGAGGCGGCAATGCTGGGTCAGCCAATCACTATGCTGATTCCTCACGTCATCGGCTTCAAGCTGACCGGCAAGCTCAAGGAAGGCGCAACGGCGACAGATCTTGTACTCACGGTCACCGAAATGCTCCGCAACCACGGCGTGGTCGGCAAGTTCGTGGAGTTTTACGGCGACGGCCTGGCCGAGCTGCCGCTCGCGGATCGTGCAACACTCAGCAACATGTCACCGGAATTTGGCTCCACTTGCGCCATCTTCCCGATTGATGGCGAAACAATCCGTTACCTGCGACTGTCGGGACGCGATGAAAAACATATCGAAGTCATTGAGGCCTATGCCAAAGAACAGGGTCTGTGGCGTGAAGACGGACAACCCGATGCGCTTTACACAGATTCTCTGGCACTCGATCTAAGCGACGTTGAGCCCTGCATCGCAGGCCCGAAACGGCCACAGGATCGCATTCTGCTCAAAGAGGCCCATACGGTTTATGGCCAGCACCTTGCGAC
>Ga0209988_10001720_pt1 | contig 14341 bp, 14 predicted proteins | sample N075metaG_FD_183115 | JGI IMG/M metagenome (GOLD analysis project Ga0209988, IMG submission 183115) | Deep subsurface microbial communities from Kermadec Trench to uncover new lineages of life (NeLLi) - N075 metaG (SPAdes) (version 2) | ecosystem: Environmental > Aquatic > Marine > Ocean trench... | reverse complement strand
CGGTCGAGGGTCCCGCGCGCTGCACGTTGATCGCGACCAGCGGAAGTTCCACCATGCTCGCGAGCGCGAGGGCCTCCTGTTTCAGTACGAAGCCGGGTCCGCTCGAGATCGTAATCCCGAGCTGACCCGCGAAGGCCGCGCCGATGGTGGAAGAAACCGCCGCCATCTCGTCTTCGGCCTGGAAGGTCTTGACGCCGAAATGGCGATAGCGCGCCACTTCGTGAAGGACCTCGCTGGCCGGGGTGATCGGATAGGCGCCGAGAAAGACGTCACGTTCCATCTGTACCCCGGCGGCGACGATGCCCCACGCGAGCGCCTGGTTCCCCGTGATGTTGCGGTAGGTCCCGGACTCGATCTTGGCCGCGGGAACCTCGAACGAAACCGGAAAGAGTTCGGTCGTCTCGCCGAAGGCATGCCCCGCTCGCAGCGTTCGAATATTGCCTTCGAGGATGTCGCCTTTGAACTTGCCCCCGAGCCAGCGTTCCGTCGCTTCCATCGGACGTCCGTAGAGCCAGCAGAGGACGCCGAGCGCAAAGAAGTTCTTGCAGCGGTCGATCTCTCGTTGGCTGAGGTCGAGGCCTTGGAGCGCCTCGCGGTTCAAAACCGTGAACGGAACCTCGACGAGCTGAAAACGCTCGCGCAGATCGGGTAGCGGATCGTCGGAATAGCCGGCACGCGTCAGCGCTTTTTGATTGAACGCATCGATATTGATGATCACCATGCCGTTGGGGCGCACGTCCTCGACGTTGGCGCGCAGGGCGGCTGGATTGAACGCGATCAACACATCGGGTTGGTCTGCGGGCGTGTGGATGTCATGGCTCGAGAAATGGATCTGGAAGCCGGACACACCGGCCATCGTGCCGGCGGGCGCGCGGATCTCCGCCGGAAAATCGGGAAAGGTCGAAAGATCATTGCCCGCGAGAGCGGTCTCATCGCTGAACCGGTTTCCCGTGAGCTGCATCCCGTCGCCCGAATCGCCGGCGAATCGAATCGCGACACTTTCGATTTTTTCGGAGTGCTTCTGGTTCTGGAGTTTACTCGCTGTCACGCTGGACCGTCTCAAGGCTGGCTGGAGCCCTTTTCGGTGGGCTCGAATCGGCTGAGGACAAAAAGCCTCGGGAGTCGCATGAAGAGGGCGGGCCCAAGGAGCCCCAACCTCTTTTCTGCCTGTGGGGATTGTATCCGGCTGGCGGCTTCGCGAAAGGTCTTGCCCGGTGCGAGGCGTGTGCCTTCTCGGAAATCAAGAATGACGAATGCAGCCAAGACATTCCAGCCCCGACTGCCGTCGTGAGAAGCTCAAGAATTCGGAGGTCGGGCCGATGTAGCAGACATGTTCAGACGTTCCTCCGATCCGCTGGCGTTGTCAGAAGCGAGTCTGCTCGCTCTGCGTCCGGCGTTGAACACGCCGGTCCTGAATACAGACTTCCTGCCGGTTGGGCCTGCGCGAGCCGCGATCGTGGTGTTTGCGGAGGAATACGGCGGAATCGGGCTGGCCATCGGTGTGCAATCCATCGAAGGCGGCCAGATCGCCGTTTTTCGCAATCAGGAGCCGATCGACGCCGACACACCGATCCCCGACGCGGTGGAGCCGGCGCTGGCGAGTGCCGAGCAGATGGGATTTCTATTCGACGAAGATCTGGTCGCGAGTTCGCCCGCGGGTCAGGGTCGATCCGAGGCGATGGCCCTCTGGGGGCGCCTGATGGGTGATGTCGAAGCGCCCGCAGATTTGCCGGCGTTGGAGCGGGCGACCGATCCGACGCTCGATCCCCTGACGGATTCGACGGCGCCATTGACGAGCGCCGAGACCGAGGTCCCTGAACTCCTCTTGGATGAGGTCGCGGAGTCCGAGACAGGCGAGATCCTGCTCGAATTCGAGGAATCGATCGAAGCGGTCGAATGTGGCGAATTTGTCCCTCCAGTCGAGCCGCCGAGCCCGCCTGCTCCGCAACTCACGAAGTTTCGTGCGACGCCCGCAGACGATTCGTGCGATGCCGCGACCTCGCCGGCGCCGAGCGATCCAGCGGGTCCTCGATTGGAGCAACGTTCATCGAAAGGCCGCTCAGAGCTTGCACGCATCCCCCTCGTTCGCGTGCCACGAGGAGCCAAGAAACGTGTGCCTTTTCTCGCCCGACTGCTTTCGAGCTTCTGAAGCCCTACGGGCAGAGGTCCTTTGGAGGAACCATGAAAATGACAAACCGGAAGAACCGATCCAGTGATCGTCGCCGAGGCTTCGCTTGCTCGCTGCTCGGGGTCGCGACGGCCGGAATGATGCTGGCGAGTACCGGTTGTGTGACGGTCCACTCCGGCTGGCAGGCCCCGTCCTATGCCGTGACCCAAGCGCTTGCCAAACGAGATCTCGGGATCGACTACCTGTCTTCCCGTCGAACCGCGATGGCGATTCGCGAATTGAGGATCTCGATCCAGATGGATTCGTCCGATCCCCAGACGCATCTGTGGCTCGGGGAGGCCTACCGGCGAAAAGGCAGGGCCGAGGAAGCAGAAACGTACCTGCTGGATGCGATTCGGCTCTCGAGTCACGAGCAGGACTCGATGACGGCGCAAGCGGCCCGGCTGACTCTTTCGGCGCTGCTTTCACAGATGGGTCGCTACGAGGATGCGATCGAGCATTGTGATGTACTCGCGGAGGATCCGACCTTCTCCACGCCTTGGCGGCCGCTGACCAACTGTGGCTGGGCGCTGATGCAATTGGGCCGAATCGAGGAGGCTCGGGAGCGTTTCGAGCGGGCACTGGACTTCTTTCCGCGCTTTGGCCCCGCATTGATGAACCTGGGCATTCTCGAGACCCAGGAAGACCATCCGCTGGCGGCGATCAAAGTTTTCGATCGCGCGCTCGTTTCCGGACGCCTCGGTGCGTCGGCGCTTGGCGAAACCCACTTTCGGCTGGGCGAAATCTATGTCGCGCTGGGTCGTCGGGACTTGGCCGTCGAAAATTTCGAGCAGGCCACCAACAAGACGCCCTACGCGGATTGGGGGAAAGAGTCCCAGGCCTATCTGGATCTTCTTCACTGAGTCGACGCGCACGTCTCGGGGGAACCCGCTGCTACGCTCTCCCCGGACGGGGTGGGCATGATCGAACACGAATCTCCAGAGGGACGGGAGCCGGGCCGCGAGCCGTTTGAAACGGATCTCGCCGGGACCTTCGAGACCCAACCGATCGGGGAATATCTACGTCGTCAGCGCGAGTTGCGGGGGATGTCGACCGAGGAACTGGCCTCGATCACGCGGATTCCGCTGCGTTCGCTCGAGCGCCTCGAGAGCGGACTATTCGACGGCGATACGGACGGATTCGTTCGGGGGTTCGTACGCACCGTCGCGAACGCACTCGGCCTGAATGCGGACGATGCGATTTCGCGCATGCTGCCGGAGCCGACGCCCAGTGCTTGGGAACAGCGCTCGGCCCGACGGGGTGTCAAACAGGGCCTGATCGGATTAGTTCTTCTGCTGGGTTTGGTGGCGACCTTTTTTATCCTCAGGGCCGGCTGGAACGTTCTGCTCGGCGAGGCCTCCACGCCGAACTCGCGTGAAGTCGTACTCTGGCACGATCCGGTCCGTGCCTTGGCCGAGGCGACCGGGGCTCGGCTCGATCCATCGGGCGAATTCGATCCGACACGCCGGGCGTCGAGCGAAACACCGAGCGGGGCCGCGCAAAGCGCTGTTGCTGCTCGGGATGACCGTTGAGGTCGCCCTGTTGGCTGCACTGAATTGTGAAGCGTTGCTGCTGCGCGCGGTGGAGTTCGGCGAGTCCGATCGGATCGTCCATCTCTTGACGGCGGGGGCAGGTCGGCTGACCGCGATCGCGAAGGGGGCGCGTCGCAGTCGGCGGCGATTTCCGGGCACCCTCGATCTATTCAATCATCTCGCGATCGAGGCACGATCAAGACCGCACACTTCGATGGCCTTTCTCGAGCGCGCCCGGCTGCTGAATCCCTTCCTGGGACTTCGCGCGGACAGCGCTCGCTACGCGCTGGCGAGCTTTCTCACCGAAATGCTCGACCGGCTCTCACCGGAGGGGGCGACGGGACCGGAGGCCGAGCGCTTGTTTGCCTACGCCACCGAGAGCTTGAGCCTGATCGAAAGGGTGCGTCCGACGGCCACGCTGCGCCTCTTGCTCGAATTGCGCGGCTTCGACGCGCTGGGGCTACGTCCCGAATTGGGACGCTGCGTGCGTTGCGGCCGCATCCCGAGTGAGAAGGTCGCACTCGATCACCAAGCGCATTTTCACGTTCCGGACGGTGGCATCGTGTGTTCGGCCTGCGCGCTTCGTCTCGACGGTCTGGTGCCGGTCGAGTTCGGCACACTTCGCGCACTGGAGCTCGGAATGTCGAGCCCACCCGAACGCCTTGCGGAGATTACGCTCGATTCGACGGCGCTGGCCCAGGCCGGTCGCCTGGTGTTTCGATTTCAGCGATTTCATATCGGGATCGAACTCCGCAGCGAGCGATACCTCGACGAAACGATCCCCATTCCTTCGGTCACCGTAGCTTGACCCTGGGGACCCGGATGGGGGATACTCCGCGACCCTGATCGTCCTGCGGACCCGCCTGGTCGGCGCCGTCGCGGTCAAGCGCGTCAACCGCCCAACGTCTCGGCCCGAGAGCAGGCCGCGTGGAAGGGCACGCAAGAGTGGAATGACCCCTTCCAGAGTCGTTCCATCCAGGGTCCTGAAACGCATGTCCGAAAAAGCTGCTGATTCTTCCGCACGCGACGTCGAGGTTCGTGAACGCCATCCCCTCGCAATGGAGACATTGGTCTCCCTCTGTGCCGCACGGGGATTCATCTACCCCTCGAGCGAAATCTACGGCGGCATCGCCGGGTTCTGGGACTACGGCCCGCTCGGCGTGGAGCTCAAGAACAATCTCAAAGCCTTCTGGTGGCGGCGCATGGTTCGCGAGCGAGACGATGTCGTTGGGATCGATAGCGCGATCATCTCCCATCCAAGGACCTGGGAGGCCAGTGGGCATGTCGAGGGCTTCAGTGACCCGATGGTCGACTGCCGAACCTGCAAGCGGCGGTTCCGTTCGGATCAAATCGAAGGCGAACGTTGTCCGGAGGCGCCGAAGAAGCGGGCGATCAGCGACTGCGATCTGACGGAGAGTCGAGAATTCAACCTGATGTTGCGGACCGAGATCGGTGCGTCGGTCGAGGAATCGACCACCGCTTATCTTCGTCCGGAGACCTGCCAGGCCATTTTTTCGGGCTTCAAACGGGTCCGCGAATCGGCACGCCAGAAGGTTCCCTTCGGCATCGCCCAGATTGGCAAGGCGTTCAGGAACGAGATCACGCCGCGGAACTTCACGTTTCGCTCCCGCGAGTTCGAGCAGGCCGAAATGGAGTTTTTCTGCCATCCGAGTGAGAGCGAAAAATGGTTCGCACACTGGCGGGAAGTGCGACTGCAATTTCACAAGGATTTGGGCATCGACGCGAGCCTGCTTCGCATGCGTCCGCACGCGCCCGACGAACTCGCTCACTACGCGAGAGCGGCCGAGGATATCGAGTTTTTGTTTCCCTTCGGCTGGCAAGAGATCGAGGGGATTCACGATCGAGGCGATTGGGATCTGAGGCGGCATAGCGAGTATTCGGGCAAGGAACTCGCTGTGACGGACGAGCGGACGAAAGAGCGCTTTACTCCAATGGTGATCGAGACGTCCGTGGGAATCGACCGGACGACCCTTGCGCTGCTGGTTGCGGCACATCGTCAAGAAACGCTCGAGAATGGCGACGAACGGACGGTGCTGGGCCTTCATCCCGCGTTGGCTCCGATCAAGGCGGCGATTCTGCCGCTGTCGAAGAAGCTCGCGGAGCCCGCTCGTGCAATTCAGAAAGATCTCCGGAAACATTTCAATGTCTTCTACGACGATGCGGGGAATATCGGGCGTCGCTATCGCCGGCAGGACGAGGTGGGTACACCCTTCTGTGTGACGTATGACTTCGATTCCGTCGACGATGGGTGTGTCACCGTGCGCGAACGAGACACGATGGAGCAGAGCCGAATTCCGATCGCCGAACTTCGCTCGCATCTCCGTGATCTGCTGGAGGCGGACTTGTGAGCGCGCGAAAGGTCGTGGCGGTCGGCAAGAAAAAGGCCGGGTCGAGTGCTCGGAAATCCGCGGGCGAGCGGAAGCCGAGGAAAGTCGCGAAGAAGGCTGCGAGGAAAGCCGGCAAGAAAGCCGCAAAGAAAGTCACAAAGAAGGCCGCGAGGAAAGTCGCGAAAAAGGCTGCAAAGAAGGCCGTGAGGAAAGTGGGCAAGGGGGCCGCGAAGAAGCCCAACCGGAAGACACCGAGGAAGACCGCCAAGCAGGCCGTCGAAACCACCGGAGCCGGAGGAAGGGCCAAGAAGTCGGTCTTCCGGCAGGGTTCCGTCAGGACGTCGAGATCGAGTTCGTCGGCACGGCTGCGGGCGAAGGGCAGGCCGACCCATCGTCGCGTCTTCTTTTTCGGCGCAGGACGAGCCGACGGCGATGCGGAGATGAAGTCGCTGTTGGGCGGGAAGGGCGCGAATCTCGCCGAAATGACTTTGATCGGGATTCCGGTTCCGCCCGGCTTCACGATTTCGACGGATGTCTGCCTGGATTTCAATCAACGCAAGCAGAGGCTTCCCCTGGAAGTGAAGGCCGACGTGTTGACGGCGCTGGCCAACGTCGAAAAGTTGATGAAGCTGCGATTTGGCGATCCCGAGAAGCCACTCCTGGTTTCGATTCGGTCGGGCGCGCGGGCCTCCATGCCCGGAATGATGGATACGGTTCTCAACCTCGGATTGAACGATGAGACGGTCCGAGGGTTGGCTGCAATGGCCGATGACCGCTTCGCCTTCGACAGCTATCGCCGCTTCATCCAGATGTACGGCGACGTGGTTCTCGACATTCCGCACGACCGCTTCGAACGTTGTCTGGACGCGGAGAAAGAGGCGAGTCGGGTCGAGTTGGATGGCGAGCTTTCGGGCGAGGTTCTGCGGCGCGTCGTGGCGGGCTATCTGGAGATCGTCGAAGAACACACCCACGAACCCTTTCCCCAAGATCCGCAAGAACAGCTGTGGGGCGCGATCGGTGCGGTTTTCAGCTCCTGGGGTAACGATCGGGCCGTCGCCTATCGTCGAATCAACGGGATTCCCGATGCGTGGGGCACGGCGGTCAATGTCCAGTCGATGGTCTACGGAAATATGGGCGATGGTTGTGCGACGGGCGTGGCCTTTACCCGTAACCCTTCGACGGGGGAGCGAAACTTCTATGGTGAGTATCTGAAGAACGCTCAGGGCGAGGACGTCGTCGCGGGGATTCGAACGCCACAGCCGATCAACGAATCGAGTCGTGCCGCCGACACGGCGGATCTTCCGACGCTCGAAGCTGAAATGCCCAAGGCGTACAAGGAACTCGTGCGGATCTACAGACGTCTCGAGAAGCACTATCGCGACATGCAGGACATCGAGTTCACGATCCAGCAGGGCAAGTTGTGGATGTTGCAAACTCGAAATGGCAAGCGGACGATCGGTGCGGCCGTGCGAATCGCCGTGGAGATGGCTCACGAACGGCTGATTTCCAGGGAGGAGGCGGTTCGGCGCATCGATGCCAATTCGCTCGACCAGCTCTTGCATCCGACCATCGATCGCTCCCAGCCTCTCGAGGTCATCGCGCGTGGCTTGCCCGCCTCGCCCGGTGCGGCCGTTGGGGAAGTCGTGTTCTCGGCCGAGCAAGCCGAATTGAGGGTCAAGGGCGGTGCGAAAGTCATTCTGGTACGAACCGAAACTTCGCCCGAAGACATCGTCGGGATGCACGCTTCGGAAGGGATCCTGACCGCGAAGGGCGGAATGACCTCGCATGCAGCGGTGGTCGCTCGGGGGATGGGCAAGAGCTGCGTCGCGGGCTGTGGCGCACTCGCGATCGACTACGCGCAGGGCGTCATGCGGATCGGCGAACAGCTCATTCGCGAGGGCGAGGTACTGACGATCGACGGTTCGACGGGCGAGGTGATGCTGGGATCCGCGCCGACCGTCATCCCTGAATTGAGTGGCGCGTTTACCGAGCTGATGAAATGGACCGATCGGCTGCGCTCCGTGAAGGTCCGGGCGAACGCGGACACGCCACAGGATGCCGTCGTCGCGCGTCGATTCGGGGCCGACGGCATCGGGCTCTGTCGCACAGAGCACATGTTCTTCGAGCCGAGTCGAATTCTCGCGGTCCGTGAAATGATTCTCGCATCCGATTCGCGTTCACGAGAATCCGCATTGGCGAAATTGCTTCCGATGCAACGCGGCGACTTCGAGGCCATCTTTCGAGAGATGGACGGGCTGCCGGTCACCATTCGATTGCTCGATCCTCCCTTGCACGAGTTTCTTCCGCGAACCGACAAGGATATTCACGCGGTTGCGTCGGCCCTGGGAACCTCGGTGGGCGAGATTCGACACAAGCTCGAGGGTCTACACGAGTTCAATCCGATGCTCGGTCATCGTGGTTGTCGCCTCGGCATCACCTATCCCGAAATCTATGCGATGCAGGTTCGCGCGATCACCGAAGCGGCTTGCCGAGTCTCAGCGGACGGTGTGAAGGTCAAACCGGAGATCATGATCCCGTTCGTCTCTTACGAACGGGAGCTCGCCCGACTGCGAGCCCAGTCCGAGGAGGTCATCGCGCAGGTTCGACGCGAGATGCCGGGTTCCCGTGTTCGGCTGACGATTGGCACGATGATCGAGATTCCTCGGGCGGCCTTGATCGCCGACCAGCTCGCTCAACATGCCGACTTCTTCTCCTTCGGAACGAATGACTTGACTCAGATGGGCAACGCGCTCTCCCGCGACGACGCGGGTAGCTTCTTGCCCCACTATGTCGATGATGGCCTGATCGATGCCGACCCCTTCGTGTCGATCGATGAAGAGGGTGTCGGACAGCTCGTGGAGTTTGCGGTGGAGCGAGGGCGGCGTGTGAAACCGGATCTCAAGCTGGGCATCTGTGGGGAACACGGTGGCGACCCTGCAAGTATCCACTTCTTCACGAGGGTCGGTCTCGACTACGTTTCCTGTTCGCCGTATCGAATTCCGCTCGCGCGGCTCGCGGCGGCACAAGCCGCCATCGCGATCCGCGATGAGGCCAGCCAAGAGGACGCGGGGTGATCTCCTTGCGCCGAAATCGCGGGCTACTTTTCGGCATCACAATTTTTGGAATGCTGGCGTCGATCGCCTGCGTCGGCTCGGGTTCGACGCCTTGGGCCGAGTCGATCTCGCAGCCCGTTCGCAACGAGATCTTCCGCGACCTGCCGGAGGAGGCGACCGATTCGCTGATCTCGCTCTCTGAAATATTCTACGAGCGGATTTCGAGCCGCCGCTTCAACTCGCGTGCCACCTTCCTCGATCCGAGCATGCGCCAATTCTTCCCGACGGTGGCGGCGTACTCCGACTATTACGCGGCGCTCGTAGACGCCCTGGACCTTGCGAATATCCGCTTCAGCCGGGCCACCGAGATCGAATTGCTCGGAATCGAGGTCGCTCCGAACGGCTCGCTTCGGCTCTCGCTGCGCTTCGTTGGGCGGAACGATCTTCCGCTGCGTTGGTGGAATGCGGTGCTGCTGCGGACCGACGAGTGGCGTTGGCTCGACGATCGATGGTGGGTGGTCCCCGGTAAGGTCTAGGAGAGCCTGCGAGGCAGAAGGCGCATGCTCCCGGGGTTGGGAAAAACCTCGCCGCAAAGAGGAAAAACCTTCTCTCGCCAGCGGTAATTTTCTTCCACTCCCGATTGGGTCGATTCGGGCGGATTCGTTTGTTTTCAGGGAGTTAGGTCGAATTCTGCGTGCCATTCACAATTGGCACACGACTTGCTCTTGTGTGGGTCAGTCCGGGAGAACCGGGCGGACTTTCGAAAAGCCAACAACTCGGCGAGGTTCGAGTGGGCAAAAGTTCGGCAAGTCGGACCGGATCGGGTGGGAGTTCAGGGCCCCACCACAAACGATTCGGACGAGCAGGGAGCCGAGCCCGGTGTGACGACACACCGCCCGCACGAAACCTCGTTGAAATCGAGGAAACCAAATCGTGCAGGGCACAAAAAACACGACCCAACTTACTTCTCGCGCGACGCGCAAGCCAAATCGATCCAACCAGACCGCCAGAACCCAGAGGGCCAACAAGGCGTGGGAATCCGATCGAGAACTCGTCGACCAGATCCTGGCCGGCAGCCGCGAGCATTTCGATCTTCTCTACGGGACCTATTTCCCGCGCGTCTATCGCTTCGCACTGAAGCGGCTGCACGATCCGGGCGAAGCGGAGGACGTGGCGCAGGAAGTGTTCATGACCTTGATGACGGCGCTCGCGTCGTTCAAGGGCGATTCCTCGCTGCTGGTCTGGATCTTCGGCGTGACGCGCAACAAGGTGAATCGTCGCTTTCGCCGTCCGCGACCCCGTCTCGAACCCTTGGAGGAGGGCGGCGCGCTCGACATCCAGAGCCACGAACCGCGTGCCGACGAAACGGTCGACGCGCGTCGTGTACTCGGGCGTTGCGAGGATGTGATCCTGAATGATCTGACGCCGTTGCAGCGACGAATCTTTCACCTGAAACATCTGCGACAGCAGCCGATTCGCGCCATCGCCCATGCCCTGGGCAAGAGCGAAGATGCGGTCAAGGCGAACTTGTACAGGATGCGCCGCGCGATTTCTGCGGGGACACCCGGTCTCGAAGCCATTCTGCGCGGCTGAGGCGAGGAAATCCCTGGGGGGTGAATGCTCCTCCCACAGCGGTTCGCATCGCTCCCGCCGCCGCACGATCTGTATCACTGGGATTGTGGTTCTCATCGGGAATCAACGAATCTGACGGTGACTCAAAAATTCGTTGACGGTCGTCAGTCGATGACGTATTCCCTGACTCATGGAGAGTTCGGCGGGTACGCCTGGGGTCGTCGAGTCGGGGGGGATGTCGAAACATCCCGCATCGGCGGCGCGCCCGCTCGCTCAGGCCGCTCAGGCGAACGGCGGGTCGACGGGCGTTCATGGCCCCCGAGCTCGCCAGCGCGCGGATACCCGGGAGCGAATCTTCGAGACCGCCCTGCGAGAGTTTCGCGACGTGGGCTTCGCTGCGGCACAGATCGACCGGATCGCGAAGAATGCCGGGATCGCGCGTGGCACGTTCTACTTCCATTTTCCGACCAAAGACGACGTAATGCTGGAGCTTGCCCGCCGCATCAATGCGCGAATCGTGAGGCGGGTCGGGCTGATCGTGGAGACGAATCCCGATCTGCACGAATTCCTGTTGCGGGTGAACGACGCGCTGATCGATGAGCACGATCGCGTCAGCGAGGCGGGCCTGCATGCCGAAGTCCTGGCGCTCTATATCCGTCGTCCCTACGACCTCGCAGACTCGTCGCACAACGTCCCAACCCTGACCGACAAATTGGTGACCCATCTTCGGAGACTGTCCGATACGGGAAGGCTTCGCTCGGAGCTGACCGCGGAGCAATTGTCGATCGTCATCATGTCGAGTCTCTTCGGGGTTCTCGCCCGAGTCCCGCCCGGCGAGCAGGTCCGAGCGACCTGTATTTCGTTGCTTGATATCATGGTGAAAGGGCTCGAGTCTGCGCCAGAATGAACGTCGTCGCACCCGAGGGGGAGTTCTCTGGTGATCCAGGCTATGCCGTGAAGGAAATATTATTTCGCGTGTCTGACACAAGCACACTCAGGGCACCACTCTCCAATCAAACGACGGCCGTCGGAAAGGCGGTCCTGAACGAGGCATGAGAGACAGCGTGACGAGACGACCCGTCTGGCAAGGTTTCCTGGATTGGCTCCGAGCCTCGGATCGAGCCACAGATGGAGCGGTTTCTGCGCCGACTTTGGTCCGGTCGTTGTCCGCTCCCTCGGAGGCGTGGACCTCGTCTGGATTTCTTTCAACGGTGGAGCGCGCACGACAGGAATTCCTCGACGAGGAGGGCAAGGAGATCGATCCCGACGAATTGCTGGATTTCCTGGCCGCCGATCACGATCCGGTGCCGGTGGATCCCGTTTTTCGAGATCGGCTTCGCAAGGACCTATGGGCCCTGGTCGAAAAGGGTGCCGTTCGGCGCCCGCCGTACCACTGAGTCGTACGCGCCCGATTGCTCGCGGGCTCAGCCGTCTGTAGCCTTGCGTGCATGCGGAATCCGATCCGCCTGAAAAACCTGAACGCTCAGTTTCTTCCCCTCTATCTCGTCGGCATCGCGATCCTGATCTTCCAGCCGCCCCAGCCCCATGGAGTCATGGCGGCGCTGCCGCTGATCGCTCTGGGCAGCGCGCTGCGTGCGTGGGGTGCCGGCCATCTCGTCAAGAACGACGAACTCACGACGTCCGGGCCCTATGCCCATCTTCGTCACCCGCTCTATTGCGGAACGATTCTGATCGCGACGGGTTTCGCGGTCTGGGCGGGGGGGGCGTGGACTTTGATACTGCTGTGCCTGCTCTGGCCCTGGTTCGCGTTCCGCTACTACCCGCGCAAGGAGAAGAGCGAGAGCATCCGGCTCGAAGCGGCCCATGGCGAGCGCTTCGTTCGTTATCGCAGGGAAGTCTCGGCGCTGCGGCCCTCCCTGCGGCCGTGGCGCGGTGATCCCGCGGCGGGACCCAGCGTCGGATGGCGATGGGGTTGCTACGACGAAAACAACGAGCTCGGGACCTTTCTCGCGGTGGCCCTCGGCGTGATCCTTTTCTGGCTGCGAGATCGGGGTCCCTTCGTTTGAGCGCGACGCCTCCCGACAGCCTCGGCATCGATCGCCCCCATCTCGCAGAGCGAACGCAGTCCGTGCTGAATCACGGCGGATGGGGCAATCCCGACGTATTGCTGGTCGAGACCGAATCCGGCACGGTCGTCGTCAAGGATTTCTGGCCGCGAACCCCTTCTGTGCGGCGCTGGCTGGGGCCCTGGCTGTTACGCCGAGAGGCCCGCGCCTACCGCCGTCTCGACGGGCTCGAATCGGTGCCACGCCTGCTTGGGTGGCTCGATCCAGCCGCGCTGGTCTTCGAGTATCGGCCGGGGGTCTTGCTCTCTCGTTCCCTTGCGGGACAGCTTCCGTCGACCTTCCTGGCCGATCTTCAGCAGGCGGTGGCCGAGATGCATCGACGCGGAGTCGTGCATCTCGATCTGCGACATCGAAGCAATATCCTGGCCGGCCACGATGGCAAGCCCGTCCTGTTGGACTTCGCTTCGGCACTGCGCTTTGACGTGACGACGTGGTGGGGCCGCGCCGCGGTGACACTCCTCGGGCGAGTCGATCGGCGAGCGCTTCGGAAATGGCGGGCTCGTCTGGGTTGATCGCGATCGAGAAGCTCGACCGATTCAGGACGGATCGTCTGAAGGATTCTGGATCGGTTCGTCCGTGGGTCCGTCCGTGGACCCCTCCGTGGACCCCTCCGTGGGCTCCTCGGCGGGCATCTCGGCGGGCTCCCGAGGCGCCAGGCGGCCGATGTAGTGGCGGAAACATTCGAGCGTCAAGCGCGCATCCTCGAGGGCACGGTGAGCGATGGTGCCGCCTTCGAGCAAGCCCGCCGTCATCGCCGCCTGCCGCAACGAAATGGCACGCACAGGCTCTCCCGCCACCAGCGACCACGAATAGAACAAGGTCGCGAGGTCGATCACGTGGTAGTCGAAGGGGTAGGGGATGTTGCAACTCTTGAATGCACGTTCGAGGAAAAGCACGTCCATGCGAACGTTCTGGCCGGCGGGGATCACCTTGCGATCCTTGGGCAACATCTCGACGATCTCGGTCAACACCTGTCGGACACCCGGCGCTTTCGCCCACAAGGCTTCGTCGTAACCGAAGATCGCCGCGGCCTCGGGCGAGACACGCTCGGGGCGGGGGCGGACGCGCCATTGGGCCTCGGCGGTCTCTGCGAGGCGGGCGTCGGTCATGATGATTCCGACCTCGGTGAGATCGTGGATCTCGACATCGAGGCCACCGAACTCACAGTCCATAAATGCAAAGGCGAATTCGGCACTCATCGCGATATCGGGTCGCTTTCGTGGCGGGCCCACCTCGGACGGGCCGAACTCGAAGAGCTTCGATCCTGCGCCAGGGGTGGCTGTGCGTGAAGGGCTGGGCGTGGAAAGAGGGAATGGTGCTCCCAACGGGACTCGAACCCGTGTTTCAGCCTTGAGAGGGCCGTGTCCTAGGCCACTAGACGATGGGAGCGCATTCCGGAAGCGCGGCAGACTAGCTACGTGCATCGGAGCCTGTCAACCCGAGGGGCCATCGGACGTCGATCCGGGTTGGATCTTCGCAGCGATATGAAGTCTTCGACGCAAGGATGCCGGAAATCGTCAACCGGGCTGCATCTTGTCACTCCACGAGAGGGCTCCGGGGCTTTGGTGGGAATTCGACACGG
>Ga0209988_10001719_pt1 | contig 14342 bp, 13 predicted proteins | sample N075metaG_FD_183115 | JGI IMG/M metagenome (GOLD analysis project Ga0209988, IMG submission 183115) | Deep subsurface microbial communities from Kermadec Trench to uncover new lineages of life (NeLLi) - N075 metaG (SPAdes) (version 2) | ecosystem: Environmental > Aquatic > Marine > Ocean trench... | reverse complement strand
TGGGGTCGCATTCTAGGTCCTGTCTGATGGCTCCAGAATTCGGCTGAGTGCGACGCTTCTCGTCGTGGCAAGGCGTCGAAGTGATGGCATATTCACGGGATATTCCGAGCTTCGACAACGCGGCCACGGCGGGAATGGTCGTGCTCAGGTGGATTCTGGAGCCATCAGACAGGACTTAGACCGCCATGTTATCGATGAGCCGGACCCCGGAAACACGCGCTGCCACGAGCGCGCGGGTCGGCTGTGTCCCGGTGGGCGGCAGGAGCGTCCGCGCGTCGCGGACGGCGGCGTAATCGACGTCGAGCCCGTGTTCGCGGAGCTGACGGTCCAGGTCCCGTTCGATCGAGGCCGGTTCGGCGCCGTCGGCGGCGGCCCGCCGGGCGGACTCGAGCGCCCGGTACAGGCCCAGCGCCTGGTTGCGGGACCCGGGCGGCAGGGACGCGTTGCGGCTGCTCATCGCGAGGCCGTCCCCGTCGCGGACGGTGGGGTGCGCGACGACGTGCAGGCCCGGCCACCGGTCGCCCTCGCGGCGGACCATCTCGGTGACGACGAGCAGCTGCTGGTAGTCCTTCTCGCCGAAGACGGCCGCCGACGGTCGCAGCAGGTCGAACAGCCGCGCAACCACCTGGCAGACACCGCTGAAATGGGCCGGGCGGTGCGCGTCCTCCAGGCCGGGCGCGGTCGCGACCGCCGGCAGCGCCGGGACGGGTATGGCCGCATCGGGCGGGTACATCGCTTCGGCGTCGGGCGCAAACACGATGTCGGCGCCGGCGCTTTCGGCCGCGGCCAGGTCGGCGTCGAGCGTCCGCGGGTAACGCTGCAGGTCGTCGCCGTCACCGAACTGCGTCGGGTTGACGAAGATGCTGACGATCAGCGGCCGCGGAAGGTCCCTGGCGCGGTGGATCAACGCCTCATGCCCCTTGTGCAAAGCCCCCATCGTAGGCACAATGGCGCCGCCGGAGACGTTCTGGAGGCCGGTTGTCGTGTGCACCACCTGCATGGCCGATTGAAGACTATACTTCCGTGTTCACCCGATTGGAGCTCCCACCCCATGGCCGTACTCGTCACCGAAAACGCAGCACGCGCAATTCGCGACATTATCAAGGAGCAGGACCTCGACGCCGAGACCACCCATCTGCGGGTCGGCGTCAAGGGCGGCGGCTGTTCCGGTTTCAGCTACCTGCTGGACCTGACGGAGAAGCAGCGCGACACCGACGAGGTCTGGGAATACACATACAGCCTCGAGTCCGAGGAGATCACGATCCGGATCGTCTGCGATCCCAAGAGCTACCTCTACCTCAACGGGACCGAGATTGACTTCAAGGACGAGCTCATGGGCCGCGGGTTCGTGTTCAACAACCCCAACGCCACCAGCACGTGCGGCTGCGGTTCAAGTTTCTCCGCCTGAGCGAGCGGTAGCGAGCTCGCCCGTGGTTGGATGTCGCTCCACGGCCGTCGTCGCTTCGCAACGACAACCGTGCCACCCCTCGTAGCGCGTTTGTCCTTGCAGGTCCGCTCAGACCCGCCGGATGAATTCGGCGGGTCGTACGAAAGCGAGTGTCGGCCCGGAGGGCCGTACGGAGCGCTCAAACAAGTCTCTGCACGACAAGCGCGTCGTTCTGGCCGCCGAAGCCGAAGGAGTCCGAGAGACACACTTCGATCTCGGCGTGACGCGCCTTGTTCGGAATGTAATCGAGGTCGAGTTCCGGGTCCGGCACGTCGAGGTTGACGGTGGGCGGCAGCGTACCGTGGCGGATGGCCTGTACGCATGCGATCAGTTCGACGGCGCCCGCCGCCGCGATCAGGTGCCCCATCATCGACTTGATCGAGCTGATCGGGATCTTCGGCGCGTTGTCGCCGAAGACCTGCTTGATCGCCAGCGTCTCGACGGCGTCGTTCTCCTTCGTGCCCGTGCCGTGCGCGGAGATGTAGTGAACCAGCGGACGCCCGTCGGCGCCCAGGGCATGCGGGTCGAGGCCGGCCTGCTTGAGCGCGTCGATGATCGCCGCCGCGGGGCCGAGACCCTGCGGGTGCATGTCGGTGATGCGGAAGGCGTCGGCGCTTGATCCGTACCCGGAGATCTCCGCCAGCGGCGTCGCGCCGCGTCGCTCGGCGTGCTCCAGCGTCTCCAGCACGATCATGCCCGCGCCCTCGCCCATCACGAACCCGCCGCGACCACGATCGAAGGGGCGCGACGCCTTCGTGCAGTCCCCGCCTTGGCGGGACAGCGCGGTCAGCCGGATGAACCCGGTCACGCCGAGCACGTGGATCATCGTGTGGGTGCCGCCGGAGATCATGACGTCGGCGTCGCCGCGACGGAGAATGTCGACCGCTTCGCCGATCGCCTGCGTGCTCGCCGCGCACGCGGTCAGGCAGTTGTACGCCGGGCCGCGGATCCCGAACTCCCGGGCGATGTGGCTCATGGGCATGTTCGGTTCCTGCCCGATCTCCCCCCAGCGGCTCATGGTCACGGCGGCTTGCCGAGCCCACTCGGGCGCGTCCAACTCGGCCTTGACGGGGTCCCACGACTTCATGGCCACCTTCGCGTACGCGTCGAAGTCCAGCACGCCCTCGCCGGCGCCGATGTAGATCCCGACGCGTCGCAGGTCGAGCCCGTCGAAGCTTCCCAGGCAGGACTGGTCCCAGGCCTGCCGCGCGGCGCCCAGCGCGAACTGCGTGTTCATCGCCGCGTGTCGGTGAATCGCCGGGTCGCGCACGTACTGCCGGTAGTCGTAGTCGCGCACCTGCGCCGCGTACGGCGTCGGGAACGTGGACGCGTCGAAGCGGTCGATCGGCTTCACGCCCGACTCGCCGTTGATGAGCTTCGTCCAGACGGTGTCCAGATCATGCCCGAGCGGCGTGATCCAGCCCATACCGGTGACAACGACGCGTCGCATCATGCGACGTCTTTCCTCTGCAGAACCATCGCGACGTTCTGCCCGCCCTGGCCCGTCTGCGACACGAGCACCCATTTCAGTTCGGCGGGTCGCGACGGGCATGCGGCGGCGGCGAGACCCTCGACGGCTCCCGTGTTGAGCCGCGCCGGCAGCGTCTGCGTCTTGATCGCGTTTGCGGCGACCGCGACCGCCACCGTCCCCGCGCCCGCATTGCAGTTGCCGGTGTTGGGGACCGTCGTGATCAGCGGGACCTCGGCCGACCGGCTTCCAAAGACGCGCTTGATCGCCGCGGCCTCGGCGCGATCGACCGACGGGATGCTCGAACCCAGCGGCACGACCGCATCGATGTCGTCGGGACCGACGCCGGCCTGCGTCATCGCAAGGTCCATCGCGTCGGCGATCTCGGCACCGGCCGGATCGAGTTCCAGCCCGACCGTGTCCGGGCAGAACGACTGCGTCGCAGCCACGCCGGCGATCACCGCGTAGACCTCGGCGCCGCGACGCTCGGCGACGTCCGCCGCCTCGACCACGATGATGCCTCCGCCCTCACCGATCACCGTGCCCGTCGCGTCGGGGTCGAACGGCCGGACGATCGTGGCCGGGTCCCGATCGGCCGGCGTCGGCGCCAACCGGCCCGCGATCGTCTGGCGGTGCATCGACATGATGTTGATCTTCGATTCCGCGCCGCCGCTGAGACACGCGTCCGCGGCGTCGCGCTGGATCACACGCACCGACTCGCCGATCGAGAGCCCGCTCGACGCCTCGCAACAGGTGATCGTGTTGCTGGGGCCGCGGCAGTCGTGAATGATCGTGACGTGGCACGCCAGCATGTTCGGCAGGTACTTCAGCAGCCACAGCGGCGTCAGGTTGGTCATCCCGGTGTGACCCCAGTGCTGCAGGTCGACGTTGCCGTCGTCGTCGCGGCTGGTCCACAGCGCCGCGCACAATTCGTTGGCTTCGGCCGTAATGAGACCGGCGCCGATATGACACCCCATGCGGCCGGGCTCGATGGCCGGCTCGGCCGCGTCGCCATCGAGGCCGGCATCGGCCAGCGCCGCCGCGGCGCCGCCGACGGCTAACGCGGTGTCGCGGCACATGACCTTCGTCGCCTTGCGGTGCTTCTTCGGGACCACCTTGCGGACGTCGAAGTCCTCGGGACGGATCTCGGCGGCGATCCGGCACTCGAAGCCGTCCGGATCAAATCGCTCGATCCGCCTGATCGCCGAGCGGCCCTCGACCATCGCCTCCCACAGCGGCGCGAGTCCCACACCGAAACCGGTGACGGGGCCGAGGCCCGTAATAACGATGCGACGTGACATGGGCCGTTAGTCTACCCCTGTGGATCCCCTCACGCAGTCCCTTCTCGGCGCCGCGGCGGCCCAGGCCGTCCTGGGCAACCGGCTCGGTCGCGTGGCCGCGCTGGCGGGCGCGGTCGGCGGCGAACTGCCGGACGTCGACGTCTTCCTGCCGTTGACCGATGCGGCGCTGCCGATGGAATACCACCGCCATTTCACGCATTCATTGCTGTTGGTCCCCGTGATCGCGGTGCTCGCGGCGATTCCGTTTCTCGCGCGTGCCCGGTGGCGAAGCCAGTGGACCCTCATTCTCGCGGCGACGACGATCGGCGCCGCGACACACGGGTTGCTCGACAACTGCACCACGTACGGGACGTACCTGCTGTGGCCGTTCGTGGACAGGCGGCTGGCGTGGGACATCATCAGCATCATCGACCCGGTGTTCACGCTTGCGCTGCTCGTCGGGGTCGGTTGGGCCCTGATGACGCGCAAGGCGATGCCCGCGCGCATCGGCATCGCCCTGGCGATCGCCTACCTGGGCCTTGGCACGTTGCAGCACCACCGCGCCACTCGCGTCCAGGCCGCGCTTGCCGACGCGCGCGGCCATCAGATCGAGCGGGGCCGTGTCATGCCGACGCTCGCCAACATCCTGGTGTGGCGGTCGGTGTACGAGGCCGAGGGCCGCCTGTACGCCGACGCGATCCGGGTCGGCGGTCCCGGTTCCGCGCTGGTGCGCGAGGGACGGTCCCTCCCGCGCGCCCGCCTCGACGACCTGCCCGTGGACGGCCCGCGGACCCGTGCCGCCTTCGGCGGCCTGGAGGCCTTCGCCGACGGGTACGTGGCATCGGTCACCGGCGTGCCGGGTGTCTTCGGGGACATGCGGTACTCGATGGACCCGTCGGGCTTCGACCCGCTCTGGGGGATCCGATTCGAGCGCGAGGGGGTCGAGCCCGAGGCCGTCTGGGTGTACCTGGCATCCGGGCGTTCCGGTGCCGTGCGGGATCTCTGGCGGTCGGTGCTCAGCAGGAATCCTGCGGGGTATCGCCCGGTCCGCGACATTCATTCGCCAGTCGTTCTTGACGCCCGCCGCGCGATCAGCATGGCCATCTCGAGCGACTGTTCGTAGTTCAACCGGGGATCCACCTGCGACTTGTAATCTCGCGACAGGTCCGCTTCGTTGAGGCCACGCGCGCCGCCGATGCACTCGGTCACGTTCTCCCCGGTCAGCTCGAAGTGGACGCCGCCGAGGTAGGTCCCCAGACGCTCGTGGATGGCGAACGCCTGTTGCAGCTCCTGGAGAATGTGGTCGAAGCTGCGCGTCTTGATCCCGGCCGCGGTGCGCTGGGTATTGCCGTGCATCGGGTCGCAGCACCACAGGACGGTACTGCCGGCGGCCTGCACCGCCTCGATCAAGGGCGGCAGACACGCCTCGATCCGGTCGGCCCCGAAGCGGTGAATCAGCGTGAGCCGGCCCGGCTCGTTGCCGGGATTGAGTATGCGAATCAGGTCGCCGAGCCACTGCGCGGTCATCGCCGGCCCGACCTTCAACGCGATCGGGTTGGCGATGCCGCGCATGTACTCGACGTGCGCGCCGTCCGGCTCGCAGGTGCGCATCCCCAGCCAGGGAAGGTGCGTCGAGAGGTTGTACCAGCCGTCGCGGCGCGGCACCCGCCGGCTCTGGGCCTGCTCGTACGGCAGGTGCAGCGCGTCGTGGCTCGTGAAGAAATCGACCCGGTTGATCTCGCCCACGCTCGTCCCTGCGAGGGCCTCCATGAACCGCAGCGACTCGCCGATGGACTCGACGATCTTCTGGTACTCGGCCGCCCGGTGCGAATGCTTCACGAAACCGAGATCCCAGTACTCCGGGTGGTGCAGGTCGGCGAAGCCGCCGTCGATGAGACTCCGGATGAAGTTGAGCGTGAGCGCCGACCGCTCGTATCCGCGGAGCATGCGTTGCGGATCGGGGGTCCGCTCGGCTTCGGTGAATCCGACGGCGTTGATCAGGTCGCCGCGATAGCTCGGCAGCGAGACGCCGTCTCGGGTCTCGAGGTCCTCGGTACGAGGCTTGGCGTACTGGCCGGCGAAACGGCCCACCCGGATCACGCGTTTGTGCGTGCCGTGGACGAGCACGAGGCTCATCTGCAGGAGGATCTTGAGCTTGCTGGCGATGTCCGCCGAAACGCAGGCGTCGAAGGTCTCCGCGCAATCGCCGCCCTGGAGCAGGAACCGCTCCCCGGCGGCAGCCTCGGCCAGCTGGGCCTTGAGCATCTCGATTTCCCACGACGTCACCAGCGGCGGCAGACGCGACATCTCGCAGATGACCCGTTCAACGTCCTGGGCGCAGGGATACACCGGCTGCTGCGTAGCCCGGCGGCTGCGCCAAGATGTAGGCGACCATTCCATGGTTGATCGACGGCTCAGACGTCGTCATCGGCACGCTGCGCGGTTCTCGTCACAGCGTACCCGCCGATCGTCGTGGCCGGGGCAGCCGCCCCTGCCACTTGAGAGCGCAAAAAAACCCCGCCGCCAGAGTCCGGCACGCCCAGCCGACTCTGTCCGCGCGACGGGGACGATTATCGAATTCATGGCTCTAGGCCGGACGATGCGTGAACGTGGTGAAGTGGGTGGAGAAGGAGTTCTGGATGCGGTTCGGCAGATTATTCGTCACCAGCGGCCGAGAGGTTCCCCCCGGAGGCGGGACAGGAGACCCGAACCGGGGAAAAAATGCGGGCGACAGGATTCGAACCTGCACGGGTTACCCCACGGGAACCTAAATCCCGCGCGTCTGCCAGTTCCGCCACGCCCGCATTGACGTGGATATGGGGATTATCGACCCGTCTGGCGGGCCGGGCAACAGATCGGGGACAGAACTGCCGATGGTGACATACTGATATGAGCTGGACCCGCAATGCTTCTGCCAACCTCGTTCCCCTGCTCAGCCGGCTCGTCCTGGCCGCGGCGTTCATTCCCGCCGGGTACGACAAGATCATAGGGGAACCGGTGATTTTCGAGGGCAAGGAGGCCGAGACACTCCAGCGGCTCGGCGTCGGAGAGGATGCGGCGGAGGCCTACAGCCAACTGTCGCAACTCACGCTCTATCAAGAAGATGTGGAAACCGGACGGCTCCGCGACCGGATCCGGCCCCGACCGAACACGATCGGCTCGATACCCCCGCCGACGCCGGCCCCCGCGCCGCCGCCGCGGCCGGTGCCGAAGCCGGAACCGAAGCCGGAACCACCGCCGGAACCGTCGCCGGAGCCGAAGCCCGCTCCACCGGTCGTCAAGCCGCCCCCGGTCGTAAAACCCCCTGTGGTGGTGGACCCGGAACCCGCACCGCGAAACGTGGGGGCGGGCATGGGTTCGGTCCGCGCGAAGCGTCTGCACCGCCTGACGGTCATGCTCGTGAACGACAGCCCCTACCCGGAGCGGTTCAAGCCCCAATGGCTTGCGTGGGCAGCCGCGGGCACCGAACTGGTGGGCGGGGGCCTGCTGCTGCTGGGCCTCCTCAGCCGCGTCTGGGGGGCCGGTCTTGCGATCGCGATGGCCTTCGCGTTCTACATGACCTCGCTGGAGCCGGTGCTCGATTACGGCGTGTTGAACCTCCCGATGCCTGTTTTCAACCAGGTCTTCACGCAGATCTGCCTGTTGGTAATGGCGATCGGCGTCACGATGACCGGGGCCGGTGGATTGAGCATCGACCGTCTGCTGTTCGGCGGCGGAGAGTTCGACGAAGACCACCACCTGCACCTCGGCTAGTGCCGCAGCTGCCAATCCGCACTGTGCGACTGCGGTGCGCGTATGCTACGAAACCGTGACGCCCCCGGATGGCGAACCCGAAACCCGGCGGGCGCTCAGTCGGATCGTGCCCTGGGTCGTCTCGGTCGGCCTGCATGCCGGCCTGATCGGGCTGGGCTTCCTGATCACCTGGACCGTCGTGACCCTCGCCGACGACGACGACCCCATGCTCGTCACCGCCGAGTTCGATGCCCTCACCTATGACCCGTTGGCGAGCCTGGAGACCCAGCCCCTGCCCGACACAGATCCGCTCGAACCGACACGGGTCCCCGTGGAGTCACTGCAGGAGGCCATCGAGCAGCAGCTGGCCGGCCTCGACGTGCCGTCGCTGACCCTCGACCTCGACGCCGGCGTGCCGGCCGGCGCCGCTGACTTCGCGGCGGCATCGACCCGGAACTCGGCCACCTTCGTGGGGATGACCACCACCAACGCGCGTCGCATCGTCTACGTGATCGACGCCTCCGGCTCCATGATCCGGTCGTTGCAGATCGTGCTGAGGGAACTGGGCCGGTCGTTGGGGACGCTCTCGCCGCGGCAGGCGTTCGCCGTCATCTTCTTTCAACGCAACCAGGCCCTGGTGGTACCGCCGAACCGCCTCACGCCGGCCACGCCCGCGGCGATCGCCCGGACACTGGCCTGGATCGACGACCACGTCATCCCGGCCGGCCGGTCCAATCCCCTGGCGGCGCTGGAGCGCGGGCTCCGCCTCAAGCCGGACGTGATCTTCCTGCTCAGCGAGAACATCACCGGTTCCGGCGAGTACGAGATCGACCAGGCCGAGCTGCTGAGCCTTCTCGACGAGCTCAACCCGATCGATCGCAGCAGCGGACGCCGCGCGACACGGATCAACTGCGTGCAGTTCCTCGACCCCGATCCACTCGACACGCTGCGGCGGATCGCCGAACGGCACGGGGGCGAGGGCGGATACCGGTTTCTCAGCCGCGCCGAACTGGGGATCGACAATGGCCAGTAACAAAGACTCGTGGACAGGAGACACCCGGCCTTGAGACCACTCACCCTCTTCGTGCTCGCCCTGATGCTGATCGCGGCGGTCCCGGCGCCCGCTGTTGCGCAGGACCTCTCGCAGACGGCGGTCGATCAGAGCTTCGCCAGCCAGTTCTTCATTGCCCGCAGAACCGATCCCGGCGGCGACGAACACATCGAGGTTCTCGGCAGCCTCATCATCTGGTTCCTGATGGCGCTTTCGATCGTGTCGATCGGCCTGATCGGCAACATCGCGATGTCGAACCAGCGCAAGGCGATCGTGCCGCCCGGCATCGTCGACGAAGCGAGGCGACTGCTGTCGTCCGGCGACTACCGCGGCGCGCTGGAGGCGACCGGGCGCGACCCCAGCGATTTCGGTCGCATCCTGCACGCGGCGCTCAGCGAGGCAAGTCACGGTTTCGCCGCCGTGCTCCAGAGCCTCCAACAGACGGCGGACGAACTGGCCACGATCCGGCTGCGACGGATCGAGTATCTCAACGTCCTGGGCCAGGTGAGTCCCATGATCGGCCTCTTCGGGACGGTCTACGGCATGATCCTCGCCTTCCAGGCGATCGTCGGCGCCGGCGGCAACGCCGACCCGGTCCTGCTGGCGGGCGGGATCGGCACCGCGCTGACGACGACGTTCTGGGGCCTGGTCGTCGCGATTCCCGCGTTGAGCGGGTACGGCATCATTCGCAACAAGATCGACGAACTCAGCGCCGAGGCGAGTCTCACCGCCGAGGAACTGCTCAAGCAGTTCCGCCCGAAACCCAAATGAGCCGCGACCGGTCAGTCCAACCCGAACCGATCGCCGCGAACCTCACGCCCATGATCGACGTGACGTTCCTGCTGATCATCTTCTTCGTGGTCGTCTCGCAGATCGTCGAGGTCGAGAACGCCGACCTCGATCTGCCGCGCCCGGTGGACGCGGCGAGCGAGTTGCCCGACGATCAGCCGCGGATCGTCATCAACGTGCTGCGGGGCGCCGGCGGCGACTCGATCGGGTACCGGATGAGCAATCAGCGGTACATGGCGGACACGGCCGGGCTGGAAGCCCTTGCGCACAGCCTCGCGGCGATGTACCGGAAGAACCCGGCGTTGGCCGTCAACCTCCGCGCCGATCGCCGCACGGACTACCGCTGGGTCGAGCCGGTGTTCCAGGCGGTCTCGGCCGCGGCACGGCTGTCGGGCCGCGACGACGTCAAGGGTCGCGTGAACCTCGTCGTGGTCAAGGAGCACTGACGATGCGATCCGGCCGAAGACCCAGACGCGGGGCCCGGATTGGCCTGAACCTCACGTCCATGATCGACATCGTCTTCCTGCTGCTGGTCTACTTCATGGCCGCAACGGAGTTCAAGAGCCTCGAGGAGATCTACCGGCTCGACCTGCCCGAGCGCGGCAGCGCCGCCGACCCGTTCGAGTTGCCGCGCGATCCGCTCCGCGTCACCGTGACCACCGTCGGTCCCGACGAGTACGTCCTGCGGCTCTCCGGGCCTGAGACCGCGGGCCCGCGGCCCACGACGTTCCAGGAACTGTTCGTGTTCCTCGACGGCAGGCGTCGCTCCGACCGCGCGGCGGGCGGCGTGTTCGAGGCGGACCACCCCATCATCGTGGCGCCGACCGGCCGCACGTCGTGGGAGCACGCGATGGGCGTGTTCAACGCCGCGGTCCGCGCGCGGTATACCAACATCACCTTCACGGCGCCATAACGGATGTACGGAACCGCGGCCATCCTGCTGGGCGTCGGCATCGTCACGCAATCCGCCATGACGGACTTGCCGGACCGGATCGCGTCCCAGCGGGCGGCGATCGCCGACGCGGCGCCCGCCGAGCGTGCCGCGATCGTCGAGCGGGTGCTCGATCTGCGCGCGAAGCTGATCCGCGACCACCCGGACGATCCGCGTCTGCCGGTCTGGCTCGCCGACCAGGCGCAGGACCTCTTCTATCTGGTTCTTCCGGCGGACTCGTCCGGGCTCGTTGCGCGCTTCGGACTGCCCACACCCCGGCAGCTCGACCGCGTCCGACGGGTCGCCCGCGAGATGAACGACTTCGCAAGCCGCGCCGAGACGGCGATCGAACAGATCATCATGGACGCCGAATCAAGACCGGGCGGCGGCTTTGACCCAGGCCTGATCGAGACCGAGCGAAACCGGCGGGTGCCGTTCCTTCGCGGCATCGCCGCCTGCCTCGACGCCGACTTCAACGTCGAGGTCCCGGCCCGGCGGCACGCGCTCTATTCAATCGCAAGTGCCCGGCTCGGACCGGTCGCCGATCTGCTGCCGGACCGCTTCGCGGCGACCGCGCGATTCTACGCGGGGCTCGCGTTGCTCGGCAGGCAGAAGTACGACGACGCGGCACGCGTACTGCGGGACGTGTCCACAGATCCGGCGGCGCGGCGAACCGACGTGTTCGCGGCCCGGCTCGCGCTTGTGCGGTGCCGCGCCGCACTGGAGCCCGGGGTCGCGCTCGCGGAGCTCGATGCCGTCGAGACGGACTTCGCGGGCTCAGGAGAGCTGCTGTTGAGGGTGCTGATCGCCGACGAGCGATTCCGGTTGCTGCGGCGGCAGGGCCGAGTGGCCGACGCGTTCGGTGCGTACCTGGCGTTGGCCCGGGCCGGCGGACCCCGCCACGCCGCCGCCCGTGCGATCGGGTTCTCGAGGCTCGTCATGGTCGCGGGCCCCGGCACGCCGCTGGACCGCCTGCCCCGGCTTGTCTCGGTCGCGCGCGCCGGCAACCTCGCGGCGAACCCCGGCGGGCGGACCGAGGCGATCGAACTCTACGAACGTCTGCTCGCCGACGACCGGCTCGACGACGCCACGCGGGCCACGGCGATGTTCGGGCTTGGCCGCGTCTACCTGGACGGGGGCAACCGGGCCCCGGCGGTGCGTCAGCTGGCGAAGCTTGCACGCATGTACCCGGCCGGCAGCCACGCCGAAGCATCGATCGAGCTGGCCGCATCGGTGGCCGCCGAGGGCAACCGCCTTGCGCCCGGCGACGCCGGGCAACGCGCGTTACTCCGCGAGGTGCTGGAGATCCTGCTGGGCCGCTACCCCAACCTCGCCTCGATCGATCGCTGGCGATACCGGGCCGGCTGCCTGGCCCTCGACGAGCAACGGTTCGAGGACGCCGTCGGTTTCTTCGACGCGGTCGCCGTCGATGCGGACGTGCGGGCGGACGCGTTGTACCGGCGCGCCGAGTCGTTGCGGGCGTGGTCCGCGTCCGCGGCCGGCACCCCGATGGGCCTGGACCTCGCACGAAGACTCCTGGTCGCGGCAGCCGAGGCCGAAGCGGCGAACGGCGAGCGGCGGACCATGCTGGCGCGTTTCAGGGCCGAGGCGCTGCTGGCGATCGACGACCCCGCGGGCGCCCTGGCGGCGCTGTCGGACGGCGACGACGACGAGTTCTCGCTGCTCACCCGGATCGACGCCTACAGGGCGCTGGGGCGTCGCGACGAGATGGCCCGCGAACTGAAGCGTCTTGTCGACACGACCGGGCCGCGCGCTGCGGCCGCCCTCGTCGCGATGTTCGAGATGCGAACGCGTGAGATCCAGGCCTTGGGCGACCAGGATCGACCCACGGCCGAAGCACTGCGGGAACTGCTCCCGCTGGCGCAGGCGGCGTCGCACTGGATCGAGACGCACGGCGGTAACGAGACGTTGCAGTTGAGCGCCGCCGATGCCTACCGGCTGGCCGGGCGATGCGACGATGCCCTGCGGCTCTACGACGCCCTGCTTGCCGGTCACCCCGATGCGATGGAGGTCCTGTTCGGTCGGGCGGAGTGCCTGTACGACCTGGGTGGCGCCCGCGACGAGGAGGCGATGGGGCACTACCGCCGTCTCGCGGTCGCCACCGCCGCCGCACTCGGCGACCGCCATTGGCAGTCGCAACTGCGGATGCTGCAGATCCTCCGCCGGACGGGGCGCAACACCCACCGGATCGCACCCTACATCCAGCAGTTGCGCGGCACGGACCCGGACCTTGGCGGTGAGCGGTATCGACGCGAGTTCGAACGGCTACTCCAGTAGCCGCAACTCGTCGCGCAGAACGGCCGCAAGCTCGTAGTTCTCGGCGTCGAGCGCCGCCTGGAGCCGCTCCTGCAACTCCGTTCGCTGGCTGACGGGGAGCTTGGGCACCAGCGCGTCGCGCATGCCCTGCAGGACCTGGACCTCGTTGGCCTGCTCGTAGGGCACGCCGTGGTCGGACGCGTCCAGATAGCTGCGCAGCGCCGCGAGCCCCCGGTCGATCGCCGCCAGCGCCTCGCTCTTGCGCCCGGCGGCAAGGGCCCCCTCGGCGTCCGCCCGGGCCCGCATCATGATCACGTGCGGGCGGAACTGCTCCATCACGGTCCGATCGGGCTCCACGGCCGCATGCCCGCGGCAGAGGTCGCAGACCTGCAGGTTGCGGGTCGTGTCCCGCATGACGCCCGCGAAGTCGCCGATGGACATCAGTGCGACGTACCGGTGGTAGTACTGAACCGCCTCTTCGCGCAACGCACGGCACTCGTCCGGGCTCAGCACGAAGCCCTCGCTGTCGCCGCCCTGCCTTGCATATCGGTCGCGGCGGTCCAACTGGTAGGCCAGCAACGACTCAGAACCCTGCGGCCGCTGTCCGTCCGGCCGTCCCTCCATTTCCATCTGCAGGACGCCGAGATCGATGCGGACCTGCAGCTTCGGACGATCGTCCTCGCCGGTAATGCGCCGCGCGTTGACGCGCCCCGGCTCATAGGGCCAGCTCTGCAGGAGTTCTCCGAGATCCGTGTGATCCATGTGAATGACTTCACAATCTGGAAGGGTTGGTCAAGATCATCCTATCGCAGCAGTGGCGCAGCGGCACTCGGCACCGGGGACGCTCAAGCAGCGGCGAGATCGTGCCGACCTCAACTGCTCGTGGACACTGTTGCTCGCGGTTGTATTGAAACCTAGCATGGGATGTACGCCCGTCCCGCCGATCGGAAACCTGGGTGGTCTTCCCGCAACCAATCGAGCCCAACGGATAGAGGATCTTGCATGGCCGACTCCGCCCTGCAACCTGATCTGCAACTGTACCTGAGGCAGATCAACGAGACCGCCCTGCTCACGGCCGACCTTGAAAAGGAGCTGGGGTGGCGGATCATCAACGAGAACGACCAGGAAGCCAAGGAGTGGATGATCAAGGCGAACCTTCGGCTGGTCGTGTCCATCTCGAAGAACTACTCGCACCGCGGGCTGCCGCTCGCGGATCTCATCGAAGAAGGCAACATCGGACTCATCCGGGCCGTCGAGGGTTTCGACCCCGCGCAAGGCGCGCGGTTCTCGACGTATGCCTCCTGGTGGATCAAGCAGGCCATCAAGCGGACGCTCATCAACGCCGTCCAGCCCATCCACATACCCGC
>Ga0209988_10001717_pt1 | contig 14345 bp, 19 predicted proteins | sample N075metaG_FD_183115 | JGI IMG/M metagenome (GOLD analysis project Ga0209988, IMG submission 183115) | Deep subsurface microbial communities from Kermadec Trench to uncover new lineages of life (NeLLi) - N075 metaG (SPAdes) (version 2) | ecosystem: Environmental > Aquatic > Marine > Ocean trench... | reverse complement strand
AAAATATAGATTTCTGAGTGTGGGTGGTAATCCCCCATAAATAGCTGTCTTGAATTCAATTCATCGATGCAACACCTGGTCCAGCATAGCGGTTGGATTTATCGGTGGAGTTTATAGGGCCAGCATTCTCGCCAGTTCAAATTCAAGTGCACAGTGTACTATCGGATCAGTCATATCTTTATTTGAACCCAGAACAGTTGATTGCTCCCCTGAGCCATCTGAATTTTGATGGTTCCATTATTGGTCAACAATCGATGCCGGACAGGGTTTCCTCAAGCGTTGCCAGCACCTGTTCGACCTCCTTTTTTTCCTGCCCGGACAGCGATTGAAGCGGTTTGCGCACCGGACCTGAGGGTAGTCCCTTTAGTTCACAGGCGTACTTGATCACCTGGATCAGCTTCCCGCCCTGTTCGAGGATGCCCATGAACGGCATCAATGCAGACATGATGCGCCGGCCCTTTGCGATGTCGTTTTCGACTGCCACCGCCCGGTAAAGCGCAATGTGCTCGCGGGGTAAACAGTTGCCACCTGTACTACCCGGTCCGTCACTACCACCGGCAAATTCAATATCCTCGAGCTTCTTCCACAGACGTTCCCGCTCACCAACCAACGGCGCTAGCTCTTGAGTGGCGTTTGCCAATTGTTTATTTAAAACGAGTCGCGGATCCTCGTTACTTACACCCAGAAGGGACTCAAGGGCCGAGAGCGGCTTTGGCTCCTCTCGGGGTGCCGCCTTGATTTTCGCGATAATTTCATCGCGTTTTTTGAGATGGCCTTCGAGTTCATCATCGAGCCGGGCCATTTCTTCCCGGATCCCCGCGGGACCGCCCAGGTCGATCAGGGCCTGTTGCAGTTGATTCTTTTTCTGATCAATCTCTGGCTGTTTTTGGGCGCGTTGGAACGATGATGTCATAGCCGCCTGACTTGCCTGCAAAATTTGCAATTCATTCGCATAAGTGCGGTCCCGCACAGTCGGATCGGCAGTACCGGCAAATAGATTGATTGACTTCAACGCGCCGGCGATGGTTTTGCTTTCGCGCAGCACCGCATTCAGGGCGATGTTCTTCTTCTCGACCTGGGTAAAAGAATCGGCGGTACGATCCAGCTGCTTCGCCACCCGTGCATATTCCTGTTCGAAGGTCACCGAAATCCCTATCGTGCGCAAAATCTCCGGTTGCAGCGTGGTAATGCCATGGATCAATCGCGTAAGCGCTACGGACGAATTAACATTACCTACTACTGCGGCGTCCTGGGCTACCCGGGCGAGCTCGGACGACTTGGCCAGGTCAGGATTCGCCTGCGCCATGCGCACCACCGTGGTACGGCTGGCCTCGGTGGTGATACCCATCTCCTTGACACCCTCGGCATAGCTCAGCATCTCATCGCGGGTAAGACCGATGTTACGCCCGACCACACCCAGCACCACGCCCAGCGTTTCGGTACGGGCCGCAAGCAAGGTCGAATCCCTGATAATGCCGACCAGTTTGTAAGCCGCAAACCAACCCACCGCAGTTTTCAGGTAACCATTGAGCTGAGAAGTCGCGGTGGCGGAACGCCGGGTGAATCCGCTTCTAAAGCGGTAGGGTGTAGTTGCATTTTGTAATTAAGTAACTATATATAGTTGCAAATCGCAAGCAAGTGACTATACTTAGTTGCAATTGGTAGGGAACCGATGACCAGGTTAGACAAATTAATCACCGACTTCCAGGGAGCAAAAGGCCAATATAAATGGACTGATTTGCTATCGCTATTAAAGGGCCTGGGTTTCGAGCTGATAGAAGGTTCCGGTTCCCGTGTCAAGTTTACGAATGGCGAGATAACCATTCATTTGCATAAGCCGCATCCGCAAAAGGAAGTTAAGGCCTATGCGGTCAAACAGGTGAAAACCCTGCTGGAGCAAGAGGGACTGATATGAACATGTTAAGTTATAAAGATTATATGGGCACCGTGGAATACAGTGCGGAAGATCATTGCCTGTATGGTCAGATCGCATTTATTCGCGATCTGGTGAACTATGAAGCGGTTAACGTTGAAGATCTGGAAGCCGCGTTTTATGAGGCGGTCGATGAATATCTAGCCGACTGCGAAGCAAGGGGCGTTGCCCCCAATCAATCCCTGAAAGGATCATTCAATGTTCGTACTGGTGAAGAACTGCATCGCTCGGCGGTAATTGCCAAGGGCGATGCCAGCCTGAACTCCTTTGTCTGTGACGCCATTCGGGAGAAAATTGCCCGCGTGCTTAATTGATGAACGGCAATGGCGCAAATAAATCTGTCCCGGTTTGCCCACAAGGGCAGGATGAATGGCCCGGCGGGTGTTATCGGCTGCATCACACAGGCCATTGCAATCCATGCGATTCCGGATGCTGCAACACCGTATCTGGAAAGGCTGGCTGCTTGATGCGCAGACATTACCGGATAAAATGCTGCGGGAACTGATTGTCGGCGCGTTGATCACCGAAGGACATATCGATTAACCGATAATCTGTCTCAAAAGCGGCCCACTGCGACCGGTCAGATACTACAACCAGCTCGTCTCCACTGTACAGGGTTCCCGATTCCAATGCTCCAGGTTCTCAACCCCGGCTTAATTTTTGTCGGGACCTGGGGGGTTGCCGTGACTCCGATCAAAAGGTTTCAATCAATTCACGAATGGGGAAACTCAACGGGCAAGATTAGAACTCCAGTGTCGATCGGCGTCCGCAATTCGTTGGCCTGTTTCACTCGCCCAGCGCACACGCCCGCCATCATGTCCGAACAGGTAGAGCTTGTTGTCGATGACGCGCCAGACTTCGGTATCGATATCACTCAGGTTTCCCAGGCTCATCTGGTTTGAGCAGTAACCGCCGTACTGGGGTGCGAAAGCTTCGGGGTTGTCCGTGAAACGTTGTCGATTGGCGTCGCTCGAAAACCACCACGTCGCGCCTTTCCATGCGGCCGCATAAGACTTGTTGCCCTTAACCGCCCTGGACTGCGTGAAATAACTGACTGCATCATAACCATCCAGGGCCACTCCACCGAAATAGCTCATGTTGATCTCTTCGAATGCCGATACCGGAGGCGCCGGTATTATCAACAGAAGTATCAGCAGCAGGAATGGGGCGAAGCGGGGTATTTGCATGGCTTCAATTTAGCATAAATGGGTGCAAGGGGCCCAGTGGCATCCCCATACGGATGACAATTATCTCGGAGGGGTCCCGACCTGCGCGTCGAACGTCTCCTCTAAGTGTTGGCCGAGGAAACCGAGGATTTCAGGTGCTGCCAAATTAACCGCCTTGCAGAGATGATTCCCTGATGGCGAGAAGTTAATTTGACAGTGCCCACAATACTTCACCTACTAGATATTGCCCTGCTTTTCATCGAGCCAGTTCCGAATCAGTGCGCGATGACGTTCCGCTCCAAAACTTGGAAAGTGCCCACCATGGACAATCTTGACTGGCAACTCCAACAAACGTTCCATCGACCTGAGGTAGTCAGCTGCATTCGAATGATAAACATCCTCGATGAGAGGACCGTCATAATGAATATCACCGGAAAACAGGATGCCTGTGGTTTCTTCCCAGAGTGCGATACCACCGGGCGAATGACCTGGTGTATGGATTACTTCAAAAATGCGATTGCCTAAGTCAATGACATCGCCGTCTTCAACCGACCGCGTTGCGGGTGCTTTTTTCACTGCATAGGTGACTGAATTATATGGCTCGGGTGGCAGCATGGTAAAAATGTCATCCGTAACATATGGCGTAGCAAGTGTGTTCTCACGTGTTGGATGTGCTAGCAAGTCCGCTTCTGCGGAATGAACAATTCTGTTTTCGAATTCGTGATGGCAGCCGATATGATCAAAATGAGTATGGCTGGTAACAGCGGTCAATTTTCTTTCAGTGACTATGGGCACCCATTCGCATAGGGAAACAACACCCATGCCGCTATCGACCAGCATATCGCTTTTACTGCCACGAACATGCCATATATTACAGCGGTAAAACTCCTTGATAAACGGTTCGCAGATATAGGTAACATCGTCTCCTACTTTCTGCACATCGTACCAATTTCGTGGGTCGATTCGGTCCATTATTCAGCTTCCTAATGCCTTAGACGGCAGCGCAATAATATCAGCGGGATTTACCAATACATCAATAGTGCCGCCTGCTTTCAATTGAGTTGACTGTGGCATGTGTGCGATGAGCATCAGTTCTGGCGCATTCTCTGGTTTAAGATGGCAACGAAAATGTGTTCCAACGAAGGCTCCATCCACAACCTGGGCCCGACAAAGCGTTACCCGCTCAGTGTTATCGGATATCGGTCGGAGTTGTTCAGGACGGATGCAAAGAGTGGTCTCGTCTCCCACATTTGGGGTACCGGCGGTGAAGGAATTTAGCGATAAATGCATCGGCCCAAAGACGGTCTCGACCTGGAATCGCTTATCTTGTTCGGCGACAATCTTGCCGGGAATAAAATTCACCTCGCCCATAAAGCCGGCAGTAAATATCGATTGGGGGTACATATAGATATCGGCTGGTTTACCGCAACCCTCGATTACGCCGTCATTCATCACTACAATTCTATCGGCGATTGCCATCGCTTCTTCCTGATCGTGTGTCACATGAATAAATGTGGTTCCTATCTCCCTTTGAATAGTCTTCAGCTCGTCCTGCATTTGACGTCTTAACTTCATATCAAGCGCACCTAAAGGCTCGTCAAGAAGCAACAAATCGGGGTTGACTGCTAGCGCACGGACGAGTGCTACACGTTGACGTTGGCCACCGGATAGCTCATGAGGTTTACGACTGGCAGAGGCTTTCAATCCGACCATATCAAGGAATTCATCGGCTTTTTTTCCTCTTTCCGCGCGTCCCATTTTGCGCATGCGCAGGCCAAATGAAACATTGTCTCTCAAGGTCATGTGGGGAAACAGGGCGTAGTCCTGAAACATGGTGGTGGTCGGGCGAATAGAGGGTGGAACGCTTGACATGTCCTCGCCACCAATCAACACTTTTCCAGAAGTGGGAGCGAGGAAGCCGCCAATGATCGATAGCAACGTGGATTTGCCACAACCCGAAGGTCCGAGCAGAACAATAAATTCACCTGCTTCAATATCCAGGGATACTTCATTTAGTGCGGTGAAATCAGCAAATGTTTTTGTTATTTTTTGCAGCGTAACATTAGCCGTCATATTTACCTCTCCCTCGAAAGATAAACAATTCAAGCACGATAAGAGAAACGATTGAAATAAGGAAAACAAGACTGCCGATGGCATTCGTTTTTGGGTTAAGACCTGACCGTAAAAGGCTCCATATTTCGACAGGAAGCGTCACATCGAAGCGGGAAAGCAGAAACGATATGATAAATTCATCCCAGCTAAATGTTACCGACAGAAAAAATGCCGCGAGGATTGATGGCATTAGCATAGGTGCAGTAATTAGCACCATGACCTGAAAACTATTGGCGCCCAGGTCGCGCGCAGCGCGTTCGATATTTTTCTGATGGTCTCCCATAGAAGCATAGATAATGGCGAAACATAGCGGCAGGTTTATAACGACATGGCCTATACCAACGGTCCATAGCGAAAGCCTTATACCGGTCCAGTTGAATACCACTAACAAACCTAGCGCAATAATCAAATAACTGACAGTCATGGGCGCGGTCAGTAAAATGCGTTGAAAAGCCGTCCCGGGAAGGCGATATCGTGCGAGGCCGTAGGCGGCGCAAAATCCCAGAACACAGGCGATTACCGAAGATAATGCGGCCACTGTCAGCGAGTTGCCCAACGCTGACATGAGTCTGCTATCCGCAAATACCTCTGCGTACCATTTAAATGTCACACCGTTAAATGGGGGGATAGGAAGCCTGCCATCTTGAAATGAGAATAGTACCAGTACTGCGATGGGTAGAAATATAAAACTGTAGATTGCGACGAAATATCCCCATGAAAATAGTGCAGAAAGCGGGTTACGCATGGTTATGCCCGTTCCATTTTAAGCCAGCGCAAGCACAGAATATAAGCCAGTGTAACGACCGCCATTAAGATGATAGATAAGGCTGCAGCAGCCGGCATATCAGCGCGACGACCGAGCTGAAGCATAATGATTTGTGGTAGCACGAGTTCGTTGTTTCCACCCAATATTTGGGGGGTAATATAATCACCAATACACAATACGAAGGTAAGGAAGGCGCCGACCATAATTCCGGGTAATGTCAGTGGTAATATAACGTACCAGAAAGTCTGCAACGTATTTGCGCCTAGATCAGCCGCCGCCCGCTTGTAATTCGGTGACAGTTGGACCAGATTTGAATAGATTGTGAGCGTGAGTAGCATGACAAAGAAATGAACGAAACCAATCACCGTGGCCGTAGTCGTGTTTGCCATCTGCAATGGCTCTGAAATCAGGCCAATTTCAAGCAGCGTGTTATTGATCACACCATTGCTGGAAAGTACTAACAGCCATGAATATGACCGTACGACATAAGATGTCCAAAAGGGAAGAATGGCCAGAATAAGTGCCGTGCGTTGCCATCGCCTGGGTACTTTATCGGCAATAATCCAGGCCAGCGGATAGGCCAGCAAGACCGAAATTATTGTCACCCAAAGCGTGATCTCCAGTGACACAAACAGGCCTTTGAGTAAGTAGGACTTGCTAAAAAAATTTATGTAATTGTTCAGATCCCAGGTAAAAACGATTTGCCTGCTAACCCGTGAAGCAAGGCTCACCATAGCCATAAACGCAAACGGCACCACGAAAAATGCAACTGTCCATATCAGGGCTGGGGCAACAAAAAACCAGGCTTGGCGGGTTTCAGATTTTTCCATTGAAGTCGAATTCATCTGCTTCCTGAGACCGAGTAACCCTAATGCTCCGAACCGACCGGAGCATTAGGTTATGCCTGGGCGGAATGGACTAGTACTGCAGCATTTCTGTCCAGACGTCCTGCATTAAATCGTCTAATTCGGCACTAGGAACCGGATAGAGTTGTGAGTTGGCAAGGTACTCGGGTTGATCGTCCCAACGTAGTGCTGCTTTCTGGTCAGCTGAAAGATGAGCGCCGGCCTTCTCGTTTGCGGGCATTCCCCAAAAGCAGGATGAGGTTGCAAGCCTTGCCTGTCCCTCGGGACTGGTGATGTATTGTACGAATTTAAGCGCGAGGTCTTTCTTTTCTGAATCAGCCATCACTCCGATAGACTGGGACCAACGCAAACCACCCTGTGTTGGTATGACCCAATCCAGGTTTGGTTTTTCGGCAGATAGAACCGCAGTAACCCACTCACCACCACCAACGAGGATATCAACCTCACCGGTAGCAAGCGCCGTTTGCGAAGAAACCACGTCACCTACAAGTTTAGAAGCCGCTTTCAAAGCCAGTAGCTTTTCTTTTATCGCCGGCATATTTGCCGCCGAAATATCGGCTGTGTCTATGCCAATGCTCAGACCGGCCAGCCCTATGACAGGGAGGTAGTAATCGTATATTGCGATACGGCCCTTATATTTATCTGACCAGATCATGGTCAGATCCTTCATGTCTTCCGGATCCACTTTAGTCTTGTCAAAAGAGATTGTGTTATATCCATATTTTTCGGTAACCGCATATGTTTTTCCGTTGCTGGTATTGTTTGCCTTCATTACGACCGCAGGAAAAAAATCCGCTGTTGGCAGCTCATTAGCTGGCATTTCAGCCAGGATGCCTGCCGCGACAGCTCTCGGTACATCGACACCGTCAATGACGAACACATCCCAGTCGCCTGGCCGAGATTGAGCAATGATAGAAAGCGCCGTGCCTGTACCTTCATATTCTTTTAAATTAACTTTAACGTTATTGGCTTTTTCGAAAGGCTCGATCAGCGCTGCATCGGTGTGATCGCACCACACGAGAGCGTTCAACTCTTCCTGTGCAAAAGCCGAAGATGAACTCGCCCCAGCCATAGCAATTACCAGTGCAATCGAGGAATTGGTAGAAAATAAAACTTTGCTGGCCGCTCGGCTATATCGGTTAGACATGATCTGTTCTCCTAATTTTTCCAGTGTTATTTTGATTTATACAAATTGAGCTTTTATTTTGACCCTTACAATAATGAGCGCCGTAGTATTATGGTGTCAACTATAAACTTGAACCCATTCATTTTTTAAAGAATATTGAGAAACCCCATGGCTGGTTTACGCGAAAAGCAAAAGGTGGCACGGAAACAACGCATTTTGGAGGTAGCTACAATACTCTTTAAACGCGATGGCTACGATAAAACCAGGATTGAGGACATTGCCGAACTGGCGGAAGTTTCAACCGGAACAACCTACAATTATTACCACAGCAAGGCAGATATTCTGATTGCGGTTGTTTCCATGGAAGTCGAAGAAATCCTTTTGGCGGGCACCAAGATTGTTGATTCACCGCATGCGTCTGTCGCCGCGCATTGAATACGCTAATTGCACTTTATTATGAGCATTCGTTAGTCTACTTGAGCAAGGAAATGTGGAGAATGGCGATGGCTTTTTCAATACAACGCCCGCAAACTCCTTTTAGTAAACGATATACTGATCTTGATCAGCGGATATGTAAGCAAGTGGCTTCGTTGATCCAGGCGCTTCAATTGAAAGGCATGGTAAAAACCGGTATCGATCACTCGGTAATGGTCGAAATCATTTTTAATAACATTAATATGATGTTCATCGAATTTGCCAAGTGCGACGCGATGACCATTGAGGAATTGAAGGACGCCGTAAAACAACAAGTTACCCCATTGGCTTTACTTATTACTACGAAAAATCCAGTTCTAAAAAATTAACCTCGGTTACTGATTAATGAATGAAAAAGAAAATCGGCGGGCAGTTTTGCAAGCTGTCGATAATATGATCACGGCATTTTCGAAGCATGACCGAGAAAATTATTTTGCCGCGTTTGCCGAGCATGCAACTTTCTTATTTCACAATTTAGATCGACTACTTACCAGTAGAGCGGAGTACGAAACAGTATGGAAAAAATGGGAAGAAGAGAATCAGTTTCGAATTCTCGCCTGCCGTTCCACTGATCACAATCTTCAAATGTTAGGTGAAGTCGCTATATTTACGCACAATGTTTCAACAGATGTTATTTTTGATTCTAAAAATGAAACCAACAACGAGCGTGAGACAATAGTATTTGTGCGTGATAATTCAGACTGTTGGTTGGGTGTCCACGAACATCTATCCATTAGTAATTGAAGCGAGGGCCCCTCTGTCAGTTAACTTGTCAGTACCGATTGCTCCCCTGAGCCATCTGCATTTTGATGGTTCCATTATTGGTCAACAATCGATGCCGGACATGGTTTCCTCTAGCGTTGCCAGCACCTGTTCAACCTCCTTTTTTTCCTGCCCGGACAGTGATTGAATCGGTTTGCGCACCGGGCCTGAGGGTAGTCCCTTAAGTTCACAGGCGTACTTGATCACCTGTATCAGCTTCCCGCCCTGTTCGAGGATGCCCATGAACGGCATCAATGCCGACATGATGCGCCTGCCCTTTGCGATGTCGTTTTCGACTGCCACCGCCCGGTAAAGCGCAATGTGCTCGCGGGGTAAACAGTTGCCACCTGCGCAAACCCAGCCGCGGGCGCCCCAGGCAAAGAACTCCAGCGCCTGATCGTCCATGCCGCAAAGGAGCGTGATTTGCGGGTGATTCATAGCCAGCATATGCAATTGATTAATGTCCCCGGTCGATTCCTTGACCGCTGCAAAATTCGGGCTATTTTTTATCCGCTCAAAAAATTCTGCCTGCATGGCGGTACCGGTTCGACCCGGGTAGTTGTACAGCATGATGGGCAGGTCGACCGCTTGATCCACCGCTAGCGCGTGATCGGCCAGTTCCTGTTGAGTCGGCAGGGCGTAGTAGGGTGCGCCCATCAAGACCGCAGAGGCGCCGTTTTGTTTCGCTATCTGACCGAACTCGATGCAGTCCTCGGTGCGGATCGCGCCGATACCGGCAATCATCGGTAGCCGTCCGGCGATGATCCGGTTTGCCACCTGCATGCATTTTGTCCGTTCCTGTTTGTCTTGAGCGTAGTACTCGCCGGTGGTTCCGCCCACGATGATGCCATCCACGCCCGATGCAACGAGGTGTTCGATCATGGATTCAAATCCGGCATAGTCGATCGAGTAATCATCGTTGTACGGCGTGATAATCGGCGGGTAAATACCTTCGAATTTCATCTATTTTCTCCTCTAGGGTTTATGGGTTGCCTTAAGACGACAGATTGCACACAATATGTCGGTTAAAAAAATACTATTGTCATTTATTGACATCGGACACCGCGATTGTGGCAGCTAAAAATACGCCCAGGCGAGGGCAAGGCGCCTTGCACGTCTACCGCAAGCTGCGCGCAGACATTCTGCGGCTGAATATCGCCCCGGGCGAGCCGCTCGACGAGACCCAAATCAGTCGGGAGTTCAAACTCTCCCGCTCCCCGGTGCGCGAGGCCCTGGTGCGTCTCGCCGCTGAAGGTCTGATCCGGACCCTGCCGAACAAGAGCACCATAGTTGCTCCCCTCAATATCGAAGAGTTTTCTAGCTATATCGACGCACTCGATCTGGTTCAACGAATCACTACCCGCCTGGCGGCAAAATTAAGGACAGCCGAGCAACTGGCAACTATCAAAGCCTGCCAGGTCCGCTTCGAAAATTCGGTTCACGCCCACGATGTGCTGGCCATGATCGATGCCAACCACAATTTTCACGTCGCCATCAGCGACGCGGCGCAAAATCGCTACCTCAGCGAATTCAATTCCCGACTGATTGACGAGGGAAGGCGTTACCTTCGTTTGTACTTCAGGTCGTTCAATGACTCGCTTCCCCCCGAACTCAACGACGAACATCTCCAGATCATTGCAGCTATTGAGCAGCAGCAGGAAGAACTGGCCGAGCGCCTGGCACACGTTCACAGTATGCAGGTCAGTGACCGCTTCCTCAGCTATCTGTCTCGCCGACATACCGCAGCTCTTTCGGTAATCCCGCCCAATGTGGAGTAAGGACAGGATGGCCTGAGGCCTTGCCTCGCTCCCGCATCTCAATTTCCGTAGCTGGCCACGGGCTCGCCGAGTACATCCCGGTTTGGTTCTATCCCCAGCCCCGGCTGTTCTGAAGCACACATGGTTCCGTCGATTCTCTGCGGCGCACCGCTCGCGTTGCTCACGGTCACGTAGGAATTGAAATCCGTTGCTGAAAAACGGTAGGCCTCGGGTGTGGAGTGCGCCAGATGGGCGATGGCGGCGGTAATAATGTCTCCACCCCAACTGTCTTCGATGGTCATAGGGATACCAAGTGCTACACACAAATCGCGGATCTGGCGGGCCTTGGTGATGCCCCCGACTTTGGAAATCTTTAAATTGATCACGTCCATTGCCCGATCGGCATGGGCTCTGAGCAGCATGTCCAGTCCATCGATATTTTCATCGAGAATGAAGGGCAGGCGGATGTTCTGCCGTACCGACAAGCATTTCTCATAGGACAGGCAAGGTTGCTCGATATAGACATCCAGGTCGGATACAGCGTTGGCCACACGCAGCGCGTCGGGCGCCAACCAGCCCGTATTTGCGTCGGCAACCAGGGTTTCGCCCGGCTGCAGTACTGCGGCTACTGCTCGAATCCGGTCGATGTCATCTCTCACAGAACCGCCTACCTTGAGCTGGAATTTGCGATAACCTTCGGCCCGGTACGCGGCGACATTGTCAGCCATTTCGGCGGCAGGGCGTTGGCTTATTGCGCGATACAATTCGACCGAGTCACCATAGCGCCCACCCAATAGATGGCAAACCGGCCTGTCAAGCGCCTTGCCCAGCAAATCCCAGCAGGCCATGTCTATCGCGGACTTGACATAGGGGTGCCCCAATAGCGCCGCGTCCATCCGGTGATTAATTTTTTGTACCTCGGTTGGATCCTGTCCGAGCAGGTGCGGCGCCAGCTCGCCGATGCCCGCGCGCGCGCCGGCGCCGAACGCCGGCAGGTAGAAGGGCCCGAGTGGGCAAATCTCGCCATAACCTGTCAGTCCTTCGTTGGTTTCGATCTCGACCACAGTACTGTCAAATACGTCGACGAACTTGCCGCCCGCCCAGGTGTAACGTCCCTCCTTGAGGGGCAGATCGACCTGATAGATTTTGATTCGGGTAATTTTCACAATTGAATGTGCCTCAACGCACCTTGGCCAGAAATTTTTTGGTTTTCTCACTGTTCGGGTTCTCGATCACCTGGCCCGGGGGGCCGAGTTCCTCGATCACCCCTTCGTGGAAGTAGGCCACGCGGTCGGATACATCGCGCGCAAATCCGATCTCGTGGGTTACCACCAGCATCGTCACGCCCTCTTCGCTCAACAGGCGCAGCGTATCGAGTACCTCGCCAACCAGTTCTGGATCCAGCGCGGAGGTGACTTCATCGAACAGCATGTAGCTTGGGTCCATCGCCAATGCGCGCGCAATCGCGAGACGTTGTTGCTGCCCTCCGGACAAGCGTGAGGGAAATTCATCGACCTTGTCGCTGAGGCCAACGTGTTCCAGTTGCCGACGGGCGATTTCCTCCGCCTCTGCGCTGGATTTACCGAGCACTATATGAGGGGCCAGCGATACGTTTTCGAGTGCGGTCAGGTGCGGAAACGAGTTCCACTGCTGGAACACCATGCCGATGTTGCGCCGCAATGTATTGATATCGGTACTCACCGCGTGAGCATCCACTCCATCGATGAGGATCTCCCCGGAATCGATCGACTCCAGTGCATTGATGCAGTAGAGCATGGTTGACTTGCCCGAGCCGCTGGCGCCGATAATGCTGATGACCTCTCCTTTTTGCACGACAAGGTCGATGCCCTTCAGAACTTCCAGGTCGCCGAAATTTTTTCTTACCGCGTTTATCTCAATCATAATGCCACTTGCGCTCCAGACGGGCGGTGAGCCGTGAAATGGGGAACGATAGCGAGAAGTAAAAAATGCCCACTATGATAAGGATAAGGAACGGCTCCTGCGTGCGGGTGATCAGTATCTGCGAAGCGCGTAGCAGCTCGACGTAGCCCAGCACCGAAACCAGCGCCGAGTCCTTGAGCACGCCGAGCGCAACACCGGCCCAGGATGGCAGTACCGCGCGCAAGCCGATCGGCCAGACGATATAGCGCATGTCCTGCCAGTAGCTTAACCCCAGCGAGCGCGCCGCTCGACGTGTGATTTCGGGGACGGCATCGATTCCCCCGCGCGCCACCGCGGCCACCAGGGAACTGGTGTAAAAAATCAGCACGATGGTGCCTGCTTCGAAAGGGCTTAAATTAAAACCGATAATGGGGAAGAAGTTGTAGAACAAAATGAGCTGGATAAGCAGTGGCACGCTGCGAAACACATCCAGCACCGCGCCCAGGGTGACGGCCCCGACGATGCGGGCCACCGACAGTATCCAGCCGAAAATACAGCCGAACACCGTGCCTATGGAAATCGCCAACACCGATATCAGCAAGGTGCGACCGGCCGCCTCGATGAGGAAGCCAAAATCTGAAAACTGGAAGCTGGTGAATACAGAGGAAGAGCCCATGCGTTTTGTACCAGTCAGTACCTGAACAATCGCCAGCTCAACAGTCGAGCCCCGGCGAGAAATAATTTGACGATGACATAATAAATTGCAGCAGTCACAAGAAAGAACTCAAAAATTCGGTAGGTTTTGGAGGCGAGAAACTGGGTTTCCCCGGCTAGTTCGCGAAAGCCCACCAGCATCGCCAGCGAACTCATTAACACCGACCACACCATCTGGTTGGTCAATGGGTGATACACCAGTCTGAACACCTGGGGGATGATGATCCGTATATAGGTCTGCGATTGCGTCATTCCGAGCGAGCGCGCCGCCCTGGTCTGAGTGGCCGGGATCGCATTGAAACCACCCCGGAAAGTTTCCGCCAGATAGCCGGCATTGTTGAAGGACAGCCCAAACAGGACGATCAAGAAAGGACTCAGGTGCAGGCCGAAAGCCCCCAGGCCAAACCCGAAAAAAAACAGTTGCAGCAGCGCCGGGGTATTGCGCGCCAACTCGATCCAGCCAACGGCGAACCAGGCCAGGGGCCGCGTGCCCTGCATGCGCATGATGGCCAGGCCAAGACCCAGCACGATTCCCACCACCATGGCGAGGACGGCGATCTCCATGGTGACCAGCCCTGCCTCCAGAAGATCGGGCAGCTTTCGAAATACGGGTCGCCAGTGGAAAGTGTAGTCCAATTTTGTGGCCCCTGATCTGACTTAAAAAACTGCCCCCGGCAGAAACCTGGCGGGGGCGAAGTTCAGATCAATACATAACGCCGGGGATACGGAGTTCTGGCGCTTCCCCGCCAACGAACTGATCCCACAGTTCCTGGTAGCGACCGGAGCGA
>Ga0209988_10001713_pt1 | contig 14354 bp, 13 predicted proteins | sample N075metaG_FD_183115 | JGI IMG/M metagenome (GOLD analysis project Ga0209988, IMG submission 183115) | Deep subsurface microbial communities from Kermadec Trench to uncover new lineages of life (NeLLi) - N075 metaG (SPAdes) (version 2) | ecosystem: Environmental > Aquatic > Marine > Ocean trench... | reverse complement strand
GTGGATTTTTACCGTGAAAATATGTATGCCCCCATGACGGTCGAGTCCAGCGAGTATCAACTCAAGCCCATGAATTGCCCTTTTCATATCATGGTGTATAAGTCTCATTTGCGCAGTTATCGCGATCTGCCTGTTCGTTATGCGGAATTGGGTACCGTCTATCGTTATGAACGGTCTGGCGTCCTCCATGGCCTGATGCGCGTCAGGGGTTTTACTCAGGACGATGCGCATATTTTCTGTAGTCCCACCCAACTTGCTGACGAAGTCCGGAAAGTTTTGACATTCACGACCTTTATGTTAGGGACATTCGGTTTCAACGAATTCAAGATGTACCTTTCCACACGACCTGAAAAGTCTGTCGGTTCGCTTGAGCAATGGGACCAAGCCACTCAGGCTTTGGCGTCGGCGCTGAAAGAAGGGGGCTATGACTATCAAGAAGATCCTGGTGAAGGGGTCTTTTATGGGCCTAAGATCGATGTCAAAATTCAAGATGCGTTGGGACGTTCCTGGCAATGTTCCACCGTGCAAGTGGATTTTAATAATCCGGAACGATTCGGATTGACCTATATTGGTGAAGATGGAAAAACCCATCAGCCGATTATGATTCATCGGGCCTTGTTGGGTTCGATTGAACGGTTTTTCGGAATTCTCTTGGAACATTACGGTGGGGCGTTCCCCATTTGGCTGGCTCCGGTCCAAGTGGCGATCTTGCCGATATCCCAAAAACATGAAGAATATGCGACAAAAGTTGGTGGAAATCTGCGAGCACAGGGGTGCCGTGTTGATTTGGACTTGCGAAATGAGAAGATTGGCCTTAAAATCCGTGAGTCGGAGAAGGCCAAAGTGCCGCTTATGTTAATAGTCGGTGATCGAGAAGCCGAAAATGAGACTGTATCTGTGAGGAAGCGAAATGGCAAAAACATGGGAACGATGTCTATGACTGATATCTTGAAGCTTATTCGGGACGAGACACCCGAAGAGGTCAAAAAAAGGTCTTTTCTTTTCGAATGAGTAGGATAGCCACTCCGAAACAGCGAATTAATCATCTCATCAAAGTTCCTGAAGTCCGTGTTATCGGAGCAGAAGGCGAACAACTTGGGATCTTGAAAACATCTGAAGCCCTCCGGCAAGCCAGAGATGGGGGGTATGATCTTGTCGAAGTTGCGCCGACGGCCGAGCCACCGGTTTGCCGGATTATGGATCATGGGAAATTTAAGTATGAACAGAGCAAAAAAGAGCATCGGATGCGACTTAACCAAAAGTCGACACAGGTTAAGGAAGTTAAATTCCGTCCGCGTACGGACAAACATGACATGGAAACGAAAATACGGCACATCCGTGATTTTCTTGAAGATGGGAATAAGACCAAAATTACGATTATGTTCCGGGGGCGCGAAATGGCCAATCGAGAACTTGGCTTCAAGGCGATTGAGAAGGTTATCGAGGAATTAAAAGGCGTGGGAAATATTGAAAGTCCACCGCGCATGGAAGGTCGGAATTTATATATGGTTGTGTCGCCCAAGTAAGGATGAGGGAAAACTAGAAGCAGAAGATCACGGATTTAAGCAAGAAGGAATAGGATCATGGCTGGGTTAAAACTAAAAAATCATTCTGGAGCCAGCAAGCGGTTTAAACGTACCGGGTCAGGAAAATGGATGCGCCGCAAAGCCAAAGTGCGTCATATTTTAACGAGTAAAGCTCCACGCGTCAAAGCGCGATTAGGCAAATCTGTCGTGGTGTGCAAAGTCGACGCATATTCGCTTTCCCGGTTGCTTCCTTATAAATAGGGAATGCTGCTTGAGCGAGTACACAAGCGAACATCTTCAGGGCAATTCAGGTACGGGTACACAAATTTTCTTGGATATTTAAAGGAGAGAGAGCATGCCAAGGGTAAAAGGTGGGCCGCAAACACGGCAACGTCGAAAGAAACGGTTGAAGCTGGCTAAAGGCCAATTTGGTGGAAAAAGTCGATTATTTAGAACAGCAACGGAATCCGTCGATAAAGGACAAGCTTATGCCTATACGGGGCGGAAACAACGGAAACGGAATTTTCGCCAACTATGGGTGACCAGGATTAATGCGGCTGTTCGTGCTCAGGGAATGACGTATAGTCAATTTATGAATGGTCTGAAAAAGGCCAATGTTGTAATCAACAGAAAAATGCTTTCGGAAATGGCCATTCATGATCCTCAAGGATTTACCCACCTCGTTACGCTCACCCAAGGTCAACCGGCTGCCGCTTAATCCACCGGTGCTGTAATTTCAAACTCAAACCCGGAAGTGGGCATATCAATTTTCCAGGCTTCCAAAACTTCCGGGTGAAACTCCCCGATATAGCCGGCCACCTGACCTTGGCAACGGATCCGTCCAACACGGCCATCCAAAAATGATGGATGGGACACGGGTTCCAAGTCATAGGTCCACACCATATAGTACATTAAGAGGTCCAGGTAGCTATGCATTTCGGAAAAGTTTGCACCGGGATGTGCACTAATAGCCGCTAGGGATAGTATGGTTCGAGAGCCGACATCTGCTTCCTCATCGACTCGTGCGACTTCGCCTACTTCGAATAACAGATGTGGATAAAATACGCGCGGCGATAACGCTTCTACACGAAGAAGACAGGGTAAGATTGAGGGCCGTAAGCAGGCATAGGTCAGTGACATGACATTGTCGACTTCTACGAGCGATTTGTGTTCAGTATTCGTCAACCGCATGTGTTCTACAAATTCCTGTCGTGAGGACAAGATATTGGAAAACATTTCTTGAAATCCAAAACCCACCAATAAATCACGAAGCCGATCACTGGTCTGTTCCTGTTGTGACAATGCCCCGACTGTAAACGTTTGGGGCATGATAGGAGCAAAGGAGTCATAGCCGCGTGTAATGGCCACGTCTTCTGCCACATCCATCACATGCATGAGATCGTTTCGAAATGGAGGCAACTTGACCGAAACAGATTGGCGTGTGGCTTTGACCTGATACCCGTAGGAGGCCAGCGCCGTGTGAATAGCTTCGGCGCCGAGCGACATGCCCAGGGCTTGTTCAATGGCATGCAAGGGCATGCGTTGTGTGCTTCCCATATCGAACGGGGTTTTCACCGTTTTGCCAAAGGCCGTTTCATAAGGGTACACAATGTCGATAGGTTCGATTGTGGCTCCGTGATCGGCAAGATTACTGGCAAAAATATTCAGGGCAAGAATGACCATCGCCAGGTCTGTTCCCGTCACTTCCACAAGTAATTCCGTATCGCCAATTTGGATTTCGCCAAGTTCACGACTATTAATGACGGGCGGAAAAGAGAGCACTTGCCCATTGTGATCCCAAAGCAGTGGAAGGCGTTCATAATTTGAAACGATGCCTCCATATTCCAGCCCTTTGGGATGAAGTGTCAGAATTTCATACGGGGTCATTTTTTCTTCGAACCCCAATGGGGTAAAACGCACTTCATCGGGCTTCACGAGGCCGTAGGTCACCGGAAAGGCTATGGACGGCAAGCGATATAATCCGATAGATACGGTCTCACGTTTCCTCCCAAATGTATCTGCCAACTTTTCTTGAGTTTGAATACATTGCTCCAGGCCTTCCGGGGTCATGGGATATTCAAGAGAGGCACAGGCAGCCACAAAGGGCCGAACGGTCTCCATCCCCTGCCCTACCTGGATGTGACGATTCGCACGCCCACGGGAAGAAAAGAAGGGGTATGGTGAAAGGCTGCCTGTGAGGACAGAACGAATTTGCCTGGCGATCCCTTCCACGCACCAGAGATCAGGCCTGTTGGTATCCTGTAGTTCAACCCGCACTTCACCAGTCTCATTGGATATGTCCTTCACCTCACCTTTGACTAACGGCATCCATTGTTCAATATCCGATATGGAGGCCGGTTGGCCGACGAGTTGAGAAAAATCTTTTTGGAAAATGGATATTGTGGGCATGATGAGGTCTTACATTTGACGGCGCATATTGCGCACGGCTTCCAAATCAGAGGTAAATAAATCACGAATATCTTGAATGCCCAACGCCACCATTGCCATTCGATCCAACCCGAGTCCCCAGGCAATCACCGGGACCGTCACACCAAGGGGTATCGTCACTTCTGATCGAAAGAGTCCTGCGCCACCAAGTTCCATCCACCCAAGCTTGGGATGGCGCACATGCATTTCTACGGAAGGTTCGGTAAAGGGGAAATACGCGGGAAGAAACCGAATCTCTTTTGCCTGAGCCATTTCTGTGGCAAAGAGTTTCAGCAAGCCTAACAAGGTACGAAAATTAATATCTGACCCTAGGACAATCCCTTCCACCTGGAAGAAGTCGGTGGCATGGGTCGCATCGACCTGGTCGTATCGAAAACATCGTGCAATAGAAAAGAATTTACTAGGAATCGGAGGATTGGACGCTAAGGTTCGAGCCGAGACAGCCGTTCCTTGACTACGCAGGACCAGGCGTTTCGCTCGTTCAGGATCATAGGAATATTGCCAGCCCTTCGATCCAGTAGTGCCACCATTTTTGTGGACTTCTGCCACTTTGCTGAGAAATGGCTCGGGCATATGTTTCGCGTGACTTGGATGTTTGACAAAGTATACATCATGAATGGCTCGTGCAGGATGGAATTGCGGCATGAAGAGCGCATCCATATCCCAAAACTCTGTCTCCACCAACTCGCCGCGCATTTCTTGAAATCCCATACTCGTTAATTTTGTTTTCACGGTATCCAGAAACTCGCGATAGGCATGGCGTCGACCGATGGCTAACCGTGGGGGACGGAGATGAATCGAATATTTTCGAAACGAATATTTTCGCCATGAACCGTCTTTTAAGAGTTCAGGCGTCAATTGGGAAATTTCTTGTGCGGCGGCGTCCCGTAAGTGAGGCAACAGATTCCGCCCTTCAGATGTGAGCGAATATGTGCGTTCTGTATGGTCGTCGATACGAAAGGGTTCTCGGGTGTTCCCGCGTTTCACGGCATAGTGGCGAAGCAGGGTCTGATGGTCGCCGGAAAACGAATCCAATGGCTGTGACCCTTCATGGATCTGATTCAGTAATAATCGAAGAGTCTCGACGGTAGCGCTTGTCTGCCCGGTACTTGTCAGGGAGCCGCCGGCTCCTAATGCAAGCCCCCCTTCTTTTTTTAAGAGTCCGATTGCACGACTGAGTTCTGTGGGTTGGAACCGCCCGATGGCTTGGAGGTCCTTCACCGTTCTGGATTGACCTGCCTGAGCCCCTGCCTGAACGGTCTGAATAATCCATTCTGGCGGCGAAACGTCTTGTTGAAATTTGGTGCCCACCTCGGTGAGGGCCACATAGGTTGTCGTTATTTCAGAGACCAGGTTCACCAATTGCTTCGTAAGCAGCCAGCCGACCGCCATGCTCACCTGAGACGGGGCGAGTGTCGTGGAGTGAATCAGTTCGGGGTTTTTGAGGGAATCAGTCGTCGCTGACCCAAGGGCCCGGAGGACCTGAATTTCAAGAGGATGCAGGCTGTCTGTTTGGTTTGGAGAATCCATGGAGTTCTAACTACACAATCACCGTCTGACCGGCTGTGCGCAGTTGTCGGATAGCGTCAGACATATTGGAGCTGCCAAAAATGGCTGAACCGGCGACCAGAACATCGGCGCCGGCTTGGAGAACGGAAGCCGCATTGTGTGCCGTGATCCCGCCATCGACTTCGAGATAGGGCGAACCAGTGGATGCCGTGATCATGGTCCGAATCCGGCGAATTTTTTCTAAAGCGGAGTGGATGAATTTTTGGCCCCCAAACCCGGGATTGACAGACATCACCAACACCAGATCCACATCGCCAAGAATATGTTCCAATGTGGTGAGAGAGGTGGCGGGGTTGAGGCTCACCCCGGCTTTCATCTTATGTTCTTTAATGGTTTGGACCGTTCGATGGAGATGCGGGCATGTTTCCACATGCACCGTTAAAATATCGGCGCCGGCTTTGGCAAACTCCGGGATAAAGTCATCGGGGTTCGTCATCATCAGGTGTACATCTAAGGGCAGGGCTGTCACCTTGCGAAGCGCTTCGACCATGGGTGGGCCAACCGTGAGATTCGGCACAAAATGGCCATCCATGACATCAATGTGAACCCAATCGGCTCCAGCCGCTTCAATTTGCTGAACGGCGTCAGCCAACCTGGCAAAATCAGCAGAAAGAATTGAAGGGGCGATGAAGGGTGTTGTCATATGGTGCGAGATCTTTTCAAACGGCATGCAAAAAATCCATCCATGGTAAACGACTGAAACGCAGTACACAAATGGCCATGGTCAGTCACGAGGGAAAGACCCGCAGCAGGAATCCAAGATGTGATGCGTTCTGGCTGAAAATCTGGATGTTCCTGACAAAACGAGGAAACAACCTCTGTCGTCTCTTCCGGTTCAATCGAGCAGGCACTATAGACTAAGATTCCCCCTGGCCTCAAGAGGTGGCAGACACGATCAAGGATTTTCCTCTGTCTCACACGGGATTGTTCAATTGTCGAGAAATGTTTCAGCATCTTTCCCTCGGGATGTCGACGCAACACGCCAAGCCCGGAGCATGGAGTATCAACCAAAATACGATCAAACGGTTCAGTCAAAAAATGTGGGTAAGAAAACAACGTATCAGCAGTGCCTGGTGTATCTTCTGGTACATCTGTCGTCACATCACATTCATGAGCCTGAACAATCTCAATGCCTAATCGTTGGCAATTGGCATCTAGGCGAAGGAGCCGCTCGCGTTGGCGGTCAAGCGCGATGATTGTGCCTTGGTTCTGCATCAATTGGGCGAGATGGGTCGTTTTCCCGCCTGGCGCTGCGCAGGCGTCCAGAATTCGTTCCCCGGGTTGAGGGTCAAGCAGGGGGGGGATAAGTTGGGCCGCTTCATCTTCAATGTAACACCATCCTTCCTGCACCACGGAAAGTTGGCCTGGATTGCCACATTTATTAAGCATGACTCCCACAGGGCTTACGGAAGTTTGCTGTCCAGACACTCCTTCAGCCTGAAGCCGATCCAGTAAGTTTTGTCGGGAACAACGTAGGATATTGGTCCGGAGTGTCATTGGAGGAATCTCTAACGTTTTCCGGCACAGGACTTCGGCATGGGCGATCTCAAATGCCTGTATCCATCGCTCGACCATCCAAGCGGGACAGGCATATTTCAGTGATAAGGCCTCAATAGGGGCCACCATGAGATCAGGAAGTGCTGGAGACGGCTGGCGAATCAAATTGCGTAAGATCGCATTCACCAGTCCGCCCCAATCGTGCCCCGGCTGTTTCCGAATTAATTTAACAGCCTCGTTTACGGCGGCAGAGTCAGGAATGCGGTCAAGGTAGAGTAATTGATAGGCTGCGACCCGCAATGTTGTGGCCACATTCAGAGGAAGGCGGGCCATGGGTTTGCGTGAGAGATGATCTAACCGCCAATCTAATGTAATTGCATGCCGCAAGACTCCATAGACCAGTTCAAGGGCCAGCCCACGGTCTTGTTCAGATACGGCAACATCGTTAAGGGTGCCTTCAATAGCGTCATCAGCAAAGGCTTTGGTGCGGTAAATGGCCTGCAGGGCGAGGCAGGCAGCCTTTCGAGCGTTTGAGGGAGAAGGAGGCATGTATGAGGGGCATTCTTTAGGATCGTGAAGCGTAAGGCGTTAGGCGTGAAAGGATTCTAGGCTGGAACTCTTTTCGCCTTTCGCCTCACGATTAGTATTTTCTCAACCAAGTTTTTGAGATGTAAAGTTCGGAGCCAATTGTGCGGCCATCACGATAGCATCGACCAGGCTGGTGGGATCAGCTTTCCCTTTTCCGGCGATATCGAACGCGGTTCCATGATCGACCGATGTTCGAAGGATGGGTAGGCCTACCGTGATATTCACACAATGGCCAAAGGCCACGGTCTTTAAGGGGATCAATCCCTGGTCGTGATAGAGCGCGACAATGCCATCAAACGCGCCAGTCACAGCCTTTGCAAACATGGTGTCGGCCGGATGAGGTCCGCTACAAGCGATGCCTCGGGCTTTGGCTCGTTTGATCGCTGGCAGTATGAGTCTTTGCTCTTCGTCTCCAAACAGGCCATGCTCGCCTGCATGAGGATTGAGGCTTGCCACAGCAATCCGTGGTTTCTTGATCCCGAACAACTGCCGCAAACTGCAATGAGCCAAGCGAATGGCTTTCTCAATCTTGTGTACGGTCAGCGCTTTCGGCACATCCCGTAAGGCCAGGTGAGTGGTGGTAAAGACGATTTTCAAAGGCCCGCCCATGATCATCATTCCTGACTCTTTGGCTTTGGTCAGATCTGCCAGCATTTCGGTATGCCCGGGGTAACAATGCCCGGCCAAATGTATCGCATGTTTATTAATGGGTGCTGTGACGATTCCTGCCACACAACCCGCTTGTGCCAACCGTACTGCCGTTTGAATACACATGACAGCCATGTCCCCGGCTTGAGCAGAAACACGCCCAAGTTTGACGGATCGTACTGGTTTGGAGAAAGGGTCGAATAGGGGAAGATGACCCCGGCGAAAGGCCTGTTGGGTTGTAGAAGAATCATGGCCATCCACCAATATGAGCGGAAGGGATATTTTGAGCCGTTGAACGGTGCGTTCGAGGATGGTGCGACTGCCTATGACCAAAGGCCGACATACTCGCCAGACTTTCGGTAGTTGCAAGGCCTTCACAATGATTTCCGGCCCGATGCCGGCAGGGTCACCCATCGTCATGGCAAGAATCGGTTTCTGAGTAGGTAAATCGGCCATTTCTAAAGTATTTTATTGTGAAAACTTAGTGGATTTCTTTGATCGGGAAGTCTTCTGAGCCCTATGAGTCTGCGCAAATGCTTGGCGGGCGAGGTCGATAATGACCTGGATTGGTTGCTTTGTGCGCTCTGCCAGTGCAAGACAATCTCGATATTCAGGCATGACCTTCATCTGTCCGTTGCCTAAATCAGCAATTTTCACATGCACCAACCCTCCTGGCAGTCGAACTGTTTGAATGTGACGCAGTGCAACCGTGCGCGTCAATTCCTGAATACGAACACCGAGCGTTGTTGTCTCGGATAACAAAATGGTGGTTAACGCTTGAAGATCTTGGGGCCAAGCCAGAACGGAGACGATGATGCCTGGCCGGTTCCGCTTCATCATCGTTGGAGTCAAGGTGACATCCAAGGCGCCTGCCTCAAACAGATGGGTCATCATCTGGTCGTAGAGTTGGGGATTCATATCATCGATATTGGTCTCGAGTTGGACGATAGGCTCAGATGTGACTGATGAAGCAGATATTTCTTGCCCGAGAAAGAGCCGAAGTACATTCGGCCAACCCTCGGGATCAGCCGTGCCCGCGCCATAACCGACTTTCTGTGGTGTTAACGGGGGAAGTGTTCTACAATCCTGCGTAAGAGTCCTCATCAAAGCCATGCCGGTTGGGGTGGTGAATTCCCTGGCCGGTCCGTTGGCAAACACTGGGATACCCTGAGCCATCTGAGCCACTGCGGGCCCCGGAACGGGAAGTAAGCCATGAGCCGTGGCAATGGTTCCCGATCCCAGGTTAATGGGAGAGCATGACACAGTGGTCACGTTCAGATACGCAAACCCCAACAATGTCCCCACAATATCCACCAGCGAATCGATCACGCCCACTTCATGAAAATGCACTCGATTGAGAGGTTTCCCATGCACCGTCCCTTCAGCTTCCGCAATGAGCTGAAACGTCTGAAGGGCTTGAGTGCGAATGGTGTCTGGCAGACGGCTATTCGTTAACGTTTTTTTGATAGTGGCGAGAGATAACGGTTTAGTAAATCCCTTTTGAATATCTACATCCACTTTGGTGGCTCGAATACTGCTGCGGATCACCTGTTGCTCACGAAGGCGGTAGCCTTTGATGCCCAAGGCTTTCAGGCCATTTTTCAGAACGGGCAAGGGCACACCCGTATCCACGAGGGCGCCAAGAAACATGTCCCCGCTGACTCCCGAAAATGCATCGATGTGAAGATGTCTGGTCATGGATGAATTTCAGAAAAATCTTACAGTCTCAACCGTATCATACAGAGTAAATCAAAACGACTCTGGAATCAGCAAGCCATAAAAGCGTGACTTCAATGGGCTTGATAACAATTGTCTCTGTGGCCGAATGAACAGGAATTGAATATTTATCAAAGATATGATCCACTCCGCTTGCGATGAGTCTAAAATAATTCCAGAATTTATTGGTCTGAAGAGGAATTGTTTGGCACAATAGGAAGAATGTTTGTGTATGATCGACAAGAAAAGAGGTGACGGGTGTTTATAGGAATGTGGCCTAAGTTGATGGTGGTATGCCTGGGTATGGTTCTCTCTGTTTTTCTCTGTGAGCCAGTTGACGCAAAAAAAAAGAGAAAACGGTTCGTTTCCCCGGTCAAAATTGCACAGATCACGACGTCTCCCGATCCGTTTATTATCGGGCAGGGGCCGGTGACTTTTTCTATGATGGTGAAAGTGCCTTTGTCGGCTAAAGACAATGCAATCTTGGAAGTTTCAGTGTTGATTACTTCACCAACACGGAGATCGATGAGTTTTGTGAGCCGCCGCATGTCGTTTGCCGAAGCCACGCAAGGGGGACTGTTAAGTTTTGTGCCTATCGAACTCGTGTGGGATGGTAAGGACCAATATGATGATTTTGTTCATGATGGTTCGTATTTTTATGAAATTCAAGCCAAGTTGATGGAAGATACGGGTAACGGACCCAGAACGAAGGTCGTCTCTCGCAAGATCCAAGGAACCCTGGAGGCCTTAGCCTATGTGGGCGAGGTCTTGCCTCCTCTCCCTCCAGAGCCTGAGGTATCCGAGGAGATTGAAATACTTCAGCAGGAGGAATTGGTGGCGGATACGATTCCTATGATGGAAGAAGAGTTAAAAGCTGAAGGGGAAGCTCTGGTTTATACAGAAGAATTAGTTGGTGAGGAGGATGGACAGGTTCCAGATCTTTCGGGTGAGAATGAATTTGGTCAAGACGTCTTGAGTGAGAATACAGACCTGGTACTGGAGATTCAGGGAGAAATGTTCCTGGAGGAACTCGAATCTACTGAACCCCCGTTCCTCGAACCAGAAGCGGCTTTATCCAATTTGGGGCAAATTGCCAAGCCAACTCTCGATCAGTCCCTTATTCAGGTCCCTACCGGGGCGGTGATGTCTTCTGAGGCAAGTTCGTCACCTCATTGATGCGATGTGCGAGGCAGCCGGCTCCAAAGCCGTTGTCGATATTCACGACTCCAATGCCGGATGAACAGGCATTCAACATCGTTAACAAGGGTGCAAGCCCGCCAAAGTTTGCCCCGTATCCTTGGCTGGTGGGAACCGCCACAATGGGACGATCAACAAGTCCCCCCACCACACTGGGTAACACGCCGTCCATTCCGGCTACGACAATGACCACCCTGGCTTGATGCAACATGGCCTGACGATCCAATAACCGATGGATGCCTGCGACCCCCACATCATACAGGGTGTTGACGTGACTGCCCATCACCTCCGCCGTGACTCGGGCTTCTTCTGCAACCGGAATATCTGATGTTCCTGCCGTCACAATGGTGATCAGGCCTTCTGGCTTTCGAGTAGGATCGGAGACCGAGACCATTCTTGCCATTTCATGATAGACCGCTTTGCGATGTAATCGGGTCAGTCGTTTGGCGATTGGGGGGTCGACTCGAGTGGCGAGAAACGGCCCCTTGGCTTTCAAAAGGTTTTTGGCAATGGTGACAATTTGAGCCGGGGTTTTTCCTTCACACAAGATCACTTCGGGAAATCCTTGACGCAGGGATCGATGATGATCGACCGAGGCGAATCCTAAGTCTTCAAAAGGGAGGGTGCGGAGTTGGCGCAAGGCATGCGGGATCGACACCTTCCCGGTCCGCACTTCTTGGAGCAACGCTGTTAAGTGTTGTTGATTCATGCGTGACTTGATGTATCAAAGGTGTGCATGCTGCCGGGCCCCATGTTTTCAGTTTCCCTTTTGGCCGTTCGCGACATGAGATCACTGACGATGTGGCGCGGATTATCCCCTTCAAAAAGCACGCGATAGACACCTTGGACTATGGGCATCTCCACGCTGTGTTGTGTGGCCAGGGCCATGGCTGCGCGGGATGTGTTGATACCTTCGGCAACGGTGCGGGTGCTGGAACGCAGGGATGACAGACTTGTCCCTTTGGCCAGTTGGAGCCCGGCCTGGTAATTGCGGCTGAGAGTGCCTGTGCTTGTCAGGACTAAATCGCCCAACCCTGATAATCCATAAAAGGTCGATGTTTCAGCACCCATTGCTCGACCCAATCGTATCATTTCAGCTAATCCTCTCGTGATGAGAGCGGCTCGTGCGTTGGCACCCAACTCTAGTCCGTCGACGATGCCTGAGGCAATGGCCATCACATTTTTGAGGGCACCACCCAGCTGGGCGCCGATCATGTCGCAGCCGGCGTACACACGAAACTGCGGGGTGAGAAACACTTGTTGAAGCCGGTTCACTAAAGATATGTCTTTCCCGGCTAATAATATTGTGGTTGGTTTCAAACGGCCGACTTCTGCGGCAAAGCTCGGGCCAGAGAGAACCGTGAGCCGTGAGTGCCATTCAGCAGGCAAGTGCTTTTCCAGGACTTGACTCATTAAGTACAGCGTTCCTTCTTCAATGCCTTTCGTGGCGATCATGATGGGCCGTGGTTGCGTCAGAATGGGCCGAAGTTGTGTGATGATGCCAGTCATGGTGTGTGAGGGAACTGTGAGCAGAATAAGATCCGTCTTGTAAAGGCAGTCAGATAGACTATTCATGGCTTGAATGGAATCGGGAAGAAGCACGCCCGGCAAATACCAGGTATTTTCGCGTTGAGTCTGGATGCTCTCGGCTACTTCTGGCTCATACGCCCAGAGGCGAATATTCAGCCCTTTCGTGGCGAGTAAATGGGCCAATGCGGTTCCCCACGCTCCGGCTCCAATCACAGAAATCACGCGAAAGGATGAAGGTGTCACGTCATATCCTTATACAAGCTGGAGGTAAATAAGGCGGATGTGCTCTGGATTGATCCATTGACCAACGAGGTGAATGGGAAAAGAATGAATCAAAATGATGTGAGGTTTGGTAACGAATGCGGCAATGCTGTTTTGAGAGAAATTATAGAAATGAAGATGAATCTGGTCAAATGTTCCTTGAAAGAAGCAAGTAGTAAGGAGTGAGTAGTAAGGAGCAAGAGAGGGAAAACCAGTCTCTTTTTGTTTTTACTCCTCACTGCTTTACTCCTTACTTTTCACTTTTACCTTTTGACTTCTCACTTTAGCTATCTGGCAGCCTCCTAGACGAACGGCAAGAAAACCGGCAAGATACGATGAAGCTATGGTACCGGGATATCATCTCATATGGAGAAGGTCGGCATGATGGTGAGTGACACGAAACCATGTTCGTCTTGTGGGTATGGGCTCACGTTAAAGGGGCGGTTCTGCCCGAAATGTGGAAACCGGACAGACCGGAAATCTGAGGAAGAACCCAAGCAAGAGACCTTGAACCTTCGGATTCTCTATATCATGGTCGGGTCACTCATCTTGTCAGTGCTCTTTCCTCCCTGGCAAACGGCGCCGGATCACGCTCTCGAGTTTTTGGGCTTTCATTTTATTTTCTCGCCACCAGCGGAAGGCGCAGAGCGCAGCCCGGCCCTTCAAACCATTCAACTCTTTGCCATCGCCGTGGCTGGCTTGTATTTCTCCTGGGTGTATCGGGGGAAAGAATAGGATGGGAGGTGTATATCATAAAGAGACTCTGAGAAATTATCCCCTTACACTGCCCATCTTCTTACTCCTTACTTTTTACTTCTCACTTGAATGTTGAGCCACTTGCAAGATCTGTTGAATCGCGCTGGATTTTTGTATTTTCAGAATCTGATAAATTTTCAGTCCATCTTCCAATAAATATTGCCGATCATTGGCTTTGACGTTGGCGCATGCCCCCGGACTTCCCTGTGAAGACACGAAACGGGTGACGAGCGGGGGATTTTTGGAAATTCTGAGGATGCTAATGGTGCAGGCTTCTCCGTCGTAGGGCGTTGAGACGATTTTGTTCTCATCCCATTCTTTGATGTCGTACACATGAGTATGGACCTTCAATTTCGGCACACTCGCGTTCACTAAGGAGGCTGTTGAATCGATGCATCGATTGAACTCGCGCATGCATGTAATCCTCGATGTGTGGAGCACATCATCGGTGTTGCCCTCTTTTAACATCCAACTCCCCTGTACTTCGACCCATGTGTCCCATTCCTTGGCTCGAAATGCAGAAAGTGGAAGAAGGGGAACGATCCGGTTTAAGACACGATCATCTTCTGTCAGGCCTCTCAATGTCAGAAAATCGATATCACCGGTTTCAGCCAGGCC
>Ga0209988_10001710_pt1 | contig 14368 bp, 9 predicted proteins | sample N075metaG_FD_183115 | JGI IMG/M metagenome (GOLD analysis project Ga0209988, IMG submission 183115) | Deep subsurface microbial communities from Kermadec Trench to uncover new lineages of life (NeLLi) - N075 metaG (SPAdes) (version 2) | ecosystem: Environmental > Aquatic > Marine > Ocean trench... | reverse complement strand
TGTGGAATCCGGTTGCTGAAGATGAGTATGCCGATCCCCTTCAATCCGGAAATCATTCGGAATTTCGCGGCGGGTCTTTCCGAAGTGCTCGTCATCGAAGAGAAGCGGCCGGGTATCGAGTCCCTGGTGAAGGATGCGCTTTACGGCCTCGTAGGGTGTCCCCGCGTCGTCGGGAAATCCGACGAACTCGGCGCCGTGCTCGTGCCCGGCTTTGGTGCGCTCGACGCGGATCGGGTGATCTCGGTGCTGCGTCGTCGGCTCGGAGATCGGCTTCGTGATCGTCTGATTCCCGTCGCAGAGGTCGCGCCGGTCCCCGCGCCGGTTCCGACCGTCGTTCGCACGCCCTTCTTTTGTTCGGGCTGCCCGCATAATCGCAGCACCGAAGTGCCGAAGGGCGCGCTGGTGGGTGCTGGAATTGGCTGTCACGCGATGGCACTACTCATGGATTCGGACCGCGTCGGGGATATCGGGGGTCTTGGATGCATGGGCAACGAAGGGGTGCAGTGGATCGGTATGTCGGATTTTCTGGCCCGCGACCACTTCATCCAGAACATCGGCGATGGAACGTATTTTCATTCTGGACAGTTGGCCGTTCAAGCCTGCGTCGCGGCCGATGTCAACGTGACGTTCAAGCTTCTCTACAACGGCACGGTCGCCATGACGGGCGGCCAGAACCCCGAGGCGGTGCTCGGCGTTCCGGCTGTCGCGGCGAATCTGTTGCGGCAGGGCGTGACCCAGGTTTTGGTGACGACCGACGATGTCGATCAATTCGGTCGCGACCCGTTGCCGAAGGGCGTCGAAGTCTGGGACCGAGACCGGTTGATCGAGGCCCAGGAGCGTCTTGCGAAAGTCCCCGGAACGACCGTATTGATCCATGTCCAGGCGTGTGCCGCCGAAGAGCGTCGCGCCCGGACTCGCGGTCGCGCGCCGATGCCGCCCCAGAGCGTCCTCATCAATCGGAGGCTTTGCGAGGGCTGTGGCGATTGCGGCCAGGTGAGCAATTGTCTGTCCGTCCAGCCTGTCGAAACGATTTTTGGTCGCAAGACGAAGATCGATCAGACCACCTGTAATTTCGACTACTCCTGTCTGGAAGGCGATTGTCCTTCGTTCATGACGATCTCCCGAAGCTCGTCGGGAGCTCGATCCTCGACGGACGAAAAGCCACGACCGGTCGAAATGCCTGCCGACGAGCCGCCCGCGCCCCGACGCATCGTCCCGGAAGATGAATTCGCCATGCGGATTACCGGCATCGGTGGAACGGGGGTGGTGACGGTCGCGCAAATCATCGGAACGGCGGCGATGCTCGACGGCTATCACGTGCGCGGCCTCGATCAGATCGGACTTTCCCAGAAGGCCGGTCCCGTCGTCAGCGACCTTCGCTTTTCAACGGAGACGCCCACCTCGACGAATCGACTCGGTGCGGGCCAGGCCGATCTATTGTTGGCCTTCGACCAGCTCGTCGCGGCCTCGGAGAAGGGTCTGCTCACGGCCGATCCCACGCGGACCACGGTGGTCGGTTCGACCACGACGACGCCGACCGGCGAGATGATCACGCATCTCGAGATCGAACTTCCCTCGGTTCCGGATCTCTGCAAGCTCATTGCGGATTCGACACGGAGTGAAGCGCAATTCTGGGCGGAAGCCGCCGACATCACGCTTTCGCTTTTCGGGATTTCCACGACGGCGAATGTCTTCGTCGTCGGGATGGCCGTTCAGGCGGGTTGTCTGCCGATTACGCCCGAGCGACTCGAGGAAGCGATTCGACTCAACGGCGTCGCGATCGAAGCCAACGTGGCAGCGTTTCGTTGGGGGCGGCTACAGATCTCGAATCCCGACAGCGTTTGTCGCGCTCGAGAAAAGGCGGAATTCGCGACGACCGAAGAGGTGGACATCGAACGCTTCCCGGTCACACAGGCGGTTGCCCTCCGGATCGATGCTCTTCAATGCGACGACGCCCATGTGGAGAAGTTGACTTGCTATGCGAGCGAATTGATGGCTTGGGGTGGTGGGGCGGTCGAGTCGTGGCTCGACGTGCTCGATCGCGTTCGACGATCCGAGGAGGAAGTGCGGCCGGGCAGTCGCCGGCTGGTGTTGTCGGTGGCCGCGAATCTCTACAAACTCATGGCCTACAAGGATGAATACGAGGTCGCGCGACTGATGGCCGACAGGGATACGATGGCCGAGGCGCGCCGTCTCGCCGGCCGCGATGGGCGCATCGTTTGGAGGCTTCACCCGCCATTCCTTCGTGCCCTGGGACTTCGCAGGAAGATTTCCTTCGGCTTGTGGGCCGCACCCTTCTTTCGCCTTCTGGCCCGCGCACGTTTCCTGCGCGGAACGATCTTTGATCCTTTCGGCTACGCGGCGCTGCGACGCATCGAACGTGTGCTTCCAACGGAATATATCGAGACGCTCGATCGGGTCCTCGACCGTCTCGCGTCGGCCAACCTGGAACGAGCCGTCGCTCTCAGTGCGTTGCCAGACGCTGTGCGGGGCTACGAAAATCTCAAACTCGAGCGAATGGCCAACTATCGAGAAGCCCTGAGCGCGGCCGACGCGGATTTCGGGCGCTGAGAAACATGGGACAAGACATTCTCACCACGGCCTATCGTCCCTTCCCGATTCGTGCGATCAACGGGATCGGCCGCGCCCTGTCGCGAGGGGGCGTCGTCCCGATTTCCTTGTCGCCCGAGACGCTGTTGCGAACCGCCTGCAAACAGACGCGCCTGACAGACTACGGTTCGGATTCATTTCGTCCGGGGCTGACGAAATTGATGGAGTCGATCGAATCCGATGGTCGTCTGACGCTCTTTGGTCGCTATTTCGCAAAACGTCAGATGCTCGAACTTCTTTCGCATCGACTCGAGCTCGTCGACTATCGGAAGCGACATCCTGAGATTGCGAGTGAGGTCATCCGACGCCCACTTTTCATTCTCGGCCTTCCGCGAACGGGGACGACGCTTCTCTACGGACTATTGGCAGAAGATCCGGCCAATCGCGCGCCACTTTCCTGGGAGTTCGACGATCCTTGCCCCCCGGCCGAAACCGAGACGTACGAGTCGGATCCGAGGATCGCGCGAACACAAAAGCGTTTCGACCAGGTCGGGCAGCTCGCGCCGGGCTTTCAAGCCATCCATCCCGTGGGCGCCTTGATGCCCCAGGAATGTATCGTGCCGACGGCATCCGAGTTCATGAGTATCCGATTCCAGATGTCCTTCGACGTTTCGTCCTACGACGATTGGCTTCTCGAACAAGACATGAGTGCGACCTACGGGTACCACCGTCGTTTTCTCCAGCATATGCAGTCGCGTCACATGGCGGAACGCTGGATCCTGAAATCGCCGGGCCATCTCGGAGCGATCGAAACGTTATTTGACACCTATCCAGACGCGATGGTGGTACAAACTCATCGCGACCCCATTCGCGTGATCCCATCGGTCGCGAATCTCGAATACACGATGCGAATGATCGCGTCGGACGAGGTTGATCCCGTTCGCGTCGGTCGTCATATGATCCATGTCTGGTCGAAGTTGCTCGAGCAGGGGATGGAGGCTCGGGCGCGCCATCCCGAGCGCGAGGCACAGATCCTCGATCTGTCGATGCAAGAGGTCGTGGGCGATCCGATCGCCTGTGTGGCCAAGATCTACCGGACTTTCGAGATCGATTTCTCTCCCGAGGCACGCGAACGGATGCAGCGATACCTCGACGTCCATCCCAAGAACGAGTTCGGGATACATCGCTATAGCCTCGAAGCCTTCGGGCTCGAGGAAGACGAAGTGAACGCGGCCTTCAAGGGCTATCGAGAACGGTTCGAACTCGCGGCGGAACCCTTCGGCGCGAGTTGATTCGAGCTTGTGCCTATTCCAAGGCCTCGGGTCGAAGGCGCGCGAATTCAGACCAGGGGTAGGTATCGGTATGGCGATCGGCTGCTAGCGCGGCGGGCGCTTTTCAAGCTTGTAGACCCGCATCAGGATTGGATCGAGAAGGCGCGCCGGAAGTAGCCCGAGCAGAACGCATTGCAGTTTCGTGGAAAAAGGCAGGTAGTAGCGTTCCTTGGGTCGTCGAGCGGTGGCGGCCTCGAGGATGACCTTTGCGACATCGTCGGGTGAGAGCGGGTTGCGCAGATTCTTCTTGGCCAGTTCGTCCAGATCGAACATCGTCTTGCGATACGGATTGGTCTCATCATCGCGAAGAAACTGGCTCTCCCTGCGCGCGTTGTCGAAGACCGCAGTGTCGACGAATCCAGGGATCACGAGCGAAACTTTGATTCCGAAAGCCGCGAGTTCGAGACGCAGCGCATCCGTTGCCGCATGCAATCCCACTTTCGTCATCGCATAGGGAATCGCGAGTGGGGCGGGAATGAATCCCGCGACCGAGCCGATGTTGATGATCCGCCCCCCTCCCTGGCGGCGCATGTGCGGAGTCACCGCCCCGATCAACTGCAGAGCCGAAAAGAGATTGACGTCGAAGATGTGACGAAGTTCCGAGCGTGTGATCTGCTCGATGGCTCGCCCGGGGCTGTAGCCAGCGTTGTTCACGAGCAGGTCGATCCGACCGAAGTCGTCGAGGGCCTCTTCGGCCGCTCGCGCGGTCGACGCTTCGTCGGCCAGGTCGGCGGCGATCGGAATGGCCCGGCCGCCCGCCTGCCCGATTTCGAGCGCAAGCGCTTCGAGACGATCCTTGCGACGGGCGATGATTGCGACCTCGAAGCCGTTTCGTGCGAGCGTTCGAGCGGTGGCCTCGCCGATTCCGGAAGACGCTCCTGTGATGATTGCGGTCCGCCGCGCGGGTTCTACGGGCGACATCGACACGGGGGTCCATAATCCATACCCGCGAGCATCGGTGATCTGGAGGGATCTTCAAGCCACACAGCACGGCGATTTGGACGCGGAAGGGGGTCGGGTTGGGCGAAGACGAATCCAGCCCTACCCTTCGTCGTACGGATTTGGAAATTCGGATCTTGTCGGGGAGGTTCTGTCATGGCGACCGCAATCAAGTTGGAAAGCGATTCTCTGGGCACGATTCTCGTGGCGACCGATTTTTCCGAGACGGCCTCACTTGCGCTCGATCGCGCAATCGAATTCGCGATCCGCCACGAGACGGAGATCGCGCTCGTCCACGTCATGCAGCCCGACATCCCGCCGCTCGCCGCGCCCGAAATGATCATCGTTCCGCCGAACTACGAAGAGACGCTGCGCGAGGCCTGTATGGAAGGACTTGCGAAATCGGCGCGACGACCTCGTGAAGCGGGCATTCGAGTGACTGAGCATCTGGAGCATGGAATTGCGGCCTCGCGAATCACGGCTTGTGGAGACGAGATCGGCGCAGATCTCATCATCATCGGGACGCGCGGAAACACGGGCTTCAAGCGTTTGCTGTTGGGGAGTGTCGCAGAGGAGGTCGTTCGAATCGCCAATCAACCTGTGTTGACGATCCATCCCGGTGACACCCGACCGATCGAACCGGTTCGAAGACTACTCTTCCCGACCGATTTCTCGCCCGCCGCGGAGCAAGCCCTGGCCGTAGCGAATCTCCTTCTTGCGGGTAGCGAGGACGCCGAAATCATTCTGGTCCACACCTATCACATCGCATCGATCGTCGTCCCGTTGGGCGGATTCGGCAATAGTGGATCGCCGGTCTTCGTCGAGAATGCCCATCAATTGGCGGCCCAGGCGACGGAACCCTCGGCCGACGCCCTCCGCTCAAAGGGTTTGCGGGTAGAAGTCGTGATCGAGCGGGGGGACCCGGCGGAGGTTGTGATCGAACTCGCTGCGGAGCGCGATGTCGATGTGATTGTGATGGGAACTCGCGGCCATTCGAAGCTACGACAGTTTCTGATGGGGAGTACCGCGGAGCGAATCGTGGAGCACGCACCCTGTCCCGTACTCACTGTCCATCGCCGCGGCGACTGAGGATCTTCCGAAACGATCCTCGAAGTCGCGCGCGGCGCGGCGGCGGGCTCGCCGTCTGGCGGGAGCACGCGCCGTGGGCGTTAGCGTTGGCCGAGAACGATGTTGGTCATTCCGCCATGACATTCGTTGGTGAAAATGCCCGAGCTGGGGGGCATCGTCTTTCGGAGCTGGTTCCCCATGTCTCGAAGGGCCATGCTGATGACCTGGCCCAAACGATCCAGGCTGGCACCGCGGTGGAGAATCTCACGTCCGCCCCCGAGATCTCGCCGCTGGATGAAACGAGCGAGCGGCTCTCGTCCGACGGAATCTCGGAGTTCCAACACCATCGTCGCGGCCCCGTAGGAGGAAACGAAACTGGTCGTCGAATCCGCATCCCAATCCGGCGTACGGAGTTCGAGATCTTTCAGATAGAAGTTGACCGCGAGCACACAAGGTCCCGGTTCGGTCGCGGTCCCCACGGAACCGTCTTGGCTTCCCTGGATCGCCGCTTCCAGCATCGCGATGATTCGATCCTCCTCTCGATCTGGTAGCCGGGCTTCGCCGGGGCCCCATCTGAAACCGACGCCTTCGATCATCAGAGCGTCGTAGCGACCGAGATGATGGTCGCGTTTCACGAAGAGCTTGCCGCGGTTGTAGGTCTCGACTTCGATCAGTCCGTCACGGACGACCCACGGATGTTCGGCAACCGTGGCGCAGCCAGCGGCCGCGAGACTGGCAACGAGCATCGCGGAGCAGAGCAGGGCGAAGCGCGCTCTGCGCCGCCGGCTCGAACTCCTGGGATCGGGCATTGGATGGAAATTGGCCGGGCCAACGGTGTTGGACGGCAGGGGGGCTTGAAGTACCTGGACGTGAAGAGACATGACGAATCCTCCCATGGTTTTCAAAGCACGTGGGATCCAACCTAAGGGATATTTCAATCGTGCCATCCGTAATACACCCGAGTCCCCTGCAGTTTTTCGGGAAATTTGGTCCTTTTTCTGGTTTTGCTCCTGGGGTTTTCTATCTAAAGTTGTGAGAATCACGAGTTCACGATGAGAAAGGAAGCGCATTTGGATGGCATGGATCCCGGCGCGCTCGCGCATCTGCGAGTGCTCGACCTGACTTCCTCCTCGGCGGCCTATTGCGGGAAGCTGCTTGCGGATCTCGGCGCGGAAGTCATCAAAGTCGAGCCGCTCGGTGGGGATCCGGGTCGGAATGAAGCGCCGCATCTTCGCTCGTCGGCCGACAATCCGAGTCTTCCTTTCCTATATGCAAATGCGAGCAAACGCAGCGTCATGCTCGATCTGAAGGCCGAATCCGGTCGGACCAGTTTCCGAGCCCTGTCGGCGACTTCGGATCTCGTCCTCGAAGCTTTCCCGGTCGGGACCCTGGCCGCGTTGGGTCTTGGATACGAAGATTTGACGGTCGACCATCCCGAACTCGTGATGACCTCGCTGACGGGATTCGGCCAAACCGGCCCACAATCTGGATTTCGATCGAATGATCTGGTTGCGAGTGCGCTGGGCGGCGCGATGATTTCGATCGGCGATCCCGAAGATCCCCCCGTTCGCCTGGCGGGCCATCAGGCCGATGTCTCCACCGCGACTCTCGCCGCGGCAAGCAGCCTGATCGCGCTCGCGTACCGTGACCGTACGGGGCGCGGCCAACACGTCGACATTTCCAGTCTCGAAGCGATCGCATCGATCACGCATATCGCCGGCGTCGGAAAATGGTTGGAGGACGGCGTCATTCCGAAACGCGTCGGGACGGGGCTCGTGGCGTCGGTTCCTTCGGGCGCGTACCGATGCAAAGACGGACTCGTCTACCTGATGGTCAATCGGCCCGCGCATTGGGAGACGCTCGCGCGTTGGATCCACGAAAGGACGGGCAACGACGAGGTCCTTTTGCCCGAATTCCACGGCCCGTCCTCGAAGCGGCTGCCCTATCGCGAGCTATTGGACGTGTTCATCGGCGACCTCACGATCCAACTCACGGTCGCGGAGATGGTTCGTGAAGGCCAGCATCGACACATCGCAGTGACGCCCGTTCAGTCCGCAACGGAACTCCTATCCGACACGCATCTTCTCGCTCGGAAGTTCTTCGTCGCTGTGGACGTTGGGTCCGATGTCGTTTTGCAAGCGCCGGGTGTGCCCTATCGCCTGGAGCGAACGCCGTGTGTGGTGGAGCGCTCGATGCCGCAGGTGGGTCAGCACGATCGTGAGTTTCTCGCTTCGTCCTCCGGCCGGCTGCTGAAGCCGACCGCGAGCGGGGGCGAGGCACCCCTCGAATCGCATCGGGATAGGGGGCGCGGGTCCAAGGGCGAGATCGCCGAGATCGCCGAGATTTCCGAGGGCGCCTTGTCGGGACTCCGCGTCGTGGAATTTGGCACGGGCCTCGCGGTGCCCTGGATCGGGCGGATTCTCGCGTGGGCGGGGGCGGAGGTCATCAAGATTGAGTCGCGGGCCTACCCCGACGTACCGCGGCTCTTCGTTCCGCCGCGCGAGCCCGAACTCGGGATCCAACCGGAGTGTTCGCCGTGGTTCACGGATTGGAGCGCCGGCAAGCGTTTCGTCGCGCTCGATTTGCGCCACGAAGAGGGTGCGGAGTTGGCGCGAAAGATCGTCGATTCGAGCGATGCGGTGATCGCGAATTTCAGCAATGGCGTTCTCGAGAAACTCGGTTTGGGATACGAATGCCTGGCCGAGCGCAACCCGCGGCTCGTGATGCTCGAGTCGACCGGCTATGGCAAGGGCGGGCCGCACCAGAACTACATCACGTGGGGGCCGAACATCGAAACGCTTTCGGGCTTGAGTCGCCTTTCCGGTTTTCCTCATCGAGAATGCACGCTCTCGCATTTTGCCTACCCTGATCCGCTTTCGGCGTTGCATGGTCTGGTCGCTGTGATGGCCGGCCTGGCGCATCGCGACCGCACTGGAGAAGGTCAGGCGATTCGGCTTTCGCAATTCGAGACGACCGTCGCCGCGATCGGATCGCTCGTACTCGAAACGTCGGCGACGGGTGAAGAGCCACCTCCGCTTGGCAACCGCGAGCGGGACCGAGCGCCCTATGGATGTTTTCCCTGTTTGGGGGACGATCGCTGGTGTGTTCTGTGTGTCGAGGACGACGAGGATTGGGATCGCCTCAAAACGATCATGGGAAGCCCCGACTGGTCTCTGCAAGACCGCTTCGCGAAGATGACCTCTCGGGTCGAATATGTGGACGAACTCGAGGCGCTGATTTCCGAATGGACGTCCAAGCGCGCGGACTACGAAGTCATGGCGGAATGCCAGCGGGCGGGGCTCGCGGCCGGTGTCGTCCAAAACGCCGAAGATCTGCTACGTCTCGATCCCCAGCTCGCCGCTCGCGACTTTTTCGAAGAGATTTCGCACTTCAAGAAAGGCGTCGTCGTGGCGTCCGGCATTCCCTTGGGCCTGACGGGTTCGCCGGGACATACGCCCCATGCGGGATCGGCGGTGGGCCGGGATAATCAGTACGTTTTCCGGGAGGTCCTGGATTTTTCGGAGTCCGAAGTCGAACACTTCATTGCGATCGGTGCAATCGAAGAGGCGAGGAGATAGAGATGGATTCGTTCGAAGACAAGATTGCGGTCGTGACGGGCGGGGGAACCGGCATGGGGCGAGAGCTCGCTCGGCAACTCGCCGGGGCCGGTTGCCATGTCGCGATGTGCGATGTCTCGGAAGAGAATATGGTCCAGTCCAAGGCACTCTGTGAGGAGGAAGCCGGCGGGAAGGGAAGTGTACGAATCACGACTCATCTGGCCGATGTCTCGGATGAGAAGCAGGTTCTGGCCTTTCGCGACGAGGTCATGCGAGAACACGAAACGGATTGCGTTCATCTGGTTTTCAACAACGCGGGGATCGGCGGCGCGGGAAGCTTGATCAAAGACGATCGGGAGTCCTGGGAGAAGACCTTCAACGTCTGTTGGTATGGCGTCTACTACGGCACGCGCGCATTTCTTCCCTTGCTCATGGCAGCCGAGGAAGGCCATCTGATCAACACCAGTAGTGTGAATGGTTTTTGGGCTTCGTTGGGTCCGAACATGGCGCACACCGCCTACAGCGCTGCGAAATTCGCGGTGAAGGGGTTCACCGAGGCGCTGATCAATGATTTTCGATTGAACGCCCCCCATGTGAATGTTTCGCTCGTAATGCCCGGGCATATCGGAACTTCGATCGTCATCAATTCCAGCCGGATTCTGGGATCGGATCCGAAGGAGATGTCGGACGAAGAGCTCGAGGACGCACGCGAGAATTTCACGCTGCTGGGAATGGATTTTTCGAAGTTGACGACCGAAGAGATCCGCCAGGCTCTGGTGATGGGCGCGGAGATGTTTCGCGACGCGGCGCCGATGACCGCCGCCGAGGCCGCGAAGATCATTCTAGACGGCGTGCACGAACGACGTTGGCGAATTCTGGTCGGCGAGGACGCGGTCGGTCTCGATCGACTCGTGCGTGAAGACCCGGAAGGCGCCTACAGCACGGAGTTCATGGAACGACTCGTATCCGAAACGAAATGGGGGCTCGGCAATCTCGGCAATCTCAGCAACCTCGAGAGCTGAGGCGTCAACCTTAATCGTCGAGCACATCCACGGCGATCAACTCTTCGAGGTAGGGCGTGTCCCACCACGAGAGCTGTAGATGTTTAGCGCGGCGAAAATACATCTGCTGGTCGTAGTCGATGGTGAAGGCCACGCCGCCCCAGATCTGTGCGCAGACCCGGGTCGTCTCACGATAGGTCTCACAACAGAACAACTTGGCCATCGGCGCGAAGCGCGAAATCGATCGGCCCATCGCGTGGTTCCAGGCGGCTTCCTGGACGAGGACGCGGCCGCCTTCGATCTCCGTCGAAGCGTCGGCCATATAGTGCGCCAGCGACTGGAAAGCGCCGAGCGGTTTGTCGAATTGGATGCGTTCCTTGGCGTATTCGACGGTCTCTTCCAGGCAGCGATTCGCTCCGCCAATCGCGGAGGCCGCGAGCAAGATGATGCCCTGATGCAGGACCGTGCTCCATGTCGCCCAACCCGAACCCGCTTCTCCGATCCGGTCGGCGGCGGCGACTCGAACGCCCTCGAAGTCGATCTGGTAGTGGGGCTCACGACCCTGGGAGAGCAGATGTTTCCGCTCGATCCCCGAGGCATTCGGATCGACGAGGAAGAGATCCACGCCCGCATCCGTGCGCGCCAATACGATCCAGCGACTCGCCGAACTCGCAAAGGGGACGGAGCGTTTCCGGCCAGTGAGAATGAAGTCGTCGCCATCCGCTTCGGCCCGCAGCGCGATCCCCGTCTCGCCGCAGCTGTGCGCCGGTTCGAGCCAGGCCGGTGTGAGGATCGCGTCTCCGTTGGCGATTCGCGGCAGCCATTCGGTTTTCTGCGCGTCGCTGCCCGCCTCGAGGAGTAGGCCAGCGCTCATGACACACGACACGAAATGCGGAGTCGGGGCCATCGCGCGCCCGATTTCTTCATAGAAGAGGGCGCCTTCGACGAGCGTCTGCCCGCCGCCGCCATGATTTTCCGGGATCAGGAGGCCGTTCAATCCGAGTTCGCTCATCTGTTTCCACAAGGCGTCGGGGTAGCCCTTGGGATCGTCTTCCATTTCGCGAACGATCTCGATGCTCGAATATTCTTCGAGCATTCCGCGCGCCATGTTGACGATCATCTGCTGTTCTTCGGTCAGGTCGAGATCCATCCCGGGTCTCCTAGAAATTTTTCGGCAGGCCGAGATGGCGCCGAGCGATGATGTTTTTCTGAATTTCCGAGGATCCGCCCCCGACGGTTTCGTTCATGGTCGCGCGATAGGCGCCTTCGAAGCGTCCGCGGACAGGAGCCTCGTCCTGCCCTTCCATGATCGTGCCCTCGTGGCCCTGGATATCGAGGGCGTCCTTGCAAACACGTTGCGAGAGCGTGGTCGTAAAGAGTTTGTATTGGGAGGAGGCGATGGTGGGCGGTTTTCCGCCACTCTTGGCTGCGCAAACGAAGCGTGTGCTCAGAGCCTTCGCGACGGCGGTATCGGTCACGAGTTGCGCGATCTTGCGTCGAACGTTCGGATCGTCCTTGCGAGGCCGATCGTCGAGCTTGGCGTTTTTGACCCAGTCGACGAGCAGATCCGTTCGGTTGCTGATCGGAGAGAGCGTGAACAGGGTGAATCGCTCGAGATCGAGCGCTTCGGCGATCATCTGGAAACCCCGGCCGCGCTTTCCGACGAGGTAGTCGTCCGGGACGAAGACATCCTCGAAGAAGACCTGGTTCGTCGTATCCTTGCCGATGGTCGGCAGGCTCTGGATTTCGAGGCCCGGATGGTTCATCGGGATCAGGAAGAGTGACAGGCCGTCGTGTTTCGGCTTGTCCGGATCCGTCCGCGCACCGAGCCAATACCAATCCGCGAAATGGGCCGAGGTCGTCCACATCTTCTGGCCGTTGAGATTCCAACCGCCTTCGACCTTCTCGGCCTTGAGTTTCATATTCGCTGCGTCGGATCCGGCCTGGGGCTCGGAGTATCCGACGGCGAACTCCACGTCGGCGCTGAGAATCTTGGGCAGGAACTCCTTCTTCAGCTTTTCGCTTCCGTGACGAATCAGCGTCTTGCCGATGATGCCGACGCCCTTGCCGATCTGCGGCGCCGCGTGTTTCGAGAGCGCCTCATTCAGGATGTATTCATAGACGCCCTCGATCTCCTGGCCGCCATATTTCTTGGGCCAGGACATGCCGAGCCAATTCTTGGCCGCGAGCTTCTTCATGAACGCGCGGCGCTCGGGCGTATCGGCGAGCTGCGTAAAATTCTCGCGATGATGGTCCATCACGACCGGGTCGTGATTTTCAACGAGCCAGGCCTCGACCTCCTCAGCGAAGGCCTGTTCTTTGGGGGTGAAATCAAAATCCATTGCGGTTTGCTCCAACGACCTGGTGGGTTCCGGAGGTGGGGAAACGTTACGTGCCGGTAGAATATATACGATACGGACCGTATTGTATAGAGGGGATTTCGCCCGTAAAGAGCGCCTCAAGGGCGTTAGGAGACCATGGCGAGCGTTTTCGGGTCCGTGCCAGGTGTCGTGGGTCGTGAAGCCTGCTGCTCGCGGATTCTCCGCGGTCGGTCACGGTCCAGCATGTTGTTTCGATTGCGTAGTTGGCCGACCACGGCGCTTGACGCTCCCAGCAGGCTTCCCGCCCCACGACACTCGGGATGTTTTCGCTGGCCGCTCTCCACACCCGTCCCTTTTACACAGGGAAGGGCGAACCCCTAGGCCTTTCCGAAGCCGCCAAAAGGCTGAGCTGTGGGAACCTCGAACCTGATTCGTTCCGAGTGGGCCGGGCGGGGAAGCCTGCTGGGCGCGTCAAGCGCCGTGGTCGGCTGCTATGCAATCGAGGCATCATGCGGGTCGTCCCGCCGACCGCGAGGAATCCGCGCTCAGCAGGCTTCACCGCCCGGCCCACCTAGCACATAACCCGCCAACGCCCGATCCCGCCCCCAGCTACAACCCAATGTTGGTGAGAACGGTCCGCGCCTCTTCGACTCCCTGGGTTCGCTCGGCGTGCAGTCCCGCTGCGCGGGCGCCATCGACGTTGATCTGGTTGTCGTCGAGGAAAAGGATTTTATCGGCCGCACAGCCGAGCGCGTCGACCACGTACTCGAAGGCCACCCGATCCGGCTTCAAGAGCCCCATCTCATGCGAAAAGAATCGTTCCTCGAATAATTCGGCGAGGCCAAAGTCCTGCCATTGTCGTTCGGCATGCAACGTGTTCGTATTGCTGAAACAACCGACGCGTGTCGAGTCTCGGACCGAATGGACCAACTCGCGCGCACCCGGAAGAAGTCCTCGTGGCCAGCTCGCGAACGCCGCGATAAAAGTTTCGGGCTCGATGCTCATCGACCATGAATCCACCATGCCGCGCGCGAACTCATCGGCGCCGCAGAGGCCCCGTTCGAATCGCCGAACCCATGGACATTCGAGCCAATGCCGCCAGAGTTCGTCTTCCGATGATTCCCCTGCGAAGGCGCTCATCTCGGCCATGCCCCCGAGCTCGACAAGGACGCCGCCAAGATCGAAGAGCACCACTTCAGGTTTCATGCCCGCCCTCCGGCCGGGAGGGAGAAGCGGGCGAGCCGGGTCTGGCCAACAGAGAATCCTGGATCAAAGCGCAATGAGGGTGTAATCCTCGCGCGGGAAATGAACGACGACTTCACCCGCTCTTTCGGTCGAGCGACGAATGGCGATTTCGGTGATCCCCGATGGGGCGAGACTCCCGGTGACGTTGCCCGAGCCGTATTCGTCGGGGAGTACGAGAACCGGGTCCCCGATCTTCATGCCGTCGGGCAGGACGCATTCGCCGTCGTGGGTCTTCGCGAAATCGACGGGCTCCGCGTCGCGTGCCACGGCGATAGCGGATTCGGAATCGAAGGGGATGACTTCGCCGTGACCAATCTTGCGAATGCGATCCATCCATGGGCCGACATGCGGAACGT
>Ga0209988_10001709_pt1 | contig 14374 bp, 1 predicted proteins | sample N075metaG_FD_183115 | JGI IMG/M metagenome (GOLD analysis project Ga0209988, IMG submission 183115) | Deep subsurface microbial communities from Kermadec Trench to uncover new lineages of life (NeLLi) - N075 metaG (SPAdes) (version 2) | ecosystem: Environmental > Aquatic > Marine > Ocean trench... | reverse complement strand
CTCGGGACCAGCACCAGATCGCTGGAACCCGGGTTGCTGTTCCACACACCGATCGCGAGCACGTTGGTTCCCGCGTTGAGGACCGAAAGCGCCGCACCCGAAATGTCCTGGAACGGCTCGTATTGCGGGTGCCGTTGGTTGCTCGACTCGTGCGCGGCCAGCGCGCCGGTGTTCCAGTCCGGATCACCGGCGGGCATCTGCGAGGAGCGGAACACCTCGACCCCGTTGATCCACGCCGTATAGGCGTCGTCGTAGTCGACGCCGAGGAACATGTCGTTCACCGCAGTCGGGTTGTCGATCGTGAATTCCGCCCGCGTGTAGACGGAAGACACGCCGCTCCCCACGTCCGTCTGGATCAGGTCCGTGGCGACAAACGTGGTCGAGGTTTCGTAACCGATCCCGTAGTATCCGTCGCTCCAACTATCGTCGTCGAACGTCTCCGCGGTCCAGGTCACGCCCAGCACAGGGTCGGAAATGTTGGCGAGATACTTTATTTCCGGCACGCGGTTGTAGGAAAGCCGTGGCGCCAGCACAAGGTCGGAAGAAAGCCCCGACACGGGCTGGTTGTTGTAAGCCGCGATCGCCAGCACGTTCTCGCCGTTGGTCAGCCACGGGAGCGCGGCCGCGGTGATATCCCGCTGGGGCTCGTAGTTCGGACCGGGTCCGTTGCTCGATTCACGGGACGATGCGTTGGTGTCCCAGGCGGGGTCGCCCGTCGCCGGCATTTCCCTGGAGCGGAAGACTTCGACGCCGTTGATCCAGGCGACGATCCCGTCGTCGTAGTCGGCCCCGAGCCAAACGTTGTTGATCGAGGCCAGGTCGTTGATGACGAAGGCCGAGCGTGTATAGACCGAGGCGGTAAAATCGGGAACCACCGTGGTGATCAGGTTCTCGGCGCCGGTGACGGCCTCGTAGCCGATGCCATAGACGCCGTTGAGCCAGGTCGAATCGTCGAACCCCGGGGCGGTCCAGGTCAATCCCAGACCGGGGTCGGCAGAGTTCGCGAGGTAGGTGTTCGCGCTGCCGGCCTCGATCCAGAAGTTGTCCTGCGTCGCGCCGAATTCGACCAGCACGCTTTCCGGGACGACCGATCCATCGAGCAGCACACGCTCATCGTCGCAAATCCCGTCCAGGTCGGAGTCCGGATCGTTGGGACAGGGATCGCAGAGGTTGCCGAGACCGTCCGTGTCGTCATCGAGTTGATCCGCGTTGGCGATCGTCGGGCAGTTATCGACGTCGGCGCAGAACCCGTCCCCGTCCTGATCGTCAAGCCCATCGTCGGGGCACACGTCGCAGTCGTCTCCGATGGTATCCATGTCGGCGTCGGCCTGACCCGGATTGAAAAACGCCGGGCAATTGTCGCAGGCGTCGCCGATACCGTCCGAATCGGTGTCGGTCTGCGGATCGTTGAACGTGAACGGACAGTTGTCATCGCCGTCGAGGTGCGTGTCGTTGTCGTCGTCCGGATCGCAGGCGTCGCCGATACCGTCCAAATCGTTGTCCGCCTGGTCGAAATTCGACAACCCGAGGCAATTGTCGATGTCGTCGCAGACCAGATCGAGGTCGGCGTCATCCGGTGAGGACATCGGGCAGGGATCGCAGACGTCGCCCACGCCGTCCAGGTCCACGTCGGCCTGGGACGGATTCGGAATGACGGGACAGTTATCCAGCGGACACGTATTCAGCAGGAAGCCGGGGTCTCCGGCTCCGTCCATGTCGGTATCGGTGCACAGGTCGCAGACGTCGCCTTCGCCGTCCCCGTCAAGGTCTTCCTGGCCGCCGTTCGGCGTCAAGTCGCAGTTGTCGCACGCGTTCCCCACACCGTCATTGTCGGTATCGGTCTGCGGGTTGTTGAAGATCGCCGGGCAGTTATCCATGTCTCCGCAGAACGTGTCCCCATCGGCATCGTCGGCCGCGTCGTCAGGGCAGGCGTCGCAGAGGTTGCCCAACCCGTCGCCGTCGTTATCCAACTGCATCGGGTTCTGGACCATCCCGCAGTTGTCGCAGGCGTCGCCGACGCCATCGGTGTCGGTGTCGGTTTGCGGGTCATTGAAGACCAGCGGGCAGTTGTCGACGTCGGCGCAGAAGCCGTCACCTTCGGCGTCGTTCAGGGCGTCGTTGGGACATACATCGCAGAGGTCGCCCACGCCATCCAGGTCGGTATCTTCCTGGAGCGGGTTGACCACCAGCGGGCAGTTGTCGTCGGGGCACGTGTTGTTGGCGAAGCCGGGATCGCCGAAACCGTCACCCTCACCGTCGGTGCATGGGTCGCAGGCGTCGCCGATGCCGTCCCCGTCGAAGTCCCCCTGGTCGGGATTGGGGTTGCTCACGCAGTTGTCGAACGAGTCGCAGTCGCCGTCGTTGTCGATATCCGGACAATCGTCGCAGGCGTCGCCGATACCGTCCATGTCCGTGTCGACTTGCGTCGGGTTGTCCGTTTCGGGGCAGTTATCGCAGGCGTCGCCGAGTGTGTCCGCGTCGTTCTGAGCCTGATCGTAGTTCGCCAGCATCGGGCAGTTATCGCAGGCGTCGCCGGCAAAATCACCGTCCCCGTCATCTTGGGACGGGTTCGTCGTCTCGGGGCAGTTGTCGGCGAGATCGAGGATGCCGTCGGCGTCGGTGTCGGCACCGGCGGCGGCGCACGGCGGGCCGGCCGGGCGCGGGACATCCGAACTGTCCTCGCCGACACCGCTCTCGCCGCACGTGTTCTCCGCGGAAACCAGGTAGTAATACCCGCTGCCGACCGCCGGAACGTCGGTGTCGATCACTGAAATTCCGGGTACCTCGGAGGCGAAGCAGGCGTGATCGTAGACCCAAGGGGCGCCGAGCGCGCCTCGATACACGTTGCTGACGTGGCCCTCGCGGCCGCGGGCCCAGAAAACCATCGTCGTTGCCTGACCACCCGGCTGCGCAATACGCAGGGATGCACCGATTTCCCCGGCGGCCTGGGAAACGCCCTTGACGAACGGTAGGCAATCGGACCCGTCCGGGACGGTGTCGTTGTCGTCATCCGGGTCGCAGACGTCGCCGAGGCCGTCGCCGTCGGAATCGGTCTGATCGAAATTGGCGACAAACGGGCAGTTGTCGTCGCAACCGGTCTGGACACCGGTCGTGCAGCGGTTGTCGAACGGGGAACCACTGTTATCGCCGTCATCGGACACGCCGTCGTTGTCGTCGTCGGGGTCCTGCCAGTCGACCATCCCGTCGTTGTCGTTATCGCGCTGGAACTCGTACGCGCCGAGATCGACCGTCGCGGTTTCATCGGCATTGCCGTCCAGCAAGCGCGGAACCCCAAGCAGATCCACGGTCGACGTAGTCGCCGTACTGTCCCCGGCCTCGATTGCGGGACTCGCCGAGGTCAACTGGAGATCGCGGGCGCCGGGGACGCGGCTGACGTACTGCGGGTCCAACGAGATGTTGCTGTCCACCCCGATGTAGTCGGCGTCGATATGATCGCCGCCGACGTCGTTCGGCTGGTTGCCGTACAGGGCGTTGTAGCTCACGGACGGGTTGGAGTAGGAGGTGGCGAGACCGCCACCACCGTAGAGCAGCCCGTAGTTGAACGAAATGAGGTTGTTTGTCAGCACGAGTTGCGCGGTGGGATCGTTGTTGCGCGCCACTGTTACGCCGCCGCCGAAATCGGCGGTATTGTCGCTAATCGTGTTGTTGGTCACGACGGCCTCCGTGACGGCCGACAGGATGCCTCCGCCCGAAAACGCTCGATTCAACTCGATCAAGTTGCTGTCCAGGATGCTTTGCGACGGATAGTAGTAAGTGAGGTAGTACGCTTGCCCAAAAAAAACGCCGCCGCCAAGGTCGGCGCACGCGTTGTCCTGAATCAGGTTCCTGGAGATCGTCGGAACGGGGTCGACATCGATCGCATAGACGGCGATCCCGCCACCGGCCGAATCTTGTTTGGCCGTACTGCTGCTGCCCGCCTTGTTGCTTCGAATCGTGTTGTTGGTGATCGTCGGCGCCGAGCCGTCGCCGATATAGATTCCACCGCCGAATCCCTGAGAGAATTGGCTCCCGCTTCCCGAAGGCGGATCGGCGTTGTTGCCCTGAATCAGGTTGTACGTGATGAGAGGTTGGACCGAGATTCCCATGATGCCGCGCGTATAGATTCCCGCGCCCCAGAAGTTCTTCGATCCGTTGGACGCGAGTGTGTTGTCGACGATTTCATTGTTCGTGATCGTAGGCGCACTGTTGAAGATGAACACGCCCCCACCGACGACGGCCGTCAAAGTTCCGAAATCGCGAAAGATCCCGTCTCCGCCCGTGATGTGAAACCCTTCGAGGCGGTCCGTGGGAAGCACACCGGTCCCGTAGACCACGACGGAACACGTGAGGTTGGCGGTGCTGGGCATGCAATCGGAGCGCGTGCAGGGGCGCCCGTCGGCATCGATCGTCGTCACCGCGGGACCGTCCGTAGAGATCACACTCACGCCGGTGAACATGCGTAGGGATTCGTTGTACGTCCCTGGGAAGACCATCACGTCCCCGCCACCCGTACCCTCGATGTCGCAGATCGCTTCCTGGATCGTGCAGAAGGGATCGACCTGGGTTCCGGTTCCGGGGGCGGTGCAATCATCGTCGACCCAAACCGTCGTCTGAGCCGCGGTCGCCGCCGCGATCGAAACTGTGAGGAAGAAAATCGCGCAGCGGATCGGGGAGATCCGTCCCATCCTGCCCCCTTTGAAGGCCCTTCCCAGCCATTCGACCGGGCGCAAACATACCCCGAAACCTCACCTATATACGACGACGAACCCGTTCCAGCAACGGATTCGACCGTGCCAGCGACGCCCCGGGAAACCCAGGCTATCTCAGGGGCAGGGGACGGTCGGGAGCCGGTCCGCGCCGGAGCTGGCGAGCCCGTAGGTTCCCACCCCGCAGGCGTTCTGGCCGCGGACGATGTAATAGAAGGTCTCGCCCGGAAGCGGATCCGGATCCACGTCGTCGAACTGGAGCGCCGCCAGGTTGGACTGCACGCAAACCGCAGAGTCGGCCCCGCCGTCCACGTAAAGGTCCGCCCGCAGCCCGCGGGCCACGTCGTAAATCTCGGTCGGTCCGGCGGTCAGCCAGGTCAACCTCGTATTCCCACCGACCTTGACCAGGGCGAGACCCTGGATGTCGCTCGGGAGCGAACTGATCTGCGGATCGGTCGGCGCGCAGTCGCAGGCGTCGCCCGCTAGGTCCAGGTCCGTGTCGACCTGGGACGGGTTGAAGGCGTTCGGGCAGTTGTCGACATCGGCGCAGAACCCGTCGTTGTCCTGGTCATCGAACGCATCGAACGGACAAACGTCGCACAGGTCGCCGAACTCGTCCCCGTCGCTGTTGACCTGCGTGGGGTTATCCAGCGCCGGACAGTTGTCGCACGCATCGCCGAACATGTCGGTGTCGGAGTTGACCTGCGGCGTATTCGCGACTGTTACGCAGTTGTCGACATCGCCGCACACTCCGTCGGAATCCTCATCGTTGTTCGGATCCAGCGGACACGTATCGCAGGCGTCACCGAGTCCATCCATGTCGGTATCGGTCTGATCCATGCTGAACACGGTCGGACAGTTGTCGCAGACGTCGCCGTGACCGTCGCCATCGACATCCCGTTGATCCTGATTGACGACGAACGGGCAATTGTCGATCACGTCGGCGAGCAGATCGTTGTCGTCGTCGGGGTCGCAAGCGTCGCCCTGGCCGTCGCCGTCGAAGTCGAGTTGATCCGGGTTGTACGCGTTGGGACAGTTATCGACCGCGCTCCCGTCCACCGAGAGACGTGGCACGATGACCAGATCGGTGGACAACGGCGCTCCGCTGTTCCAAACCCCGATCGCCAGATCGTTATCGCCCTGCAACAGCGTCGGAAGCGCATCCAGCGTGACATCCCGCACGGGCGAGTAGTTCGGGACCGGAGCGTTGCTCGATTCATGCGGGTTGACGCCCTGGTTCCATGTCACCGCTCCGTAGGGAACCTCGGGGGACCGGAACACCTCCTGACCGTTGATCCAGGCGATGTACCCGTCGTCATAGTCGGCACCGAGGAACACACGGACGACCGATGCCAGATCGGGCAAGTTGAACGTCGTCCTCGCATACACCGAATACGTGTCGGTGGGCACGGTCGTCTGGATCAGGTGGCGGGCACCGACGGATCCGGTCTCATAGCCGATTCCGAAGAAACCAATGCTCCAAGAACTGTCGTCGAACAGTGGGTCGATCCACGTCTCGCCCAGCCCTGGATTCGAGTTGTTGGCCAGGTACCTGACCTCTTGCGGCGTGGTGCGGTTGATCGAGAGCTTCGGCACCAGGACGAGGTCGGACGACGGCGGGACGGCCGGTTGGTTGCCCCAGACGCCGACGGCGAGCACGTTCGTTCCGTTGACCAGGACGGGGATCCCCGTTGCCGAAATGTCGACTTCCGGGTTGTAGTTGGGGAGTGCGCCGTTGCTCGACTCGTGGGCCAGCGGAGACGTATCCCACGCCGGGTCCACCCCGAGCGGCATCTGCGCCGAACGGTAGATCTCGACGCCGTTGATCCACGCGACCCAGCCGTCATCGTAATCGGCTCCGATGAACATGTTCTGTACGGTCAACACGTTGGCGATCTCGAACGTCGACCGCGTGTAGACTGAACGCGTGTCGGAGGGGACCGACGTCTGGATCAGGTTCTCGGCGCCGGCCGCCAATTCGTAACCGACGCCGTAGGTTCCCAGTGCCCAGCTCGAGTCATCGAATCCGGTCCCGGCCCAAGTGATCCCCAGACCCGGGTCGGCGTTGTTGGCCAAGTACTTCATGTTGGACAGGCTGACGCGGTTCATGGAAAGCTTGGGTACGAGAATCATGTCGCTCGACGTGGCCGCGTCACTGTTCCACGCACCGACGGCGAGCACGTTGACGCCGTTGTGCAGCGCCGCGATCCCGGCGGCGGAGATGTCCGTCAGCGGCCGGTACTCCGGCGTCGAGCTGTTGCTCGACTCATGGAGGCTGGAGTTCGTATCCCAGGCGGGATCGCCGGCCGCGGGCATTTGCGGCGAGCGGAATACTTCGATGCCGTTGATCCAGGTGACGTAGCCGTCGTCGTAGTCGGCACCGATGAACAAGTTCGTGACCTGGCCGATATCGGGGATCGAGAAAGTCGCGCGCGTATACACCGAGAACGTGAACTGCGGGACGGTCGTGTTGACGAGGTTCGTGACCCCACCCGCGCCGATCTCATAGCCGATCCCGTAGGTGCCCGACGACCAACTCGAGTCGTCGAAGAGTTCGTCCTTCCAGGTGATCCCGAGGCCCGGGTCGGTTAGGTTGGCCAGATACTTGATGACTGAGTTGTCCTCGACGAGCACCGTCTCGACCGCGCCGCCGAATTCAATCAGCACGTTTTCGCTCGTGAGTGTCAACTCGACCAACACGAAATCGTCGTTGCAAACGTCGTCGCCGTCCAGATCGGGATCTGTCGGACAGAGGTCGCACGGGTCGCCGATGCCGTCGATATCGGCATCTTCCTGGGCCTCGTTGGCGATCAACGGGCAGTTGTCCGCGTCGGCGCAAAACGTATCGCCGTCGATATCGTCATCGGGATCGTTGGGGCACGGATCACAGGCGTCGCCCGTGCCGTCGCCGTCGATGTCGCCCTGCCCGGTATTTCCGGTCAGCGGGCAGTTGTCGCAGTCATTCCCGATCATGTCAAAATCGCCGTCCGCCTGAATGACGTTGGAGACCGTCGGACAGTTGTCGATCGCATTGTCCAGCCCGTCGCCATCGATGTCGTTGTCGCAGGCGTCCCCGATCATATCGATGTCGGTGTCTTCTTGGAACGGGTTGGGATCGGTGGGGCAGTTGTCGACGTCGCCGCAGATGCCGTCCATGTCGACGTCATTGTTGGCGTCGTCGGCGCACGCGTCGCAAACATCTCCGAGGCCGTCCGAATCCGCATCGGCCTGGCTCGGGTTGGCGATGGTGGGGCAGTTGTCGGTCGTGCAGAGGTTCGCCGCGAAGCCGGGGTCGCCGAAAGTGTCCATGTCCATGTCGGTGCAGGTGTCGCACGGGTCACCGATCAAATCGCCGTCGGCGTCTTCCTGGCCTGGGTTGTGCGAGCCGGGACAGTTGTCGCAAAGGTTGCCCAGACCGTCGAGGTCGTCATCGGCTTGCGCCGGGTTCGAAACCGTCGGGCAATTGTCGGCTGCAGCGCAAAATCCATCCATGTCGACGTCGTTGGCCGGATCCGCGGGGCAAGAATCGCACGCATCGCCCAGGCCATCTCCATCTCCATCGGTCTGTGAGAAGTTGGAGTCGTCCGTGCAGTTGTCGCACAAGTTTCCGACGCCGTCGCCATCGTCGTCGAGTTGCGACGTGTTGGCGACGTTCACGCAGTTGTCGACGTCGCCACAGATCGTGTCCTGGTCGCCATCGTTGTCCGGGTCGTTCGGGCAAGGGTCGCAAGGGTCGCCCAGCCCGTCCTGGTCGACGTCGACCTGTCCAGGGTTGTGGATGGTCAGGCAGTTGTCCGCGCCGCAGGTGTTGGCCGGAAGTGAGTCGTCGCCGAACAGATCGCCATCGACGTCGGTGCAGGTATCGCACGCGTCACCGCTTCCATCACCGTCGCTGTCTTCCTGCAACGGGTTGGAGACCGCCTGGCAGTTATCGTTTCCGTCGCAGACGCCGTCGCCATCAATATCGTCGCAGGGGTCGCACGAATCGCCGATCCCGTCTCCATCGACGTCTTCCTGGCCCGGGTTGGGCGTGGTCGGGCAGTTGTCGCACGGATCGCCGATCCCGTCGAGATCCCCATCATTCTGGAGGGCGTTGGGGATCGTGGGGCAATTGTCAACGTCGGCGCAGAGCCCGTCGATGTCCGCATCATCGTTCGGATCGTTGGGGCAATTGTCGCAGACGTCGCCCTTCCCGTCCCCGTCGGTGTCGAGCTGATTCATGTTCGCGGTGCCGGGGCAGTTGTCACAAGCATCGCCGAGGGTGTCTCCATCGCCGTCGCTTTGCATCGAGTTGGGCGCGCCGGGGCAGTTGTCCATGTCGGCGCAGACCCCGTCGTTGTCGTCGTCGTTCAGGGGATCGTTGGGGCAGGTATCGCAAATGTCGCCGATATCGTCCCCATCGCCGTCTTCCTGCAGCGGATTCGCCATCGTGGGGCAGTTGTCGCAGGCATCACCGGGGCCGTCGGAATCGCCATCTCCCTGCAGCGGGTTGGCGTCGAGCGGACAGTTGTCCAACTCGTCATTCAGCCCGTCGTTGTCGTCGTCAGCATCGCAATCGTCGCCCTGGGCGTCCCCGTCGGCATTCTCTTGCCCGGGGTTGGGGACGCTGACGCAGTTGTCGCACGCATCGCCCAAACCGTCCCCGTCGGCATCGACCTGCGAAGCGTTCGGTATCAGCACACAGTTATCGGCCGTGTCTTCGACGCCGTCGTTGTCGTCATCCGTATCGCAGAGATCCCCGCGGCCGTCGTGCTCGACGTCTTCCTGGTCGGGGTTGTAGAGCAGCGGACAGTTGTCGCGCCGGTCGGGAACGCCGTCTCCATCGGTGTCCGCTGTGGAAATCGGCGTGCATGCCGGACTGGCGAAGATAGCAGCCCCGCCGCTGTCCGAGTGAGCTTCGCTCTCGCCGCACTCGTTGACCGCGCTGACGAGGTAGTAGAACGCCGTGCCCAGCGGGGGGGTCGCGTTGTCTGCAACCTCGGTAAATGGCGTTTCACTCGACAGGCACTCGAGATCGTAGGACCACGGGACTCCCGCGGTGATGGAGCCGCGATACACATTCGAGACGAGCCCGTTCACACTCTTTTCCCAAGTGATCGCGGCGCCGCTGTTGCCGATGTCGAGCTGCACCGTCGCGCCCACGGGAAGTGGCGGCGACGCGACGCCCTTGAACGTTGGCGCGCAGTCCACGCCATCGAGCACCCCGTCGTTGTCGTCGTCGGGGTCGAGGTAGTCGGGGTCGCCGTCGCCGTCGGAATCCAGGATGAACTCGTAGGCTCCGAGATCGACCATCTCGATCGCGTTGCCCTGGCCGTCAAGGATCCGCGGCGTGCCGTTGAGGTCGGTTGCCGAAGCTGCCATCGCCGTTACGTTGTCGCCTGCGTCGATCAAGTCGCTTCCCTGAAGAACATGGAGATCGCGCGATCCGGGGACACGGCTAGCGAACAACGGGTCGACCGAGATGTTCCCGTAGATGCCGATGACATCGGTGTCATCGATCGTACCGGCGATATTGTTGGGAATGTTCGAATAGAAGTCGTTGTAACGAACCACCGGGTTCGAGTAGTAGGTGCCCAGCCCACCGGCGCCGTAGAGTAGCGAGGTGTTGAACGCGATAATGTTGTTGTACAGGTGCATCGCGTCGGTCGTGGATTGCAGTTGACCCGAAGCCACCCCGCCGCCGAACTCAGCCGTGTTGTCCACGATTGTATTGTTCGTGATAATCGCCCGCGTTACGCCGCCCAGGATGCCGCCGCCGCTGAAACTTCGATTCAACTCGATCAGGTTGTTGTGGATGTCGGCGAACGAAGGGAAGTAGGTGGGGACGCCGTCGACGTCATCGTAGGCTTGGCCCAACGCGATCCCGCCGCCGAAGTCGCTGCTCATGTTGTCCTGGATCAGGTTATGCGAGATCTGCGGCGCAATTGTGGGTGAGATGCTGTAGACCACGATCCCACCGCCACCACCGATCTGGTTGCCCGTGTTCGTGTCGCCCGCGCGGTTGCTGCGGATGGTGTTGCCGGTGATCGTGGGCGCCGTGTACATTCCGGTGTAGATTCCGCCGCCGACACCGTAGGTCAAGTTGTTGCCGTTCTGGCCGGCAGGCGGATCGGCAACGTTTTCCTCGATCACGTTGTTGGTGATCGCCGGGGTGACCGGGTTGACGTAGGTGCCGCCACCGACGTAGATCGCAGCGCCCCAGAAGTTGGCGGTCGAATTCCCGTGGAACATGATGTTGTCGACGATCAGGTTGTTGGTGATGGTCGGGGAACTGTTGAAGATGAAGATCCCGCCACCGGTCAGGGCGTTCGGGGGGTTACCGGTGCCGAAGTCACGGAATAGACCGCCACCGCCTCGAATCGTCAACCCCTCGAGTCGATCGGCGGGTGTCGGGCCCGTCCCGAAGACTACCGTGGCGCACGTCAGATTGATCACGCTGTTGATGCACTGGGATGTGACGCACGGCTTGCCGTCCGCGGCGACCGTCGTGACCGCCGGACCGTCCGTCGAGATCACGCTGACTCCGGGGAACATCCGCAGCGACTCGTTGTAGTAACCGGGGCTCACCATCACGGTTCCGCCACCGGTATCCTTGATCGAGCAGATCGCCTCCTGGATCGTGCAGTAGGGGTCAGTCAGTGTCCCGCTCCCGGTGCCGATGCAATCGTCATCGACCCAGACCGTCTGCGCCGCAGCCGGGCCCCACGCGAGCAGCAACGCAGCTGTGAATAGCCACCTTGGCCAGCCACAGAGTCTTGCCTGTCTAGCGTTCATCCGATCCCCAACATGACCGCGCTAGATCCGCTTACGGATCGCACGCATCGCCGTATCCATCCCCATCCGTGTCCAACTGGTCCGGGTTTGCCACGAACGGACAGTTGTCCGACGCCATCCTTATGCGGCTGAGGCGCGGCCACAGCAGCAGGTCGCTGGAACTCGGCGCAAATGCATTCCAGACACCGATGGCCAGTTCGTTCGAACCCGTGTTCAAAGCGGCCTGCGCCGCGGAGGTAATGTCGATCAGATTACCGAGATCCGGGACGGTCCCGTTGCTCGACTCGTGCGGGGTGGCATTCGTGTTCCAGGCCGGATCGCCAACGGGTATTTCCGGCGACCGGTAGACCTCGACGCCGTTGAGCCACAGCACGAATCCGTCGTCGTAGTCGGCGCTCAGGTAGAAGAAGTGGCCGGCGGGATTCGGGATCTCGAACGCTTGGCGCATGTACACGGAATACACGCCGGAAGGCACCGCGGTGTTGATCAGTGCCTCGGCACCGCTGCCGGTCTCGTAGCCGATCCCGTACTCGCCGACCTGCCAACTGCCGTCATCGAACCCCGATACGGTCCAACCCAACGCCAGACCCGGATCGCTCGCGTTCGGCAGGTAGCGGACCGGGCGCGGTCCGGGCCGATTCAGTGTGAGCAGCGGGGCCAGGACCAGATCGCTGCTTGGCGGGGAGGCGGGGATGTTGTTCCACACGCCGATGGCGATGACGTTGACGCCGTCTTGCAACAGCGGCAATCCAACCGCGCTGAGATCGAGCAGGTTGCCGTACACGGGCAGCGGCATGTTGCTGGACTCGTGGCTCACGGCGACGGTATCCCAGTCGGGGGCGCCCGCGGGCATTTCGGCGGTGCGATGGATCTCGACTCCGTTCAACCAGACGACGACTCCGTCGTCGTAGTCGAGACCGAGGCTGAGGTTCTCCATCTGACTGGCGACCACGCCAAACAAACTCAAATCGAAGCTCAGGCGCGTGTACACGGATTGTGTCCCTACCGGGACAATGGTGTTCAGCAGGTTCTCGGCCCCGGTGCTCGCTTCGTACCCGACTCCGTAGTTCCCGGCCGTCCATGACGAATCGTCGAATCCCGGGCTGACCCAACCGAGGCCGAGGCTCGGATCCGAATTGTTGGCCAGATAACGCATCGACGAGAACCCACTGACCATCACGATTTCCGGACCAGGGTATTCGGTGATCAGGGACTCGTCCAGGCAGGCCCCGTCCCTGTCGTCATCGGTGCCGGCCGGGCAGGCAACGCACAGAGTGTCGGGGTTGGTAGCGCATGGATCGCAGACGTCGCCGAGTCCGTCGCCGTCACCGTCCGCCTGGTCGAAGTTGGCCACGAACGGGCAGTTGTCGACGTCGCCGCATTGGTTATCGCCATCGACATCGTCGAGCGCGTCGTTGGGGCAGAGGTCGCACGCGTCCCCCGCCCCATCGCCATCGCTGTCTGCTTGGCCTGGATTGGCCACGAACAGGCAGTTGTCGACGGGACAAATGTTGCCGGCGTTGCCGGGATCGCCGAATCCGTCGCCATCGCTGTCGACGCAGGTGTCGCACGCGTCGCCCACGCCGTCGTTGTCGGCGTCGATCTGGAACGGGTTGTACACGGTCGAGCAGTTGTCCTGGCTATCGCACACACCGTCGAGATCGACGTCATCGAGCGCGTCGTTGGGGCAGACATCGCAAGCATCGCCCGCGCCGTCGCCGTCGGTGTCTTCCTGTCCGGGGTTGGCCACCGTCGGGCAGTTGTCGGCGGGACAGGTGCTGGCGGGATAGCCGGGATCGCCGAAGCCGTCCGTATCGCGATCGGTGCACGTGTCGCACGCGTCTCCGGATCCGTCCCCGTCCAGGTCCAACTGGCTCGGGTTTGCGGCCGAGACACAGTTGTCGCACACATCGCCGACGAAATCGCCATCGCTGTCCGCCAAACTGGCATCCATGTCCGCTGGGCAATTGTCGGCGAGATCGGGGATCCCGTCGCCGTCCGACTCGAGGGACCCGACGGCGCAGGCCGTAACCGGCAAGATGTCTCCGCCCGGATTCGCCAGGCCGATCCGGCTGTCGCCGCAGGCGTTCCGCGAGCCCACGAGGTAGTAGAACGTGTCTCCGGGCGCCGCCACGCTCGCATCGACGGCAAAGCGGTCGATGGCTTCCGCGACCTGACAGGACTCGCTGTAGACCCACGGCCGCACGATCGTCCCCCGATACACGTTGGCCGTGTGCCCCTGGTCGCCGGGAGACCATGTGAGTGTGAGCCCCGCCGCCTTGCTGGCGCGTAGCGTATCGCCGACCGGACCGGGCACCGACGCGACCCCGGGTGACAGGGGAGCGCAGTCCGAGAGATCGGCCACACCGTCGTTATCATCGTCAGGATCACCGGCATCGCAGAGCCCGTCGAGATCGAAATCGACTCCATCGTTGGCCGGATCATCGGTACCTGACGAGCAATCATCGCAGCCGTCGAGATCGAGGTCGCGGCAGACCAGATTGTTCAACGGAGCGGAGTCGTCGCCGTCGAGGACGCCGTCGTTGTCGTCGTCGGGATCACCGGCATCGCAGAGGCCGTCGAGATCGAAGTCAGGTCCGTCATTGGCGACGTCATCGGTGCCCGACGAGCAATCGTCGCAACCGTCGAGATCGACGTCGCGGCAGATCAGGTTATCGAGCGGAGCGGAGTCCAGACCGTCAGGGACACCGTCGTTGTCGTCGTCGGGATCGCCGGCGTCGCAGAGGCCGTCCAGGTCGGTGTCGAGACCGTCGTTGGCGACGTCATCGGTGCCTGACGAGCAATCGTCGCAGCTGTCGAGATCAACGTCGCGGCAGATCAGGTTATTGAGCGGAGCGGAATCGTCGCCGTCGAGGACGCCGTCATTGTCGTCG
>Ga0209988_10001706_pt1 | contig 14379 bp, 13 predicted proteins | sample N075metaG_FD_183115 | JGI IMG/M metagenome (GOLD analysis project Ga0209988, IMG submission 183115) | Deep subsurface microbial communities from Kermadec Trench to uncover new lineages of life (NeLLi) - N075 metaG (SPAdes) (version 2) | ecosystem: Environmental > Aquatic > Marine > Ocean trench... | reverse complement strand
GGATGGGGACGCGAGCCAGCAGGACGAGGGGCAAGAGAATCAAGACGGGGAGCAGAACCAGGAGCCGCAGGACCAGGATGAGAGCGAGGCCGAAGAGGACCCGGACCAGGACCAAGATCAGGATCAAGAGCAGGATCAGCAGCCCGAACCAGCGCCCGGTGAGATGACAGAGGAAGAGGCCGAGCGGCTGCTTCAGGGGGTCCAGGAGGATCCCAGTGAGGTAAACCGCCGCCAACCACCGCTGCGGGGCCGGCGCCCCAGCAAGCCCTGGTAGGTACGGACGATGCGTGACTCGAATCGGATGGCGACCGTCTTCCTGGCGGTCATCGGCGCCGGTATGGTGGCGCACTTCGCTGTGGCCACCGATGTGGCCGCTCTCCAGCTCGAGGCTCACGCCTCGGTAACGCCGTCCGTCGTCCCTTTGAATGGCCAGTTCACGCTCTCCGTGGAGGTGAGGGGCACGAACCGGATGGATGTGGAGCCCTCACTTCCGGACCTGGGAGCCTTCTCCCGCTACCTCGGCCGGAACTCCTCCACGAGCATGCAGATGATCAACGGCGTGACGACCGTCTCCTTGATCGTCCAATACCGGTACCGCGCCATACGGGAGGGCACCTTCGAGATCGGGGTGGTCCAGGTCCAGGCCGGGGGCCAGGTGCTCCGGACGCAGCCGGTCACGTTGACCGTGTCCACCGCGGGGGCGGCGGCGGGGGGTGGGGCTGGACCCGAAAATCCAACCGGTGTCGGCCCCGATGACCTCTTCATCGTGACGGAGGTGAACAAGACCCGGGTGTACGAGAACGAGCCCATCGAAGTGAATTACCGGCTTTACACCCGAGTGAATGTGACCTCCTTCACCCTGGTCGATTTGGGCGAAAGCGAGGGCTTCTGGGTCGAGGAGGTCTCCGGTCCCCAGAACCCTCAGGTCGAGCAGAGAGTTTGGGAAGGACAGCCGTATACCACCGCCGTGGTACGGCGCGTCGTCCTCTTTCCCGCGGGACCGGGCACCAAGACGGTCGAGCCGCTGAGCGTCGAGGCCAGCGTGCGGGTTCGCAGGCAGACGCGGAGCATTTTCGATGACTTCTTCGGCGGGGGCTCGCTCTTCGGGTCGCAGACGCCGACGGTAGTGGTTTCGAACCCAGTGGAAGTCGAAGTCCTGCCCCTTCCGGTGGAGGGACGGCCTCAGAGCTTCACCGGCCTGGTAGGCCGCCTGAATGTGAGCGGCTCGATCGATCGCTCGAGTGTCGAGACGAACGACGCCGTGACACTGGAGCTGATCATCGAGGGAGAGGGCAATCTCCGCGGCCTGGCGGCGCCCGTCATCGATTTCCCCGGGGACTTCGAGGTTTTTCCACCGGAGGTCACCGAGACCATCGATCGCAGTGGGTCCCGTATTCGTGGGAGCAAGACCTACACCTATGTGCTGATTCCCAGGTCGCCGGGAGAAAAGATCATCCCTCCGGTGGAGATGAGCTATTTCGACCCCCAAAGTGGCCTGTACGCAACGTCGGCCTCGGAACCACTTCGGCTCGAGGTCACGGGAGATGCGGTTGTCGCGGTCCCCTTTGGACGGGCCGGCGTGGAGACCCTGCGCGAGGATATCCGGTTCATTCAGATCGGGCCTCCGAGTCTCGGAGTGTTGGGAGAATCGCTCGCGGATGCGCCGGGGTTCTGGATCGTCGCTCTGTTGCCGCTGGTTGCGCTACTAGGGGCCTTGGGCCTACGAAGGCACTGGGACCGGCTCGAGGGCGATGTCGCGTACGCGAGAGGACGGCGAGCCGGGCGGGTCGCCAAGAAGCGCCTTGGCCAGGCCCGCCGGGTGATGTCGGGGGGTGACGCCCGTGCGTTCTACGGCGAAGTCGAGAGGGCGCTGAGGGGATTCCTTGCCGACAAGCTCAACGTTGCCGAGGCCGGATTCATGTCCGAAGTGGCCGAGGCCGAGCTCCGTAGGCGTGGGGTTCCGGAGGCGGCTACGAGGGAATACCTCGCCTGTCTCGGCGAATGCGACCGCGCACGCTTCGCGCCACCAGGCACGAGCGAAGAGGAGAAGTCCGGTTTCTTCGACCGGGCGGCCGAGGCCATGACCTCCGTCCAGGAGGGTCTGTCCTGATGCGTGCCATGGTGTTCGCCATAATGGCGGGATCCTGGATTGTCATGCTGGCCACGCCTCGTCCTGCGTTCACGCAGGTGGAGTTCTACCAGGAAGGGAACCGACAGTACCAGGAGGGGGACTTCGAGGGTGCGCTCGCCAGCTACCTACGTCTCGTAGAAGCCGGCTTCGAGAGCGGCGAGGTCTACTACAACCTCGGCAACACGTATTTCAAGCTCGGTGATCTCGCCCAGTCGATCCTGTATTACGAGCGAGCCCGCCGACTCCTGCCGGCGGACGAAGACGTTCGGGTCAACCTCGATCTCGCGCGTTCATTGACCGTGGACGAGATCGACCCGCTCCCGCGGTTCTGGCTCTTCGGTGCGGTGGGGTGGTGGGTCGATCTTCTCCCGAGGACGCTCCTGATCGTCTTGGTCGCCGCCTCGTACCTCCTCGGAACGGGCGTCCTGCTCTTGCTCATCCTGAACAGGGGAGCGGCGGTTTCCGTATGGGGACCGCGCATCGCTCTCGCTTGCGGTGTCGTGTTCCTCGTGTTCGGCCTGAACCTGGCGGTTCGCGAGTCCGATGTAGGACGGGCGCAGGAAGCCATCGTCCTCCAAGCGCAAGTCGACGTGATGAGCGCGCCGCTGGACGACGAGACCCTCACCATCTTCACCGTGCACGAAGGGACCAAGGTTCGCATCGATCGCCTCTCCGAGGAGTGGGCCGAGGTCGTGCTCGAGGATGGCAGGGTGGGGTGGGTGCCGGTGGGGGTGCTGGAGACGATTTAAGGCGCTGGTCGCGCGGCTCCACCTCTTCGTTCGAGCTTGGCACCGAGGACCACCCACATGAGCGAGAAGAGGGGGAAAGCGACGGCGAACATGACCAGGTAGCGCAACACGGCCGCGAGGTCGTTTTTGAGCACCGGGGATTTCATGAAGCTCTCCTCGGTGGATGGAGCCATGCCGAATGAAACGCCGAGATCACTCCACCCAAGTCGTGAATTGCGTGGCGGGCTGTCGAGCCGGCCCATCCGGCAACACCTCGGGCTCGCCGATGTTGATCGTCGCGACGATCCTTTCGCCATCGGGTAGTCCCACCGCCGATCGCGCGGCGGGATCGTCCATGATGGCACCCGTCTTGATATGCGTGCCCAGGCCCAGGGATTGAGCCGCTAGGGAAAGGTTCTGGATACCCATGAAGGCGGCGGCGAAATCTTCCTCGCGGATCTCGGGGTTTTCGTCCACCGTGACGGCGACCGCAACCATGGCGGGCAGCGACTCGTGCGTCTCTGCGACCTTCTGGATGACGGCCTTCCCCGCCTCGGGATCGTCGATTCGTTTGGCTTTTCGGTGCCCCAAAGCCTCACCGTAGGCGTGACGAGCCCGAGGGCCGAGCACGTAGAAACGCCACGGCTCCGTCAGGCGGTGGTTGGGGGCTTGGCAGGCCGCGTTGAGGAGCTGCTCGATCTCCTCCCGCGACACGGGGCGCTCGGTGAATTTTTTTATCGAGCGACGAGCGTTTATGGAATCGAGGATGTTCATTTGCCGAGGGGGTTCAAGGGTGTGGGCGTGTCGTGAGGTTTCACAATCTCGATGCTCGCCTGGACTGCGCCAAGGGAGCCAGGGTTTTCCTGTCCCTCCGACGAACCGTTACCCTAGGTAGAGGGGTGATTCGTCCACCTAGAATTGAAGCCCGGGTGTCAGGGGAGTGTCATGCTTAGACCTACGACTTTGAATGCGCCGCTTGCGGCGGTGTTGGCATTGTTTGCGACCGGGGCGTGTGGACAGGAGCGGGCATCACTCGATCGCATCACGCTGCCGCCCGGCTTCAGCATCGACATCTACGTGGAAGGTCTTTCCAACCCACGATCCATGGCTCTCGGGGCAAACGGGACGCTGTTCGTGGGGACGCGCGCTGCCCCGGCCACCCTCACCCGAGGCGCGTCGGCTGACGCCGGTCACGTGTACGCCGTGCTGGACCACGACCACGACAACAAGGCGGACGAGGTCATCACCATCGACACGGGTTTGAACGCGCCGAATGGCGTGGCGTTCCGGAACGGCTCGCTGTATGTCGCCGAGATCAACCGGATTCTGCGCTACGACGGGATCGAATCGCGTCTCGACGACCCGCCCGAGCCCGTGGTCGTGACCGACGCGTTTCCAACGGACTGGATGCACGGCTGGAAATTCATCGCGTTCGGCCCGGACGGTAAGCTCTACGTGCCGGTCGGCGGCCCCTGCAACGTTTGCGACCGGGCCGACGACGACCCGCGGTACGCTTCGATCACGCGCATGAACCCCGACGGCAGCGATCTGGAAGTTTTTGCGAGCGGGATTCGCAACTCAGTCGGGTTCGACTGGAATCCGGCCACCGACGAGCTGTGGTTTACGAGCAACGGGCGTGACGGGTTGGGTGACGAGACGCCGCCTGATGTCCTGAACCGTGCGGATCGCCAGGGCCTGCACTTCGGCTTCCCGTATTGTCATGCCGGGGATCTCCCGGATCCACAGTTCGGTGAGGTGAGGCCTTGCGGAGACTTCGAGCGCCCTGCACTCGATCTCGGGCCGCACGTAGCGGCCTTGGGGATGCGCTTCTATACGGGTGACATGTTTCCGGAGCGGTATCGGAACCAGATCTTCATCGCCGAGCACGGATCGTGGAACCGAACCCCGGCAGCGGGCCACACCGGTTATCGGCTGACGGTCGTGCATCTGGACGGCGATCGCCCCGTCGAATATGAAGTGTTCGCCGAGGGTTGGCTCGAGGACGACAATACCGCGTGGGGGCGGCCCGTGGACGTGCTCGTGATGCCGGACGGCGCACTGCTGGTAGCCGATGACGCCGCCGGAGTGATTTACCGGATAAGTTATTCGGGGTAGGACGCACCGTCCCCCGATCCCGCCTAAGCGGACATCCCCCGCGCCGCGATCTTCCAGACCGCTTCGACCCGGTCGTTTCGAATCGCGTACATCTGGTCGTAGAGGTTCACGACCGGATCGCAGTGCGACACGATCACCTCGAGTTTGTCTCCGAGCCGGTAGGTGCGTGAGGGGTCGTCGTAGCGGAGCGTCCCGAACTCGTCCGAGCCGGACCGGTAGGTCATGCCCGTCTCGCCTTTGACGATCGGCCACGGCTGATTGATCGTACACGCTTTGGCGCCCGCATCGGTCGTAACCAGTCCCTCGTACTGGGCGTTGAGCACCGTCGTGAGGATGGTCAGAGACGTCTGGAAGTCCGAATACACCTCGTCGTCGGTCGCGCCACCGATCGCCAGATACTGCGCATCCATGAAGACGTAGCTGCCCACCTGAATGTCGGTGAGCCCCCGGGTCTCGTGGTCGATGTTGTACGTACCGGTGCCGCCGCCACTGAAGATTTCCGTGCTCAGACCCGATCGCTCCATGAGGTCGTACGTCTCGGTGGCTGGAGCGCATCGTTCGAGGGTCCTCGTCCTACGGGTCTCGAATCCCTGCACGTGCTGCGAGCCGCCGTCGTAGCACAGCATCCCGCGTAGCTGGAGACCAGGCAGCTGGTCGATCAGCTGAGCCAACGCGAGCGCCGGTTGCCCCGGAGTGATGCCGGTGCGATGCCCGCCCGAGTCGATATCGATCACGACATCGGCCACGAGACCGGCGGCCTGCGCCGCCTCAGATAGGTCACGGGCGTTCCCGGGTGTGTCGGTCGCCTGGATGAACTCTGGGCACCATTTCCTCAGGTTCATCGCTCGGGTGATCTTGTAGGGTGTCGCGTTGACCGTGGTCATGAGAATCCGGTCAATCCCGTGCTCGTACATCGCGATCGCCTCGCTCACTTTGGCGGTGCATATTCCGACCGACCCGCTGTCCAGCTGCATCCGAGCGATCGCCGGAGTCTTGTGGGTCTTCGCATGAGGACGACTGGCGATGCCGTTGCGCGTGGCCGTTAGCTGTAACTTGGCCAAGTTGGCCTCGAGCGCGTCGAGATCGACGCACAGAGCCGGCGTGTCGAGCTCCCATTTCGAAATGTTCTGCTCCATCACATCGGTCGAGATGTCCAGCGCCGTCACACGGTCTGGGCCGAAAGCACTCATCTCGGCTGCGGTGTAACCCTTAACGGACGTCGGAACCGCAACGGCTGCCACACCGGCGCTCTGCAAAAAGCGACGGCGGGACACGAATTTTCTGTTCACAGGACTTCTCCAGAAAGAAGGAATAGAACCGTTCGTATGACTTACTCCGGTAGCGCGAAATTGAAGAGCGCGCTCCCCGCGGCAATGGTGATGAACTGGCGGCCCTCACTGAGATATGAAATCGGATTCGCATAGATCGGACCTCCCGTCTGGAACCGCCACAGGACGTCACCTGTCTGGGCATCCGCCGCGAAAAAGTCGCCCTCCATCGTCCCTGAAAACACCAGGCCCCCAGCTGTGGACATGAGCCCTGCCCAAGGTGGCGAGTGGACCTCGATTTCCCAAACGAGATCCCCCGTCAATGGGTTCAGGGCGCGTAGGAATCCCTTGGGATCTTCTCCGGTAACGGTGCGCCGGCTGGCGCCCATGTAAATTTTTCCGGGCTCGTAGGTGGCGTCGGCAAGGTAGTATGTAGCGCCCTTTTCCCGGACGTTCTGATAGATGAGGTTGGTCTGCGGGCTGTACGTGGGGCTGTACCAGTTGGCGGCTCCATCGTCGTCTGGATAAACGAGAGCTCCTTCCCGGCTGGGAACGGACGCGGGGTTCTCGATGGGCCGTCCGTTTTCGTCCAACCCAAAGGCCCAGGTCTGCCTGGCGAATTGCTTTCCCACGAGGAACTCACCCGTGACCCGATCCAGGACGTAGTAGAAGCCGTTGCGGTTCGGGAACAACAGGAGCTTTCTCGGCTCACCTTCGAACTCGGCATCGAGGAGCACCGGAATCTGGGTGGAGTCGTAGTCGTGGAGGTCGTGCGGAAGAAACTGGAAGTACCACTTCAGCTCCCCCGTGTCGGGGTCGAGGGCGATCAGGGACTCCGAGTAGAGGTTGTCGCCCTCTCGCACCTCACCGATGAAGTCGGGGCCCGGGTTTCCCGTTCCCCAATAGAGAAGATTGAGCTCGGGATCGTAGGCGCCGGTGACCCAGGTCGGAGCCCCGCCCCGCTCCCAACTGTCTCCCGACCAGGTGTCGTGACCCGGCTCGCCCGGTCCAGGGACGGTCCAGAAGCGCCAAAGCCGTTCCCCGGTTTTCGGATCGTAGGCGTCGAGGAAGCCGCGGATGCCATACTCGCCGCCCGAGATGCCGACGATGATCTTGTCGTTCAGCGCGAGTGGCGCCAGCGTGATCGCATACCCTTCGGTGTGCTCGGCCACTTCGACGTCCCAGCGCACGCGGCCGGTTCGTGCGTCGAGCGCGACTAGATGGGCGTCGACCGTTCCGAGAAAGACCTGGTCGTCGAGCAGCGCCACGCCGCGATTCACTTGCCCGCAACAGGTCACGATGCCCTGGGGGAGCGAGCGGCGGTAACTCCAGAGGGGACGTCCCGTGCGCAGGTCGAGTGCGGTGGCATCGCTGGGTGCTTCGGTGATGTACATGACGCCGTCGACGACCAACGGTGAAACCTCGAACTTCTGGGTCGATCGGGCCTGATAAACCCACGCGACCTGAAGCTGATCGACGTTGTCACGGTGGATCTGATCCAGCGTTGAGTATCGCTGTGCCCCGTACGATCCGGAGTACGTCAACCAGCTGCCGGGTTCGGACGCCGCGTCCACGATCCGCTCGTAGGAAACTTGTGCCACCGCGGGGGGTGCCGTTGAAAGGAGGATGGGCGCAGCCGCTGCGACTAGGAGCAAGAGCGCTTTCATGGGGCTCCCTTGAGCGAGACCAGATAGGCGACGAGGTCATCCGTTTGCCCGGGGCTCAATCGCGCTTCGTAGCTCACCATCGGCGAGCGCTGCCACATCTTGTCGAGCGAGTCGAGCTCGTCCTTCCAGAACGAGCGGAAGCTGCCCGAAAAATCCCTGATTTGGACTGAGAACCCATCTTCGTTGACCCTGACACCGGTTATGGCACGGCCGTCCTTGGTTACGACCCGGAGTTGTAGAAAGCCGCGCGGAATGTAGGCCTCCGGCTCGATGAGCGCCTCCCGCAAGTGGGCCGCGCTCCGGCGCGCGCCGATGTCGTCGAGGACGGGGCCGAGGATACCCCCCTCGCCGCCCAGCGTGTGGCATACTCCGCAGTCGAGCGAGGCGTACACCGCTTCGCCGCGGCCTGCGTCCCCTGGGATTTCTTCCGGCTCGACGCGGCCGAGCGTTTTCACATAGGTCGCGATACTCGAGACCTGGCTGGGAGTGAGGAACGAGCCCGGCATCTCGGTACCGGGGATGCCGCGGCGAATGATTGTGAGGAGCGCATCATCATCGGTCGCACGGCGAAGCTGTGGTTGCGCCAGGTTGGCGCCCCTTCCGCCATTTCCCAGAGGCCCGTGGCAGCTCCCGCACTGACTCTCGAACAGCCGCTTGCCCTGTTCCAACCCTGCAGACTGAGCCGCGACGCCAGGTGGGAGGCAAAGCGCGAACCCACTCGGAAGGAAGAGTAGGAAGAGAAGGGACCAACGAATCACGAAGCAGGACTTCATCACAGCACCGGCAACCTATGGTGAACTCTCAGGGGCGACGTTTCGAGCCGGAAACGCGAACGAATATGCGATCCGGCTATTCTACCAGCAAGCGAACGGGCGGCGCCCCAGGGGCCGGGGTCGGTAAATCAGGGGCTTACTTCGGGTTTGCCGTTCTACTCGAGGAAGTCGGTCGGGATTTGTTTGGCCTGGAACATGCCGGCGAGAACGGTCTTGTCAATCGCCTTGAGGTAGGCCTCCCGGGGCTCGACAAGCCCCTTCGTTACGAGGTCGAGCAGCGCGTCGTTGAGCTGAACCATTCCTAGCCCCTTCCCGGTCTGCATGATGGATGGGATCTGAAACGTTTTGGCCTCACGGATTAGGTTCGAGACGGCCGAATTGACGATCAACACCTCGAGCGCCGCGATGCGTCCTCCACCGATCTTCTTGCACAGCACCTGGGCGACGACGGCCTTGAGCGACGTGGCGAGCATGGCGCGAATCTGTTCCTGCTGGTCGACGGGGAACTGATCGATCATGCGGTCGACGGTGGACACGGCGGATGTCGTGTGGAGGGTGCCGAAGACGAGGTGGCCGGTTTCGGCGGTCTCGATGGCCATCGCCATCGTCTCCAGGTCACGGAGCTCACCGATGAGTATGACGTCGGGGTCCTCACGCAACGCCGCGCGCAGCGCCTTCTTGAAGCCGGATGTGTGGAGGTGCACCTCCCGCTGGTTCACCAGGCACTTCTTGCTCGGGTGGACGAACTCGATCGGGTCCTCGATGGTGATGATGTGGTCGTGGCGACTGGAGTTGACCAGGTCAATCAGGCTGGCGAGGGTAGTCGACTTTCCGGACCCGGTGGGCCCCGTAACCAGGACCAGTCCCTTGGTCAGCGTTGCCAGGTTGCAGATCTCCGCAGACAGCCCGAGATCACTCGCCGTTCGGATCTCGCTCGGGATGCTACGGTAGACCCCACCCGGGCCCTTGAGGTCTTGGAACAGGTTGCAGCGGAAGCGGCAAAGGCCCTCGATCTCGTAGGCGAAATCGGTGTCGCCGGTTTCCTTGAACTCTTCGACATTACGTTCCGGCGCGATCTCGAGCAGGGCGGGCAAGATGGTTTCGGCCTCGAGCACGTCGTAGCCCTCGAGCTCCTTGAGGTCGCCGTCGACGCGTATCATCGGGTGCGCACCGGTGGTTAGATGGAGGTCCGAACCGCCGAGCTCGACGAGGTGGCGGAAGAGCCGTTCCATGAGCGGCTCACCGACCGGCAGCCCATCCGCAGACCGCGCGGACACCCCCGCATTCGACTTGGGCGCGCCCGCCGGCGGATCAGCAACCGGGGTGGTCGTCGGCGAATCGACGGTCGATGCGGCTGCCGGCGGATCCGCGGTCCCCTCGGCAATCGGTTTCAGTACAGCCCTCGGGCCCGGAGAGATCTCGACTTGCACCGGATCGCCGGCGCCGGAGTAGACAAAGGACGTTCCGAGGCCGGTTCGGATGGCCGACCTGGACTCGTCGGGTGCGATCTCGATGAGTAGGCCTGTAACCTGCGCGGCGTCGAGGACCTGTTTGGTGACCGTGTGCTCTCTGCCGGCGATATTGAGCGATGGCCTCTGCCCTTCGGCCACCGAAAGCGCCGACGCGGAGTGTTCGTTCATTGCCGCAATGAGCTGGTCGATTCGAGCCACGAAAACCTCTTTTGTTTGGGTTAGGAAACGTGAACCACGTGCGACCTCTGGACGAAATCGATCGCCCCGGTCGAAATGACTGCCAGAAAGCGGTCTGCGGAGTTGAGCTTGTCCACGAGTCGCGACAGGCTCGGAGGGGTGACCACAGCCAGGGTGCCCTCGAGAACGCTGCCGTCCACGAGAAGCAGCGTCGACATCGAGGAGTCGCTGGGGGTCGATTCGGCGACGCGGTCTCGTGCTTCGCTTTCAGAAAGCGGAACCCGCACCCGGACGATGTGGGCCTTGCTGAGGACGAACGGGCCCCCTTTTTCGCCGCTCACCGCCAGCGGAACGAAGCTGCGTTCGTCGTTGAGCAGATGCATCACTTCGTCGGCGTCATTATTCTGATTTGGAGAATCAGGGACGTACATGGACCCGCTGATATGTGTCCCCGTGGTCACGAGGACCTCGACCAGAATCGCTCTGGTCGGTACCTGAAAGTTCCTGCATGACCCTCTTCCGACGGTCGACGTCCGGTCGCCGACTCCGTCTCCAAAATATGGGCACGACGTCCATTCTGGGTCAAAGGAAAATTGCCGTCAGCTACCGCAGGAAGATGCCTTTTGGGATATAGGCCGTGACCACCTGGGTGAGGTCGACCACTTCGCTCACGCGGAAATCCACGGCGATACTCGCGAGCGAGAGGGCCTTGGCGGGGGTGAGCCCCTTTTCCTTTACCAGGAAATCGACGACCTCCCACGTGGCGTGCCGCGTGGCGCGATCGAGATCGAGGGCGATTCCCATGATCATGTAGTGGGTGTCGGTCTCGGCGCGTGGGCCGGAGATCGCGACGCCCTTGTGCACGACGAAGCGGAACACCCCGGCGAGTGACTGCTCGATCGCTGTTCCGCTCACCTCGCCATCGCCCTGTGCGCCGTGCGGATCGCCCGTGTAGAAGAGCGCTCCAGGGTGGAAGACCGGAAGGAACAGGGTCGTGCCGGCCTTGAGGTCCTTCACGTCCATGTTTCCGCCGAAGGCGCCCGGGGGCCTCGAGCTCTGGATGCCGGGCACGGTCACCCCTGGTTCGCCCATGACCGGATTAGGGGCGACCGCCATGATCCCCATGAAGGGTGCCAGCGGCACCTGGATGTCCGGCGAGAAGAAAGCGACCTCACGGCCGTCGACCATGCCGGTGCGAATCACGTGGCGCGTCCCCGGTGGGATGTCCAGGGGCACGTCGCCGGCCTCGACTCCCGGGTAGCTGGACGAGAATACGCCCCCGCCGGAACTCGTGTTGTTGATCCCCCAGGGGACCCGCGTCTCGAGCGCGAGAATCTGCACCTCGAGCATGTCGCCCGGCTCGGCCCCCTCGATATAGATCGGCCCTGTGATGACGTGGCCGCTCCGTCCATCTCTCGGCCGCCCGTCCCGCGAAGCCCAAAAATCGAGCACGTCCTGATGGATCTCCTCGCGTGGAATGCCGAGTCCCGTGAGGTACTCGACCGGCTCGGCTCCCTGGGTGGCCCCGACATGGGTCAGTGTGTTGATGCGGACGGTCTCTCCGGATTGGATCCTCAGCACAGGTTCCTTGTCGATGGGATACCAGCCCCAGCTCACGGTCTCCGGACGGGAGGGCACGAAATGATCGGCTTCGATGCTCCCGCCGGAAGCGTCGGAAGCGTCGGAAGCGCCGGAATCCGGTCCGGCGCAGGCCATGGCCACCAATAGGGCAGTAAAAGAGAGCAAGTGACGCGAGGACGCTCTCGAGGGGCGATCTGGGCTAGGTGACGACACGTTTACCTCCAATCGGTTCTCGTTCGTATGAGTCGGGACGCCGCGAACGGGACGGTCGCGCCTTCCCACTCAGCTCGCACTCCCGTCGAGCTTGATCCCCTCCGCCGTTTCCTGGTTCACGACCGCATCCTCGACCACCAACCCCCGGGAACGAAGGAGATGCCCCACGGTCAGCCAATATTCCTCGTTCGAGAGGGTCCGGGGCGCCTCGTAGGGCATGGCGAGTCGCACGTAGTTGAAGAGGAGCTGGGCGGTCCCGTAAGAGGCGAGCACACGGGGAGGGAGCGGCGAGCCGATGCCGCCTTCGAGTTCGTGACAAGCCGCGCAACGCATCTGATAGAACTCGGCGGCGAGCTCGCGCTCTCGGGCTCGCCCTTCGAGGCCCCGGTCCGGACCGATCACGGCGATCGCAGTGATCAGGGTTAATCCGATCGCCAGGGCCACTCCGCTTACCAAGGCCACCCTGGTTCGCCTGGACATCGGTTGCACCCCCTGCGCGCTCGTAGGCTCGACCAGCGCCCTAGCTCACCGTGACCGGATGAGGGAGCACGATGTTCAGCAGGTAACCCTTGCTGTTGAACGCGATCTGGTCAGGCTGAGTCTGTCCGGCCGCGTCGGTAGCGCGGGTGAGCAACGTATGGCTACCGGCCGGGGCGTCCCACTCGAACTGGAAACGCTGCCAAGCATGAGGAAGCACCGGGTCCAGGATGCGGGCGGCCTGCCAGCTCGAGCCGCCGTCGGCGCTCCACTCGACGCGTTGAACCGGCCCGCTCGGGGAATACGCAAACCCGGAGATCGAGTTCGAGCCTGCGGAGAGCTCGGCAGGGCGGGGAAGTGCCAGGGCGCTCTTGACGACACCTGCGTTGATGGGACCCCCGTCGGCCGGCGCGTACTGGTCGGCCGGCCAGTCGTCACCGATGAGCACATACGACGTCAGGTTGTTCCTCGACCAGATTTTTTCTGAGCTCACCACGATGCGCCCCAGCCATTTTACGCAGCTACTTCCCACCCACCCGGGGACCACCCCCCGCAGCGGAAAGCCATGATCGGGGGGCAGATCCACGCCGTTCATCGTGTGAGCCAAAACGGTCGTGGGATCCAGGGCGCGCTCGATCGGCATGGGCCGGCTGAACCCGCCTTCGTCGAGTCCGATGAGGTCGACATCGACGGCGCCCGAACGGATTCCAGCCAGGTCGAGTACCGAGGCGAGCGTGGGTCCGCCCCATTCGGCGCAGCTGACTCCGCCAGTGCCCCACTGACCACCCGCGGCCGTTCGACCCACCACCGACCCCCAGAAGCCACGCCAGTTGCCTCCACATTCCAGATAGGCCACCACGGACTCACTCGGCAGGGCACGTAGGTCACTCATCGTGAGCTCGATCGCTTCGATGATCGCGTCCCCTTCGACACGGAGCCGAAAGTCCGTGGCGTCGATTCGCGGCGTGGGCGCGTGGTTGCGCACGAAAAACAACTCGTTGGGGGTGATCACTGCGTCGAGCAGTTCGAGGCGGGTCTCGAGGTTGGTCGGATGTTGTATGAAGGGCTCAGGATTCTTGACCCAAGGTACGTCTGCCACGCCCAGCTCCGAGGGTGACGAGCTGGAGGGTGCGGGTGGTCGCTCACAGGCGGCGAACACGGCGCCCAAGCCTCCGACGGTGAAGATCTTCATGAGGTCGCGACGCGAGATCCCCTCTCGCCGGGCCCGCTCGATGAGTGCGCCCACCTGGCTTCTGGTGAGAGGGATCACGGTGCTAGCGGCCGGAGGCGAGGGCGGTGGAGCCCGGACTTCGAGTTCGGCGTCGAGGCGAGAGGCGGAATCGTACATGAACGACAAGATGGGCAGGAGGGGTTCGGTGCTGCAAGGATGGCTGGGAGGTTGAACCTCCCGTGTGTGCAAGATTCGCAGCCTGGCACGTCCTCGAATACACAGGACAGAAAACAATCGGTCGGTTTCGTTGCCCGCCGAATCTCTATACAGAGGACAATCCAATGCGAAAATTATTTGCTCTGGCCGCGACCATCACGGCGGTGACACTGCCTTCTGGCACCCAGCCCGCCGCGACCGAGCCTGCCAGCTCCGAGTCGACACCGACCACTCAGGAATCTCCCAACCTCCGTTCGACGGCGGCCCAGCGTGACGCCGTGTCGATCACCGTGTACAACCAGAACTTCGGGCTGGTGCGGGAGATCCGGACACTCGACCTGCCTTCAGGTCGCATCGCTCTCGAGTATGGCGACGTCGCGTCCAGTATCC